>Ga0302324_100022090_pt1 | contig 12381 bp, 12 predicted proteins | sample Palsa_T0_1_FD_201949 | JGI IMG/M metagenome (GOLD analysis project Ga0302324, IMG submission 201949) | Peat permafrost microbial communities from Stordalen Mire near Abisko, Sweden - Palsa_T0_1 | ecosystem: Environmental > Terrestrial > Soil > Palsa > Peat permafrost | place: Sweden: Abisko...
CTTGGGAAACTCGAGCGAAATGGTGCGGGCGTCGGCGCTGAAAGCGCCGCTTGCTGTTCCACGCACGCCATCGAGTGACACCGCCTGCAGGTACGTACCGTCAGGATTGCCGGGGGCCACGCCGAGCTTCTTGAACTGCTCCGATATGTACTGCACCGCAAGCTCTCCGCCGCGCGTGCCGGGCAGGCGCCCTTCAAACTTGTCGGAAGAGAGAACCTTGATGTGCTCCAGGGTGTCGGGGGCCGTAATCGTGCGCCCTGCCGCATCGGCCGGGCCAGTCGACGGCAGTGCCGCAACCGCGCCGACCGAGAAGATTTGCGCAACGATGAAGTAAATACCGCCTTCGCGGAGAGTTCGGATGATCGCGCTCACGCTGTCTGCCTCACATTGATCAAGCCGACGAATACACCTTACCTTATTCTCCTACGCCCGGAGCGAAGGGATAGAGACCCCTCATGAGTGCAGGATTGCCGCCGCAAATACAGGCGCTGCAAGCGGACATCACGACACTGCCGCTCGACGCGATCGTCAACGCAGCCAACTCCTCGCTCATGGGTGGGGGCGGTGTGGATGGTGCGATTCATCGTGCCGCCGGGCCCGCCCTCAAAGAGGCCTGCCGCACCCTCGGCGGCTGCGGGGTCGGAGATGCCAAGGTCACTCCGGGTTTTTCTCTGCCCGCCAGATTCGTGATCCATACGGTGGGGCCCGTGTGGCACGGCGGCACTCAGGGCGAACCTCAACTTCTTGCGTCCTGTTATGAGCGCTGCATCGTGCTTGCCGCGGAACATCGGCTGCGCAGCATTGCGTTTCCGGGCATCAGTACCGGGGCGTATCGCTACCCGCCAGAGGCTGCGGCGATTGTTGCGGTGGATACCGTGCACAGGGCACTCGCCCGATCCGCAAGCATCGAGAAGATCGTCTTTTGTTGCTTTTCAGGCAGCGCTCTTGAGACTTACCAGAAACTGCTCGCGCGGCAAATCAGGCGCCGCTAGCTGCCTGAAGGTCAGCTATTCCAGACGCTAGCGAACAGGCGGGCAAAGTTACCGCCGAGAATCTTCTCGACGCGCCCCTGCGTAAATCCGCGCTTAAAGAGTACTGTGCCTATTTTTTCGAACCGGTCGGCCGAATTCAGATCCGGAAGGAAGGTATAGACATCCGGGCGCTCGCCGGGCGCGGACACCCCAGCAGCGCGCCGCTCGGCCACTTCGGCAGCAAATTTCTTGCGGTATTCATCGTCAAACTTCACCGCCGAAATCGTCCCGTCGGTTCCGATGCCCACATGATCTTCGCCGCAGACCTGGACTGCATGCTCGATGTGGCGCACGAGATCCTCCGCGGTCGGCTGACCGACAACGCGCAGGAATGGCATCAGGTATATGCCGGCCACACCACCCTTGTCCGCCAGTAGCTTGAGCTCGGCATCAGTCTTATTGCGTGGCAGCGGCGCGAGTGCCGCGCAACCGGTATGCGAGATGGCAATTGGTACTCTTGAGGCGGCAATCGCCTCGCGCGTCGTGCGCTCACCGGCATGCGATAGATCGACCAAATACTTGCGCTCATTGAGCCGCTCAACGAGTGCCTGGCCGAATTTGCTCAGGCCTGCATTGCCCGGCTCGAGACAGCCGTCGCCGACGAGGTTGCGGCGGTTGTAAGTCAATTGGAAGATCCGCACACCGAGTTCGCCGAAAGTGTCGACCCGATCGAGCTCTTCGCCCATCGGCGTCGCATCCTGAAAACCGTAGATCACGCCGAGCCGTGCGCTGCGCTTGGCTGCAGCGATATCGGCAGCCTTGCGCACCAGCAGCAACACATCGGGATGCGCGGCGATGTCTGCGTTCCAACGAGCGATGTTGCGGACCGTCGTATCATAGTCCTTGGCGTAGCTGCCCACACCGCTCACGGTCAGGTTGACAGCGGTCAACCCCGATGCGCGCACATCCGCAAGTGCCTTCGCGCTCAACGGTGCATCGGGCTTGGCATCCGGCTCGCCCGGTCCTCCGAGCGCATCGATCAGTGTGGCTCGCTGATAGAGTGCGCGCGCATCGTTTTCCGCGGCGCGCGCGGATTGCATTGCCAACGCAGCGCCCGCAAGAGTGCTCGCTGCTAAGAACCCTCTGCGATCAATCATCCTTGTTCCCCGCTGTCGTTGGGCGCCGAAGATGCCCGTGCGTTTGCCGCCGCGAATCTAACAAGAAGTGCCCGATGCAAAGCAAGGTAGCCCGGCGAAGTGCTCGCGAGGTGTTGCCGCGTCAGCGCGTTGAGCGCGGCGAGCGTATGAAATGGCACGGAAGGAAAGGCGTGGTGTTCCGCATGAAACGACATCTGCCACGTAAGCAATCGCAGGGTGCGCCAAGTGTACGTCGTGCGAGTGTTCGCGAACATGTCGTCGTTGAACGGGCAGGCACAATGCTCGGCGAGCAGGAACATCCTCAGGAGCGGCTGGCCACAAAATATCGGCAGAACCCAATAGATCAGAAGTTCGGCACGCCCAAAGTACAACGAAACGCCGGCGGCCAGTAGATAAAGGAGTAACAGCGCGCGCGCCTCACGCACCAATGAGGCGTTTTTGTCAATGGAAATAAATGGCTCGCTCACACGGCCGGTCAGCGCCATCCGCAGGGTGACTGAGCAACGATCGTACCAATACGGAAGTCCTGACACATGCCACAGGTAGGCGCTAAGTGAGCTGGGTCGCGCGTGCGCGAGCTCCGGATCGAGCGCCGGATCTTGTGTATGGCGGTGGTGCGCGAAATGAAACAGGCGAAAGTAGCCGGGCGGCAGGATCAGCAGTGCGCCGCACATCCAAGCGACCGCATCGTTGATCCGCCGCGTCGCAAAGGCCGTGCGATGGATGGCTTCGTGTAGCGGACAAAAAAGAAAGGCGAGAATCGCGCCGTGCAATACCACGGCGGGCGCAATCCACAGCGTCCCGCGGCTCACCCAGATCATGACTCCCGTTGCGCCGAGCAGTAGGCCGTGGACGGCGAGTTGCGCAAAGCCGCGCACGTCCGAGCGATGCGACAGGCGCCGCAGTGTCTCGCGGTCAATCCTCCGAGCCGGTATCGCATCGATATCCATCACCCCACCGTCGCGCCCATCCCGAAATGCTACCCCGTTGGCCACAGCGGCGCTTCCTGGCCTGCCCGGATGGGCTAGAATTTGCCCTTATCGGGCGTACGCCGCCCGAATCGGAACTTGCCCGGCGCGGGCGCAGTCGTAGATCTCATTGCGCCGCTGCTCGACGATGTGGGGGCTCAACGGGTCTGATGGTGAAGCACTGCAGTCAAGCTTGGATATTCGCAACCGCGCTGGTGCTTGCAAGCAGGCTCGGCGGCGCCGCCGAGTCCGCGCCTGCCGACGAACCCACGCACGTCGCGATCGAGGCGCTCGCCGAGCAGCCCGTCGTTCGAGCCGGCCAGACGTTCCGCGTCGCGCTCGTTGAGCGGATTCAGCCGGGATGGCATACCTACTGGATCAATCCGGGCGATGCGGGCCAAGCCACGAAGCTGCACTGGACGCTGCCTCCGGGCTATCGCGTGGATGAGGTGCAATGGCCCGTACCGCGGGTGTTTCGGGCGGGGTCGATCGTCAGTTACGGCTATGAGGGCCAAGCCGTGCTACTGCAGACGGTCCACGCGCCGACGACGGTGTCTGCGATGCCGGTAAGACTGTCGGTCGAAGCTCAGTGGCTCGCCTGCCGGGACATCTGTATCCCGGAGCACGGCGCCGCCCAGATCACCTTGAGCCAGGAACCCGCCTCCGCGACGCCGCCAACCGCCGCGGCTCCCGCAATTTTTGCTGAAGGCAGTGAGCATTTGCCACAGCCCTCACCGTGGCCTGCGTCGCTAAGGGTCGACAAGTCGACCGTCGAACTGCGCGTACGCGGCCTTGCGCATGAAGTGCCGGCGGGCGCCAAGATCGAGTTTCTTCCCCTCAACTGGGGTGAAATCGACAATGCCGCGGCGCAGCGCACCATGCGATCGGGCGCGGATCTGATCCTCACGCTTGCACGCGGCGATTTGCGTTCTCGACCACTCGCGCAGCTCAATGGCGTATTGGTTGTGATCGAGGGACACGGGACGTCCCGGGAACGTGGATTTTTCCTGCAGGCGCGCACGAGTAGCGCAACTGACAAGCGCGCTCAAAGCTGAGGATTTTAGTATTTGCCCGGGAGATGCTGCGATGACTCACACCCGACCATCAATAAACGCCTGGCGAATTTTTGCTGTCGCAACATTTGCGGCGGCTGCATGGATTGTCTGCGCGTCCCTCACCACCGCAGCGGCCGAGGGCAGCGCGCGCATTGGCAGTGCGGCACCCGACTTCGTCGGCACCGACAGCAACGGCAAGAGCGTTGCGCTCAAGGATCTGCACGGTCGCGTCGTCGTATTGGAATGGTCCAATAACCAGTGCCCCTTTGTGGGCAAGCACTACCGCTCCGGCAACATGCAGTCGCTGCAGAAAGAAGCCACCGGCGAGGGGGTTGTCTGGTTGACTATCCTTTCGAGCGCGCCCGGCGAGCAGGGCAATGTGACGGCAGCCGAGGCCAACGTGCTGACCCGAAGCAGAGGCGCCTCGCCGACGGCGGTGATTCTCGATCCGAGCGGTAGCATTGGTCACGCCTACGGGGCGCGGACGACCCCTCACATGTTCGTCATCGACAAGTCTGGCATGCTCGTTTACATGGGTGGCATCGATGACAAGCCGACGACCGACGTCGCTGACGTCCCCGGCGCCAAGAACTACGTGCGGCTCGCTCTGGCAGCGGTGATGGCCGGCAAACCGGTGCAGGATTCGGTGACGCGTCCCTACGGCTGCTCGGTCAAGTATCAATAGAACATACGAACGCTAGCGCATCGCGCGCCCGCTCTGTCAGCGCGTGATGCCTTTCTTGGGCGGTGCTGCGCCCATCTCCATGAGAAGCCGCGTGAAGAGATAAAGCCGCGGCGTCACACTCTCAAGATCCACCCACTCGTGATCCGAGTGAAAGTCGCTGCCAACCAGACCGAGGCCATCAAGAGCCGGTGTGCCAGCCGACATTGCCAGCGCCGACTCCGAGGCGCCGCCGTTGCCCGAAAGGGCAATGCTCTTACCGAGCTCTGTGTAGATCGACTGCGCTCGCTTTGCAAGAGCATCGATCTGCGCATTCTCAATGAGCGGTGGAAACGCTGTGGTGCGCGCTATGGTCACCGTGGTGTCCGGCACAGAGGTGACCGCCGTAACTGCTTTGAATTTGGCGAATACCGCATCAAAGTCCGCGGGCGCGCGAAAGCGCACACTGAATGTTGCCGAGGCCGCATCCGGAATGATGTTGTTACGTTCCCCGCCCCTTAAGACAGTCAGGTTGACCGTGGTGCCATCGCCCGAATGCGGAAAGACATTCTCCAAAGCGGACAGTTGGTGGACAAGTTCCACCGCCGCATTACGGCCATTTTGCGGGTACATGCCGGCGTGCGCGGCGCGCCCCGCCACATCGACATTTATCGCCGCCGAGCCCTTGCGCCAAACAGTGAGCGCATCCGGCGGATCGCCCGGCTCCATGTTGAGCTCAACATCATGCGCCTTAACCAAAGCATCGATGAGCTTTCTGGACCCTGGCGAGCCTCGCTCCTCGCTGTCGTCAAGCAGCAGCGTGATGAGCGCGTAGTTTCTGAAATGCAGGTCATGCAGGATCTGCAGCGCGGTGATTGCAACCACCACACCGCCCTTCTCATCGCCGACGCCCGGGCCGTGCGCTTGATTGCCTGCGGTGCTGTAAGACCGGCCTGCGACAGTTCCCGGGCCAAACACCGTGTCGATATGCGCAATGACTAAGATCCGTCCCGTGCCGGTTCCGTGCAATACCGCGACAACATTGTCCGGTAATCCCGGGCTCTCGGCCGGCTCATTGCGCACGACGGCGCCGATCGCGGCGAGGCGCCGCGACAGTACGGCCGCTACTTTGACGCCGCCGTCAACATCGCCCGTACCCGAATCAATATTGACGATCTGTTGCAGTAGCTCGAGCGTGTTGCCGCGGTTCGCCTGCACCGCGCGATAAACCGCCTCGTCGCGATGCGCTGCAGCGGCGCCGCCGCTCGCAGCGCCGAGGATCAACATCCAACACGAATTGCATACCACCCATCTGCTCAATCTCATACCGTAGGTTCCTGGCTTAGCCGTAAGCGGCGATGCTGTATTGCGGCATGCAAAGATGTCACTGCTTTTGCTCGCGATGGCCGTCGCAGCCGACAGCCATTAAGATACTGCCTCCGAATAAAAACAAAGGCATCCCAAATGCACCTCGTGCGGCGTCTAGCGGCTGAGTTCATCGGCACGGCGTGGCTCGTACTCGGCGGCTGCGGCAGCGCCGTGCTTGCGGCAGCTTTCCCTAACCTCGGCATCGGGTTCGCTGGCGTAGCGCTGGCATTTGGTCTGACGGTGTTGACGATGGCGTACGCGATCGGACATGTCTCGGGCTGTCATCTAAATCCTTCGGTGTCGGTGGGGCTCTGCGTTGGCGGCCGATTTCCTGGCAAAGATCTCATCCCATACATCGTAGTGCAGATTCTCGGCGCAATCGCGGGCGCCGGGATCTTGTATATCATCGCCAGCGGGCACGACGGCTTTGATCTTGCGGGCGGCTTTGCATCGAACGGCTACGCAGAGCACTCCCCGGGGCACTATAACCTCGGTGCGTGCCTGACCGCGGAGCTTGTGCTGACCTTCGGTTTTCTGTTCGTCATCCTCGGTTCAACGCACGGCAATGCACCCAAAGGCTTTGCGCCGATCGCAATCGGGTTGTGCCTCACGCTGATTCATCTGATTAGCATTCCCGTAACGAATACTTCCGTGAACCCCGCTCGCAGCACCGGTCCCGCCGTGTTCGTCGGCGGCTGGGCATTGTCGCAACTGTGGTTGTTTTGGGTAGCTCCGATGGTCGGTGCGGCACTGGCGGGCATCGTGTACCGCTGGGTCGGTGGCGATGAGCCGACACCGACGCCGGTTACTGGAAAAGCATAGCCCACGCGGCGCTGCGCCGGCCGCGGACAGGTTAGAGTACGCGGCTTCCAAGCCTTGGCCTACTTCAGGCGACCCCACCATGACCGAGCCACTGTGGCTGTCCATTGCGCGCGAATTGCGCGCCATTGCACAAACCGGCCTTACTTTCAGCAAGAATCGCTACGATCGCGACTTGTATGAGCGCGTTCGCGAGCTCTCAGCGTCGCTGATGGCGCACGGCTCCAACGCAAGTCTCGAAACCATTCTCGAACTTTTCCAGCGCGACACCGGCTACCCCACGCCCAAGGTGGACGTGCGCGGCGCCGCATTCGTGGACGGCCGCATTCTCATGGTGCGCGAGGTGAGTGATGGGAAGTGGACGCTGCCCGGCGGCTGGGCCGATGTAAACCAGTCGCCAGCCGAGTGCGTGGTGCGCGAAATCCAGGAGGAGTCTGGATTCGAAGCGCGCGCCGTTAAGCTCGCGGCCGTGCACGATTATCGCAAGAGCGCGCATCCGCCGTGTCAGTTTGATTCAATCTACAAGATGTTTTTCCTCTGCGATCTCACGGGCGGCTCCGCGCGACCCAGCACAGAAACGAGCGACGTCAGTTTTTTCTCAAGAAGTGAGCTTCCCGCACTGTCATTGCAGCGCACGACGGCCGCGCAGATCGATCGTATGTTTGATTATTCGCTGAATCCGAATCTGCCCACCGAATTCCACTGAGCTTCCTGGGGCAACCGCCGGTCCCGTCGCGTTACGCGGCAATGTTGGCGGCAAGCACTGACCTTGCAAGGGCTGCCGCCTGTGCCCGAGCAGCCACCCAGGGGTGACGGGAAAGTGCACGATCCACATCGGCTGGAGCGCGCGCTAGAATGATCTGGGCCGCTGCGTGCTCGTATTCCACGAACGGTTGCAGCAGCGTGAGCAGTTTCTTCGGCACCGGCATGCGGACCGGCTTGCGCATCAAGCGCCCGCGCTCCCAATGATGCGGAATTTCGAGCACGTCATCGTCGCGGAACTCCCCATGCCTGCCGAGATTGGCATCCGAGAAGAAGAAGTGCGTTGCGGAGTCCCGGGTGACAAGAGACTCCAGAAGTGGGCCGAGCGCATGAGAGTACCAAGGTGCTGCACGCGCATCGAGGCACGCCTCGATTTGCGCTTTCTCTCCTGAAGCAAATACTCTCATCGCCACATCGCTCAGGCGCTGCAACTCGGCGGCCCGCGTCTCGGGACGCAGCCTCTGTTCGGACTGCACCGCTTGCGCCTCCTCGTGCAAGCGCCAGTACTTGAGCGCAATCGGCTCTTTGCCCGGCATGCCATACAGCCATCCCAAATGATTGATTCCGATGTAGTCATACTGCGAGGTTCCCGATTCCGCGGCGAGCAACGTCGTCATGGGCAGCTCGCACAGCGCTCTTACGCACAGGTCGGGCCAGCAAATACGTGCCAGACGAGTCAAAAGGCTGCAAGGGGAAGTCAGCAGTAGCACCTGGGCGTGCGGGTTGACCCGCTGAATTAGAGCCAATAGCTTGTTCAGTTCTGGCCATGACCGCCACGCGGAGGAAAAACCTCCGGGACCCAATCCTTCATCGCCGCAAACCCCGAATTGCAAAGGAAAGGATTCATCAAACTCACGTCCCTTAAGACCGCCATAACGAATCTGGATGACAATCGCCGCGCAATCGGTGATGGCGCTCTGCAGATCAAGGTCGGAAAAGCTGTGGCGCGTCAGTGCGAATGCCCCATCGCCTATCATCTCGATAGCCCTCACGATCGCGCCAAGGCGCAGGCTGGATCGTGCCGCAAGGGCGAATCTCAAATGCGCCGCTGCGCGTGAGCCTCGCAAAGCGCGAAACAGAGCCGGCGTGCTCTGGCTCGTCGCGCCCAAGATGGCAACTTTTTCCATCAACTCTCGCCGGCAGTGCTGGCGTAGTAGGCAGCACCAAGGAGGCCAAGCTCCTCGTCGAGGCCGACCACCTGCGCCAGGGCGGCAAGTTCGCGCTCGGCGAGCGGATAGCGCAACTGCGCGACTAATGTTTCATTCAGGATCTGGGCGTACGGCGCACCAATGTTCTGGGCAAACCCACCGACGATAAAAATCCTCTCCAGCCCCACTGCCATCGTTACCGCGAGCAGCGTGCGCGCGAGCGGCTCAATCGAACTTCTCAACGCCGCCAGCGCCCAGTTTTCCCCCCGCTGGATAGCCGGAACAATATGAAGGTAGTTATCCAGGGTAGCAATTCCGGACTCGCGGCGCAGCGCGCGCTCGACGCCCCGCCCCGAAGCGATCGCGCCCAAGTGACCGCGGCCACCGCAGTCGCACAGCGGAGCGTTCGGATCATCATCGACCACGTAGTGGCCAATCTCGCCCGCGAAAGAGCCACTGTCGAGTACGCCCTGGCGGTTGTCACGATCAAACACCTTGCTACCAATGCCACTGCTCACAGTCACAACCATGAAGCGCGACACGTTGGTTCGTCGGCTGAGCGCCCACGCCGTTGCGGAAACATCATTGAGCATATACACCGATCGGCCGGTGCGTCGTCGCACGAGCGCGGCAAGGTCTGGAATCTGCCCGCACGCCGGACCGTATAGGGTCGGCGCCGAGAGGGCGGTGTTTCCCGATCTCACGGGACCTGGGAAGGCGACGGCAATGGGGGCATCGAGCGTTATCGCTTTTCCATGATCTGCAGCGTACGCTGCGATGCGCTCGGCAACCCCCTCGGCAACCTCGCCCGGTTTCAAGCCGCTAATGAAGTTCGATACTTTATGTACGGAGACATTGGCGATCTCGTTGCCATACGCCACGCCACATCGCAGGTGTGTTCCGCCCAAGTCAAACGACAGTGTCGACATGAGCCTCGCTCGCGCTCTCACCCGACAATTCACAGATCAAATTAACGCTGTCCTCGATTTCATGTCGCGAAACGCTTTGCAGAAAGGTGCCGCAGCCAATGTCGGTAGGCACCACGAGATTGAGGCAACCGCCACGGCGCTGTTGCACACATTGAAGCGCAGCAAGCAGTTCGTCGGTCGATGCCGGCGGCGGGCCCGAAGGCAGCTGTAGCACCTTCAATAGCGAATGCAACGCATCCAGCACTTCGCGCGCGCAAATACCGCGGCCCACGGCGATAGCCGTCGAGAGCTGCATATCGAGCGCCACGGCCTCGCCATGCGCAATCCGATAGTCACTGATAACTTCAAGGGTTGGGCTGAACGAATGCCCAAAATCAACGATTCTTCGCGTATCGGTCTCGTAAAGATTCGGCTGCAGCTCCTGCATCATGAGCAGCGAAGAGCGCGCCAGTACCTGCAATGCAATGCCATGCGGCGCGGAGCATTTCGAGGCGAACAGCTGCGCGCCGTGTGCCATGAGAAGACCGAAGAGGGACTCATCACGTATGAGTGCGATCTTAATGATCTCCGCAAACCCGCACGCGAGCTGCGCCCTTGGCAGGGTTTGCAGGAAAGAGCGGTCGTTGAGCACGGCGGTCGGTGGATAAAACGAACCGACGAGATTTTTTCTCCTTGAGAAATTGACCGCCTGCTTTACGCCAATGCCCGCATCGACCAGGCCGATCAAGGTAGTGGGAATGCGCAAGTACCCGATGCCTTTGCAATACAACGCCGCGGCAAGCCCTGCGACATCCAGAGTCACCCCGCCCCCTATCGCGACGAGCATGCTGTTTCGCGGCATCCCCAAAGCGGAAGCGACCCTGCAAAGGCGCGCGACCTGCACGGGGGTCTTTCGCTTGTCGTGCGCTTCGAAGACAACTTTAGCCCTGCAGTCCAAGAACGCCCGCGCGTACTGGTCAAGTTCTGGGCCGTAGAGATCATTGACGCGGCGGTCAACTACCAGCATTACCGGACGTGCGGCCGCCAAGTCTGCCAGAGCGGGCTCACCGAGCGAGAATACAGGACGCTCCACGTGCACGACCTTATAGGAGACTGCTTTCGTGGCGGTCAGGGTCAGCGTGTGGCGACCATCGTAGTCGCGCGAAACGTGACAGCCTTCCATCGTGCGCTGCCGGGTTACCGCACGGATGGCTCCGCGCAGCAGCACACTGCTAGAAAGCTCGAGTGCCGCTGGCGTCCAAGTCTGAGCGCTCAACTCCTCGCCACCCGCGAACATCGCAATTGCGTCGAACCCAAAGGCGGACATACACGCGCTGGCAGCTTCAAAACGCTCCCGATCCGCGGGCAGTGGTGCTGAAGAGATTGTCAGCAATTGGTCCTTCTTTTTTTCCACCAGCCACCAGGTGCGGTTACAGTAATCGAGCGCCTGGAACTTAAGCCACTCGCCGGGCACTACCTCGGACGCGACGACAATATCCGGGATCAGATAGACCGGAAACGGTAAGGTTGCGATGCACTCGGCGGCGCAACCCGGACGCGTCACGGTCGACGTGACAAAGATGAACGCGTCGATGGGGCTTTCATGATTCCCAAGCAATTCGCGCGCAATACGGGGCAGCGCGTCGCACTCAAGAGCAGCAACATCCGGCACGTCCGCCACCCGCGACGTGGATGGCTGTCCTGCACTGTCGAAGAACACGAGTTGTCGCTGCCCCGCGCGGGCATCCATCACCGCAACGTGATGTCGCAGGACCACCATTTAGGCGGGTGACTCCGGCGCAAGACGCACCTGTACCACCAGGATCTCCACCGGCGCTTCGGTGTCGTTGATCAGTTCGTGCGATTGGCCCGAGCGCACCACGGCAATATCCCCGCGCTTGAGCCGTCTGGTGTCATTCTCAACTCGAACGACGGGAGAGCCCGAAGCGATGAAGTACGCCTCTTCGTTGCCATGGTGGCTGTGCCATCCGATCGTGCTGCCCGGTGGAATCAGGGTAAAGTCCACAAAATCAATCGGCGCCTTAAAGTCCGACGCAGCACAAAGACGACGGAAGAAAATCTCGTTCACACCGCCATGCTCATTGCTGCGAACAACCGCATCCACATCGCCAAGATGCGTAAAGGACTTCATCGATTGCCGAGCACCCTGAAGCGCCGAGACACCGGTGCGCGGCTGCCCGTATGCGCCACACGCGCGTGCGTCTCGGGTGAGTCCCGATGAGACTGGCCTTCGCAAGCTGGCAACATGGTGGCGGACCGCCTAGCGTGCGCTTGGGTGGATCTGGTGGTTAAACCGCAGTGTGCAATCGGATTCTCTTCACTCCTTTTGCCATGTGCAACTGACTGTAACTGCCGACAGTAGGCCGTCGCGGCGCCTCGATGCCTGAAGTGTCGAGACGGTTTCGAGCTTTCCATTGCAAGCCCATGCTGATTAGCCGAAATTTCTCGCCCCCTCTTTTGTGTGCGGCTGGCGCAAGGCTCCCACACGATGATCTCAAGACACCCGTCCTCCCGACATCCTGCCCGAGAAGCAACGCGACAGA
>Ga0302324_100022095_pt1 | contig 12380 bp, 10 predicted proteins | sample Palsa_T0_1_FD_201949 | JGI IMG/M metagenome (GOLD analysis project Ga0302324, IMG submission 201949) | Peat permafrost microbial communities from Stordalen Mire near Abisko, Sweden - Palsa_T0_1 | ecosystem: Environmental > Terrestrial > Soil > Palsa > Peat permafrost | place: Sweden: Abisko...
ACCAGTAGCCGGGGAGGTCACGAAAAAGGTTGTCGTCGGATTGAACGTCGAGCCTGGGGAGCAGATGCTCACCGTGGTTCCCCTGGATCAGGTGTGGATCACGGCGAATTTCAAAGAGACCCAACTCAAACACATGCGCGTGGGCCAGAAAGCAAAGATTGAACTCGACTCGAACGGCCGTACGTACCGTGGCCATGTCGATAGCATTGCGGGAGCAACGGGACCCACCTTCAGCTTGCTGCCACCCGAAAACGCAACCGGCAACTACGTGAAAATCGTTCAGCGGGTACCGGTAAAGATTGTGGTAGAGCCGGGCGAAAATCAGGACCACCAGCTTCGGCCGGGTATGAATGTCGAAGCGAAAGTGTACTTGCGATGAGCGCCGCAGCGCTGACTCTTCCGTCGGAGCAGGCCGTCTGGCGTCCTAAGGTAAATCCCTGGGCGATTGCCGCCACCGTGTCGATGGCGGCGTTTATCGAAGTCCTGGACACGAGCGTTGCCAACGTTGCCTTGCCTTACATCGCCGGAGGCCTGGGAGCCAGCTACGACGACAGCACCTGGGTACTTACCTCGTACCTTGCTGCGAACGCTATCGTCTTACCCATCAGCGGATGGCTCGCGGAATTGATTGGCCGTAAGCGGTACTTCATGATGTCGCTGGCCATTTTCACTGTGAGTTCATTGCTTTGCGGGTTAGCACCCAGTCTGCCACTATTGCTGTTGTTTCGAGCTGTGCAAGGCATCGGTGGCGGCGGACTGCAACCGATGGCACAAGCCATTCTCAACGATACGTTTCCTCCGGAGCAGCGCGGCTCGGCGTTTGCTGTCTACGGCATTACCGCAGTTCTCGCCCCTACCGTCGGGCCGATGCTGGGAGGCTGGATTACTGACAACTATTCCTGGCGCTGGATATTCTTCATCACGCTGCCCGTGGTCCTTCTGGCTCTTTATTTGACGCACACCCTGGTCGAAGATCCGCCGTTCCTCCGCCGCTTAAAGAGGGGGGGTATCCGGGTGGACTACATTGGAATATCGATGTTGACGCTGGGAGTGGGTTCGCTGCAGGTGGTTCTAGACAAGGGGCAGGAAGACGATTGGTTCGGATCGCATTTCATCACGACCCTGGCGATCACCGCAACGGTTTGCCTTATCTCGCTGGTCATCTGGGAATGGTTCCGCAAAGAGCCGATCATCGATGTCCGCATGTTCAAGAGCTTCAACTTCGCGGCGGCGAACCTAATGATGTTCATGATGGGCTTCATGCTCTTCAGCACCCTGGTCCTGATTCCAGAGTTTCTGCAGACACTCATGGGTTACACAGCAGAGCTTGCAGGCCTCGTTCTGTCCGGCGGGGGAGTTATCTTGCTGGTGATGATGCCCATCGTCGGGCGGCTTACATCAAAGATTCAAGCGAGATGGCTGATCGCGACGGGATGGCTGTGCCTCGCCATTGGACTGTTCTATTGCGCTCACCAGATTGATTTGTTCGTCAGCTTCCGCTTTGCGATGTGGCTGCGCGTCGCCCAAGTGATAGGAATCGGATTTCTATTTGTCCCCATCACGGCAGCGGGTTACATCGGAGTTCCTCCAGAAAAGGGCAATAGCGTCTCGGGCATGATCAATTTCATGCGCAATATTGGCGGCAGTATCGGAACTTCCGTCGTGACCACGATGATTGCCCGACGGGCTCAATATCACCAGCAAATCCTCATCGGCCACATCACTCCCGATTCCCCTGCATATCGTTCGGCACTGCATGCACTGAGCTCAAAGATCGCGCACTCCGGGCTTCGGGCCGCGGACGCCCACGACCAGGCAATTGCGAGATTCTACGAATTGGTGCATCAACAAGGCGGCGCACTGTCGTATATGGACATCTTTTGGGTCTTGGGCGCGCTCTGTTCCATCATGTTTGTGCTTGCGTTTTTCTTGAAGAAAAATGATCCAGGAGCGGGCGGAGATGTGGCGGTGGGTTGACGACAAAGATGACAAACGCAATGGTTAACGTAATCACAATTGAGCGCGAGTTCGGCTGCGGAGCTTCCGAAGTTGCCGGTTTGGTCGCCAGCCGTCTCGGATGGAGTCTGTGGGACGAGCGGCTGACACAGGAAATCGCGCGACTGACCAAGTGTACGCCAGAGGCGGTCGAGCAGAGAGAATGGCGAACCGATCCCGTTGTGTTCAGGGTTTTTCAGGACTTTCTCCGCGGCGCGTTTGAGGGAGGCTTGCCGCCCACCAACCGGCTGCACTTGCTCGATGCGCGCCGCATCGCCGCTGTCTCAGAAACAGCTGTCAAGGCGGCAATTTCCGTCGGTCCGTCGGTGGTTGTCGGTCGAGGTTCGCAGTTTTTCCTGGGCAATCGCAAGGATGTCTTCCATGTGTTCCTCTATGCATCGCGCGATCATAAGATCCGCAGACTGATCTCCAGGGGCGAAACTCAGGAAAAGGCAATCGAACTAATCGACACAACGGACAAAGCGCGAGCTGCGTTCGTCCGGCAGTATCTCGGGCGGCAATGGCAGGAACCCCACCTATACCACGCAATGTTCAATACCGGGATGGGCGAGTCTTGTACGGCCACCATGCTTGTTGAGTGTGTCCAACAGTTCCAGCGTGACCATGAATATTCTCAATAGGCCGAGGCAGAGTCAGGGGTGATCCCGGTATTAATCGATTGTCAACGCCGGCGTCACGCAATCCGCTGAACCCATTGGCTTCGCCAGGATGGCGCCTCGAAGGGATCCGCGAAATATTGTGTCTCGTGCACGACCTTGTTGGCTTTCATGCTGGTCTAACTCGTGGAATGAAACCCGGGATGCCGGTATGCACTACGTCATTGAGCCTCTGTCTGATCTGGATGCGATTGATCTGGTCAAATGCGTCTTCTGGAAGAGCGGAGATGTTGAAATTCTCTCTTGCCCTGCCCGCAGTCCTAGTCGTGACCAGCAAAGCCGTGCCGCGTTGCGCCGCCCATGCCAGCAGGACCTGTGCCGGCGTCTTTTCAACCTGCGCAGCGACTGCCGAAATCACTGGATCTTCGAGCGGCCCCGGCCTCATACCGTGACCCAAAGGCGCGCCAGCCAAAAACGCAATACCTTTCTCCCTGCAGAATTCCAGAAGCTCCGTTTGCGGCAGATACGGATGTGCTTCGACCTGGACCACCGCCGGCTTGATTCTCGCCGATTCGTAGATGGGCAAAAGTACGTTCAAGGTGATGTCAGACAGTCCAATGGCCCGGCATCTGCCACGGTCCACCAGACTCTCCATCGCCCTCCAGGTGTCGAGCAAAGTCACGTCGCGGTCGTAAAGGACATTGCCGTTTTGATCCCGCGGATCCTGCTCCTCCCCCGGTTGAAACGCAAATGGAGTGTGAATGAGGTAGAGATCCAGATAGTTGAGCCTGAGTCTGTCAAGACTCGCCTCGAAAGCCGGTTCCACGCGCTCGGGCCGATGATTGGTATTCCACAATTTTGTGGTAACGAAGATATCCTCGCGCGCAATCCCTCCAGCGGCAAGTCCAGCTTGCAAGGCCTCGCCCACCTCACGCTCGTTCCGGTATCGTTCGGCACAGTCGAAGTGTCGAAATCCCGCTTCCAGCGCGTCTGTGGTAGCACTGATCGTCGCGGCTGCATCGGGGATCAGGGTGCCAAATCCGAGTACGGGCATATGGCCGGCTCCGTGGTTGAGCGGCATTTTCGTAATCCGAAAATCGGAAGATTCGATCATGATGAACGCTTCGACGGGAATTGAGTCGATGTCTCGAGGGATAGATGTGCGCGATCCGCGATCTGATTCATCAAGACGCCCAGATAGCAATTAGGCCAGAGAAATCAGGCGAATTCTATTAGACGAAGGTATTGGTGACGACTTTGCGATGCGCGGCGGTAGTCTGGAAACGACGACTCTCGGATTGCTGTAGGATTGCGGACAAGATTCGAACCGTACGGCAATTTGACGAGCAGGTCGTCGCGCGATACGGCAGCTCACCTGCGGGTCCGAACAACAACGCGTTAGGCAACATTTGCGAGCTCACTGGTAGGGCCTTCGTTTGGGGTGTAAGCGCACCGCAGATCCCTCCACGGCACGCCGGGACAGGTCGGCTTCGCTCCTAATGAACAAAGGATGTGGGGGAGACATGGTAGCCCACTCTACGCCAAAAGCGGGCGTAGAATGGGGCACCCGGAGCCTTGGTTGTGGCACAGAAGGCAGGTCATTGCTATCCCAACTCGCAACCGCTCCTCTCGAATCTTTTCAACAAACTACGTAGCCAAACCGTCTCGTCTTCCGCTAATTTGGACTGCTATGGCTGAACTTAGCTTAGGACGCGTGGACTTTTTAGTCTTGAGCTTATTGAATGATCCGATGCCGCGGCCCTGGGTTGCGGAATGAGGTTGTGTAAGAACGCCTGCGATGAACAAGTGAGCAGCTCTGCCCTTGAGCAAACAACAAGGCCCGTCCCTGGACGGGTGCCCCATGTTCGCCCCAGCGTACATGGGCCGAGAGAGACGGGGCGCAGCCCCTTCCAACGCTTCTGCTATGCGGGCAAAAAGACTGCGGCCAAGAGCAAGAATCGTCGTGCATGGAGTGAAAGCATTTGAAAAATCCGTTTTCGGCCCATGTACGCTGGGGCGAACATGGGGCACCCGTCCAGAACCAAGACCGCAGTTGGGAGATTAGTCGTTCCGGCAGACTCGCGGTGGTGGGAAGTTAGCGCAATGGCGGTACTCGACGTCCTGCGGATTTCGTTTGCGTGAAAGCATCGCGAGCGAGCTATAGAGTTCGTCGGCATCGATATAACAGCCGTGGAGGTGCCGGGCTCCGCTGGAAGAGGCAGTGTGGCCATGAAGGATGCGGGTGTTGTCGAAGAGCACAAGATCGCCCGGCTGCAAGCGGCGGCCTACGGATCGCGCCGGTTCGCGGAGCAGCTCGGCCAGCTTACGATAGGCTGCGTAATACTTTTTGAGCCTCGGGCCTTTGAGCGGCAGCGGCGCAATCGAGCGATCGCTGTAGTAGATAGCGCGGAACTGCCCCTGGGCATCGACTTCGATCATGGTTCGCTCGGCAACGAGTTCCACCGTGGCATCCTCAAAACGATAGAGAATGGGCATCTGCGACAGGGTGGTGAAGGCGTCGGGATCGTGGGCGCGCAGGCGCTCCGCAACTGCCATTCCATCCACGAAGATGGTTTCTCCTCCCTCGCCGGCTGCTGAGACACAATGCAACAACTGGAAGCCGGGCACAGGGTCACGATAAGGACGGTCGGTGTAAACCTGAGGCGATGGGTTTATGTAACCGAGATTGTTCGGCGCGGAAACGCCGCCCACATCGAAGATGCGGCGCTCGTCTGGCTCATTCGCCCCACTGATGAGTGCGGCAACGTTTCTCAGGCCCGCCTCTTCGATCGGTACATCGCGCAGGAAAGCCAATCCGTCACGGCCCACGTAGTAAAGCCAGTCTTCGCGGCTGGCGGGGTTCGCGACCCATTCCGCGTAATCGCAACAGGCAAAGGCCTCGGCTGGCTGCCCGATCCATGGCAGGCGAGTGGGTCGCGAAGCAATGCGCAGGCTGCGGTCAAACGCTCGCAACCAACTGAGCGGAAACACGCTGGTTTTGCCGTCGTCCCAGCGCAGAGTGAGGTGGCCTGCCGGCTGCGGCTCCGCAGCCAGCAGTTGTGGGACCTGTGGGAGGTCGAACAGGCTAATCAGGCGTTGACCGGTAAGGGCATCGCGGTTGACGGGATCGTTGTCTCGCAGCCAGAGCGAACTGTAGACGCTATAAGACGAATTCTGCCAGGTGATCACGAGCTCGTCTGGCGCGCATTTCAGTTCGGCGACATCGATATCTAACTCTTTCACAATCATCTATCCCTCCGCCGGACACAGCGGGCCAATCGCAACTGCACTGCCGCCACGGAGCGCGGAGCGCTGCCGCTACGCCAGGCAGAACAAGCTCCATTGTCTGCCACCCGTGCGTGAGCGCCAAATATGCCATGCCATTCGCCGCAGAGAACGCCCGCGGGATAACCCGCAGGCAGCAGGACAGAATCAGGAAAGAGTGCCGGATTGACTTGAAGTTCCAGCCTAACCAGTACGTGTTAATTGCAAATAAATTCGCCGTCTAGCGCTTCACCCAAACGCCAACGCCGCCACGCCGCCGGCGATGCAAACAGACCCAATCAGCCGGCGACGGATTTGCCCCTCGTTGAGGAACCTGGCTCCGAAATACATGCCGACCAGCATCGACATCTCGCGCATAGGAGCTACGTGGCTGACGGGAGCCAGCCGCATGGCGAACAGCACCATGATGTATCCGAGAGGCGTAAGTAACGCGATCGCAGATGCTTCTTCCCAGTACTCGGCATATTCCAGCCGTAGTGAAGCACGGCGCAGGTATGCCCCCCTGGATAGAATCACTGCGCGAAACAGATTGCCGGCGTATTCCACCAGGATCGGCGAAATAAGAAGCGCCTTGACCGAGTAGCCATCCACCACGGTGTAGCAGGCGATCGTACAACCAGTAGCAACGCCCCAGAACAAAGCGGCATAGCTATGTTTGTGCCGCCGAGCGGCAAGACCACCGGAAGAGAGCAGGATGCCAAAAGTGATGAGGATTGCCCCCACTCCGGCCAATAACGATGGATGCTCGTGCAGAAAGAAAATCGCTCCGCAGAACGACAGCAGGGGCCCGGTACCACGCGCCAGGGGATATACCACGGTTAGCTCCCCAGCCCTGTAGCCGCGGAGCAGGCTCTCGGTATACAGAACGTGCAGCACACCGGTCGCCAGCAGAAACAGGGCAGCCCGCAAACCGAGGCTCGACCAGGCGTCCTTTAAGATCCACACCGCAAAGGGCGCAAACACCAACGCCTCGGTGACCGAGGAAAACCAGATCAGGTGTTTGCTATGAGCTGCCCGCTTGGCCAGGAAATTCCATGTAGCGTGAGCCAGCGCGGCGAAAACGACAAGAAGAAAGGCTGAAAGTGGCAAGATCCGCTCCCCGGAGACACGAAGTCGTTGTCGACTTTTCCCTCTGGGATTTTTGCCCCTGGGTGCGGACCCCCCGGTCCTTTGTGGGGCTCGGACCGGCCGGATACCGGAACCCTAGCCACCTCATTCCATCGAATAAGACTAGTTTAGGCAACTGCGCCCGGGGGCGCAACCCTATCTACAGGCGGATCGTTGCCGTAAACTGGTGTTGTAGTGGAACGAGGAGAATGCAATGGCGCAGCTAATGAGGACGTCGAATCCCGTACTGAATGAGAAGCGTTTCGAGGGTTTGGCCGTAGGCGACGAAAGGATGACACTCCAGGGTACGGTCAACAAGACTGGCCTCCTTCTCCTTTTCGCGATGGCCTCAGCGGCGTGGACCTGGCATCTGTTTATGCAGCAGCATTCGGCTGCCGCGGTGCTGCCCTATTTGTGGATCGGGACCATCGGCGGATTTGTGTGCGCGTTGGTTACCGTGTTCAAGAAAGAATGGTCTCCGGTGACGGCGCCGGCTTACGCGGTGTTGGAAGGATTGGCGCTGGGCGGCATCTCGGCGGTTTTCGAGCTCCGTTTTCCCGGAATTGCGATCCAGGCGGTGAGCCTTACATTTGGCACGTTGCTGGTTCTATTGTTGGCATATCGTTCCGGCCTGATCCCGGTGACACAGAATTTCCGCCTGGGCATTGTCGCCGCGACCGGCGGGATCATGGTGTTTTATCTATTGCAGTTTGGGCTTGGTTTCTTCGGGTTTCACTTTACTTCCATCAATGGTTCAGGCCCTATCGGGATAGGGTTCAGCCTGATTGTGGTGGGCATCGCGGCGCTCAACCTGGTGCTTGATTTCGACTTTATCGAGAATGGCGCGCGCATGGGCGCTCCGAAATATATGGAATGGTATGGCGCTTTTGGCCTCATGGTCACACTGGTATGGCTGTACCTGGAAATTCTGCGACTGCTTACGAAGATTCGGGGACGCGACTAAAGCGATGGAAGGGGCTGCGCCCGTCTTTTTCGGCCCATGTACGCTGCGGCGAACATGGGGCACCCGTCCCGGGAAGAGAGCTCTGTTCTTTGCTCAAGGACAGAGTGGTCACCGTCCAGTCTTACCAGCTAATCTCGTTTGCCTAGGTCCGGTCGAGGTTGTTATAGATGTCGGTAATATTCACATTTACCCCGTCCTGCAGCGGAGGAACCTGGGCAAAATGTGAATGGCTTTGCTCGCTCATTCGCGCCAGATATGCTTCATAGCCGTTGGAGTGGAGTGACTTCAAGGAAGCGACAGTAATGCGCTGCTGCATTTCGGCTACCGTCAGGCCGGCTTTCTTGCCTTGCTCAACCTTTCCCGTCAGTTCCTCGATGTAGTTTCGCAGGCTGATCATAGCCGTCCGGTCCGTTTGCAGTGCGGCATGGCCGGGCATGATCTTGTTGAAATCGGCTTGACCGATCGAGTCGATGGTGCCCGGCCAGACGTGAGGAAAGCCGTCTGCGATGAAGGGCAGAAAGCCATGAATCACATCTCCGGTTGCGATCGCGCGCTCTTGCGGGCAATAGACAACGACGTCTCCGGCGGTATGGGCGTGACCGCGAAAGTCAAGGTGCAGATCGTACGCGGGATCCTGAAGTAGATACGACTTGTCGAAGGTAATCGTGGGTAGCTCTGGGGTGTAGTTTTGCAGTTCTGCCTGGTAGGCTTGCAGTTGCCGGATCTGGCCGGCGCAGAAGGCCTTTTCGCCCGCCGAGGTGGAGCGCGCAGCCCTATCGCGGAGCGCGTCGATCTGTTTCGGGACCTCTCCCACGGACGCTTTCGCCCGGGCAACCGAGAGCTTCGCCATCAGATCCCTGGTGGCGGCGCTGGCGATGAAGTCCACCTTTTGACCGGTCATGCGATAGGCATGGCTACCCTGCGTGTGGTCCCAGTGAAAGTGGGTGTTGATGACGTAACGCACCGGCTTGTTGGTGGTGACTTCCCGCTTCATTTGGGCAATCAGCCCAGCCGCGGCCGATGGCTTGGAGTGGGTATCGACCACGACCACGTCCTTCGATCGGACGAAGATGGCCGCGTTGCAATTCAACATGGCCTGCGGACGCGCATGCGCGAAGTAAATGCCGTTGGCGACCTGCTGTATCTCAAACAGGTTGGAATCAGAGGCGGGAGCGGCTGCACGAGCCCACGCGGCACGATAGTAGGCAAGTTCCAGAATAGACGCCCCAGCCAGGGCACCACCCATCATTACGCGAAGGAAGTCGCGGCGCGAAGTATGACCACCGCCGGGTTGAGCATGGTTGTGCGTAGGTGAGTGTGGATGGGGGTGTACGTGATCATGCCCGGAGTGGCTGTGGTGGTCTGTGTGTTGGCTCATGTTTTAGATACCCTTGATCTCCTGCTGCTATCCAAGCTAGTCGAAGATTGACAATGCGGGAAACATTATGAAACCATCCCGGACGTCCGATAGTCGTGCCGTTGAGGGAACGCGAAATATTGGCCCAAGGAGAACTATCCCATGAAGAAACTAGCGATCTGTGCGGTCTCTCTGTTCGCGTCATTGAGCATTTTTGCCCAAGCACCGCAGACCTACAAGGGCGAGATCATGGACAGCCAGTGCGCCGCCCTGGGCGGGCACCAGGTCATGGCGAAGCAGGGTGAGAGCGAGAAGGATTGCACCAACCGCTGCGTGGGGATGGGCGGCAGATACACGCTCTACGATCCCGCAACCAAGACCGCCTATCAGCTCGACGACGCCAAAAAGGCTGCGACCTTCGCGGGCGCAAAGGTCTCAGTGACCGGGACCTTGAATGCGACAACCAAGACGATCCATGTGGCCAGCATCAAAGCTGGAGCGTAACTAAAGCGTCCCGGCGGATTGCTTAACTTGCGAGGCGCCTGCCAGCTGGAGGCGCCTTTCCAGTTCTGCCTGGGAGCTTTCCGGCGGATCGACCACCCCTACCAATATTTTTCCTTTCCAGACCTCGGGATCTGTAATCACGCCTTTGAAATTCGGCAGCCCGGCCCCGATGAGCAGCACCACCAGCGTGGTGAGGATGGCGCCGAGCATGATCATTTCGTAGATGATGATGCCGTTGGTCCACGTCGGCGTAAGGGACATGCCTCCGGTGTGAATGGGATACGACTTCTGCGAAAGCGTGGTAAGCAAATAGCCAGTCGTACCGCCGACAGCGGCACCAAGCACAGCCCAGCGATAAGGACTCGAGGTGACGTGCGAGTCAGTAAATTCGTAGCCCTCGTGGGGCTCGCCGGAGACAATGATGATCTGCTGCGCCTTGAAGTTGAGCTCAGAGCTGGCGGCGCGCAAGGAGTCGACGGCTCGCTGCGCTGCCTCTGGATCGGCGTAGAGACCGTAGACAGCCTTCATTCCGCCACGTCCGTGGGCAGGGGCCCTTCCAGCACCAAGCCATGGTGCTGACGATCGGCGGTGGCGATTACCGGAGAGCCGCCATGGGGCTGGAGACCGACCTTCATCTCCCAGATGGAGATCATGGGCACGAATTTCGAAAACAACAGGTAAAGCAGCGCCATCATGCCAAAGCTGGAAGCCATCAGCGTGTCTTCCACCCAGGTGGGCCGGTAGGTTCCCCAGGAGTAAGGCAGGAACTTATGCTCCAGAGCGGGTACGACGATGAGGAAGCGCTCCAGCCACATGCCGACAACGACGGTGGCCGACGCGATGGCGGTTCCCGTGATCGTACGCAGACGCTTGATGGCCAGGATGGGCACAGGGATGATGAAGTTGCAGACCACCATGGTCCAAAACAGCGGCGCGAATTGTTTGCGGATGCTCTCCCAGAAAACGGCCATCTCCGGCGGTGAGTTTCCGTACCACGCAGTGAGTCGCTCGGCAAAGGTGAAGTAGAACCAGAGCAGGCTCATGGTCAGCAGCAGCTTGCCCAGATTTTGGAAATGGATGGGCCGGAGATATTCCTCTAAATGGAGGAGCTTGCGCAAAAGCGCCATAGCCAAGATCAGGGCGGCAATGCCGCTGAAGATCGCACCGGCAACGAAGTACGGGCCGAAGATGCTGGAGTGCCACATGGGCACCGGGGTCATGGCGAAATCCCAGGAGACGATGGTGTGCACCGAGACCGCTACCGGCACGATGACCACGGCCATGATGTGCATGGCTATTTCGAGACGCTGCCATTGCCGCGGTGTGCCCTGCCAGCCCAGCGCCAGTATGCGATAGACCTTCTTACGGAAGCCGGTGGCGGCGTCGCGCACGGCGGCGAAGTCAGGGATCGTGGGCAGATACAGGAAGGTGGTGCTGCCAGTGAGGTAGGTAGAGATGGCGAAGAAATCCCAGGCAAGTGGGGAGCGGAAGTTAGGCCAGATATGGCGTTCGTTGGGATAAGGGATCATCCAAAAACCGAGCCACGGGCGCCCTATGTGGCAAAGCGGAATGATGGCGCCGATCAGAACGGAGAAGACGGTGATGGCCTCAGCACAGCGAGTGACTGGGCGGCGCCAGGTGGCGTTGGTAAGACGCAGAATCGCAGAGATCAACGTGCCCGCGTGGCTGATGCCGATCCAGAAGACAAAATTAGTGATGTCGAAGGCCCAGAACACCGGGGAGTTGATGCCCCACACACCGATCCCGGTGTATAGCTGGTAGCCAAACGCAGCTACGCCGGCAAGCAGGAGACTGGCAGCAATCGCCACGGCGACCCAGTACTTCCCACTGCTGTGGAAGAGCGGCCGCAACAGGTCCTGCTCGATTTGTTCAGCCGTGCGTTGCATCTTCCCAGGTGCCTCGTTCCAGATAGGTCACGTTCGGCTTGGTGCCCAGTTCGCCCAACAGTTTGGTGCCGCGATTGGAGTCGGAAAGCCGTGCGACTTCACTGTTAGGGTCGTTCAGATCGCCGAACACCAGCGCCTTCGATGCGCAGGACTGCGCGCAGGCGGTGGTGAATTCGCCGTCCTTCAGCTCGCGTTTTTCTGCCTCTGCCTGAATTTCAGCGGCCTTGATGCGCTGCACGCAGAAGGTACATTTCTCCATAATGCCGACGCTGCGCACAGAGACGTCAGGATTCAGTTGCAGCTGAAGAGGCATGTCCCATTCCGGGTTGTAAAAGTTGAAGAAGCGCACGTTGTAGGGGCAGGCATTGGCGCAAAAGCGGGTGCCGATGCAACGGTTGTAGACCTGCGAATTCAGCCCTTCGGGCGTGTGATAGCTGGCGTAAGTGGGGCAGACGGGCTCGCAAGGAGCTTCGTCGCATTGCTGACAGAGGACCGGCTGAAAGCGGATTTTCGGGTTAGGAAAATCGCCCTCCCAATAGCGCTCGACACGAATCCAGTGCTTCGCTCGGCCGCGCGCAGCCTGATCCTCGCCCGCGGTAGGGATGTTGTTTTCCGCATGGCACGCGACCACACACGCTTCGCAG
>Ga0302324_100022097_pt1 | contig 12379 bp, 11 predicted proteins | sample Palsa_T0_1_FD_201949 | JGI IMG/M metagenome (GOLD analysis project Ga0302324, IMG submission 201949) | Peat permafrost microbial communities from Stordalen Mire near Abisko, Sweden - Palsa_T0_1 | ecosystem: Environmental > Terrestrial > Soil > Palsa > Peat permafrost | place: Sweden: Abisko...
TCGCGATCTTGTACATTTCCCACCACCTCGAGGAGGTCTTCGAGATCTGCACCGACGTCGCCGTGCTGCGGGACGGCGAGATGGTGCTGACCGCGCCGCTGGCCGAGGTGACCAAGGATGACCTGGTTACCGCAATGGTCGGGCAGGAAAACCTCTCTACCGAACGGACGCTGGCTCCAGCGCCCGCCCCTGGCGAGCCTGCCGGGGTGGCAACTGCGGGGGTTGGTCCCGATCTGATCATCGAGGGCGTGACCTACGCCTCCCCGGGCGTGTTGCTCGGCAACGTGTCGCTAATCGTGCGGGGCGGGGAGCGGGTGGGCGTCACCGGGCTGCGCGGCTCGGGCGCGACCACCCTGGCCCGGATCGTGGCCGGCGCGGCCGCGCCCGACGTCGGCCAGGTCCGGCTCGGTGATTACGTGCTGCGGCCGGGGGACCGGGCCGGGGCGCTGCGGGCGGGTATCGGCTACATCCCCGAGGACCGGCAGGCGGACGGGTTCGTGCCGCTGCTCGGCGCGGCCGAGAACATCTCGATGACGATCACCGACCGGATCTCCCGCTTCGGCTTCGTCAGCCCCAAGCGCCGCGAGGCGCGGGCCGCGCCCCTGGCCCGGCGGCTGTCGCTGGTCTCGGCCGGGCTCGGCCAGCCGGTCCGCGAGCTGTCCGGCGGCAACCAGCAGAAGGTGACCGTGGCCCGCGCCCTGGTCAGCGACCCGGTGCTGATCGTGGCCATCACCCCGACCCGCGGCGTGGACGTGGCGTCTAAGGAACTGCTGCTCGCCGAGCTCGACCGGATCACCACCGAAACCGGGGCGAGCCTGCTGCTGGCCAGCGACGAGCTCGACGACCTGGTCATCTGCGACCGCGTGGTGGTGTTCGTCCGCGGCGAGATCTTCACCGAGTTCACCGAGCCGCCCTTCGACCGCGAAGCGCTGATCGCGGCCACCGAAGGCCTGGGAGCGAAATGAGCGACACGAAGAACAACCTCACCGCGCTGGCGGCCGACGTGGAGTCCGCGCTCGCGCGCAGGCGGAGCCGCAGCGCCGCGGCGATCTCGTGGATCCGTGAGGCCGCCCTGCTGCCCGTGCTGGCCGTGCTGCTGGTCGTGGGCGCCATCCTGAGCAGCAACTTCCTCACCGTGTCGAACATCGTGACCGGGATCGGCCAGCAGAGCTCCGCGCTGGGCGTGTTGGTGGTCGGCGAGTCCCTGATCCTGCTGATCGGCGGCTTGGACCTGTCGCTGGAGTCCACCTTCGGCCTCGCGCCCATGCTGGCTGCCTGGCTGATCGTCCCGGTGGCCTCGTTCGGCGACGGCCTGCTGCTCAACCCCTATCTCGGCATCCTCATCCTGCTGGCCGTCGGCGCGGCGGTCGGCCTGGTCAACGGGCTGCTGATCGTATGGGGGCGGCTCAACGGCTTCATCGTGACCCTGGCCATGACGATCCTGCTCGCCGGCATCCAAGAGGGCATCGTGAAGGGCCAGGCCCCGTTCAACCTGCCGACCGCGTTCGGCTACCTCGGCTCGGCCCAGCTCGGCGCGGTCCCGGTATCGCTCATCGTGGCGGCCGTCATCTTCGTCCTGACCGGGCTGTTCCTGCGCTACCACCGGCTGGGCCGGGCCATCTACGCCGTGGGCGGCAACCGGGAGGCGGCCCGGGCCGCCGGGATCAAGGTCAACCAGGTCCGGATCGGCGTCTACGTGGCCGGCAGCGTGCTGGCCGCGATCGGCGGCCTGATGGAGGCGGGCCGGGTCTCCTCGGTGACGCCCACCCAGGGCTACGGCGAGGGCATTATCTTCCCGGTTTTCGCCGCGGCGGTCATCGGCGGGGTGTCCTTGCAGGGCGGCCGGGGGAACATGGTCGGCGCCGCGTCCGGCGTCATCCTGCTCGGCGTGGTACAGAACATCCTGACGCTGGAGAACGTGTCCAACTACTGGGTCTACGCCATCAATGGCGGCGTGATCTTGTTCGCGCTGATCCTGGCCCGGGTCATCGGCGGTGAAGCGAGCGCCGAATGACGAAGATCACGGGTTTTGAGCTGCACGACGTGCGGTTTCCCACGTCGCGGAGCCTGGCCGGGTCGGATGCGATGAACCGGGCCCCGGACTACTCCGCCGCGTACGTGATCATCATGACCGACGCGGACCATCTGGCCGGACACGGATACGCGTTCACCATCGGCCGTGGCAACGAGGTCCTGCTGGCCGCGATCCGGGTGCTCGAGCCGTTCCTGGCCGGGCAGGACCTGGACGAGGTCCTGGGCGAACCCGGCGGGCCATGCCGCCTGGGCGAGCTGTACCGGCGGCTGGTCCGTGACAGCCCGCTGCACTGGCTCGGCCCGTCCTGCGGGGTCATGCATATGGCCACCGGCGCGGTACTGAACGCGTGCTGGGACCTGGCCGCCCGCCGGGCCCGCCAGCCGCTGTGGCTGCTGCTGGCCGGGCTGAGTCCCGAGGAGCTGACCGGGCTGCTCGACTTCCGCTACCTGTCCGACGCGCTGACCCCCGACGAGGCCGTCGGCCTCCTGGAACGCGGCGCCGTCGGCCGGGCCGAGCGGATCGCCGCCCTGCGGCGGGACGGGTACCCGGCCTACTCGACCGCGCCCGGCTGGCTCGGGTACTCCGACCTGCGGCTCGCGGCGCTGTGCGCCGAGGCGGTGCAGGAGGGCTTCACGACGGTGAAACTCAAGGTCGGCGCCGCACTCGAGGACGACAAGCGCCGGTGCGCGATCGCGCGCGAGGTGCTCGGCAGCGACTTCGGCATGGCCATCGACGCGAACCAGGTCTGGGACGTGCCTACCGCCGTCGGCTGGATCAGGGAGCTGGCGCCGTACCGGCCGGCCTGGGTCGAGGAACCGACCGCCCCCGATGACATCCTCGGCACCGCGGCCATCCGCCAGGGTGTCCGGCCGGTCAAGGTCGCCACCGGCGAGCACGTCGCCAACCCGGTCATGTTCAAGCAGTTGCTGCAGGCCCAGGCCATCGACATCATGCAGATCGACGCCTGCCGCGTCGCCGGGGTGAACGAGAACCTGGCCAACCTGCTGCTGGCCGCCAAGTTCGGGGTGCCGGTCTGCCCGCACGCCGGCGGCGTCGGCCTGTGCGAGATCGTCCAGCACTTGTCGATGTTCGACTACGTGGCTTTGTCCGGTACCACGCAGGGACGCCGGATCGAGTGGATCGACCACCTGCATGAGCACTTCGCCACGCCCGCCGTCGTATCCCGTGGCCGCTACCTCGCGCCGGAAGCTCCGGGCGCGTCCACCGAGATCCTGCCCGAGGCCCTGGCCGAGTTCGCCTACCCGTCCGGTCCGGCCTGGCGGACCGGCGCGTGATTCCCCGGGGTTCGCTGGTCTTCGGCGGCGCGCCCATCGGCGGGCTGTACGCGCCGGTCAGCGACGAGGCGGCCACCGGCACGCTCCAGGCGGCGTGGGACGGCGGGATCCGCGCCTTCGACACCGCCCCGCACTACGGGGTAGGGCTGTCCGAGCGGCGGATCGGCGATTTCCTGGCCGGGCGGCGGCGCGTCGAGTTCGTCGTGTCCACCAAGGTCGGGCGGCGGCTGGTGCCCGCCGCCGATCCGGCCTCGGCGGACGGCGTCGATGAGTTCTACGACACACCCGCGCTGAGCCGGGTACGCGACTACAGCGCCGACGGCGCGCTGCGATCGCTAGAGGACAGCCTGCGGCGGCTGCGGCTGGACCGGGTGGATATCGCGCTCATCCATGACCCGGAAGACCACGTGGCCGAGGCGCTGGACGGCGCCTACCCGGCCCTGGACCGGCTGCGCGCGGACGGCACGGTCGGGGCGATCGGGGTCGGGGTCAACTCGGCGGCGCTGGCCGAGTGGTTCGTGTCCCGCTGCGACCTGGATTGCGCGCTCGTGGCCGGGCGGTACACGCTGCTGGACGACTCCGCGTCCCGGTCGCTGTTCCCGCTGTGCCTGGCCCGCGGGGTCGCGGTGCTGGCCGGAGGCGTGTTCAATAGCGGCATCTTGGCCAATCCCGCCGACGGCGCCCGTTACGACTACGCCCCGGCCGCGCCTGGTGTGCTGGCCCGGGCCCGCCGCATCGCCGAAGTCTGCGCCCGCTATGACATCCCGGTGGCGGCCACGGCCCTGCGTTATGTCCTGCGCCACCCCGCGGTCACCGCCGCGGTGGTCGGCGCGCGCACTCCGGAGGAGATCCGCGCCGACGCCGGGTACCTTGAATTGCCCATCCCCGACGCCCTCTGGGCGGACCTAGCCGGCCCGCTATGACGGACCGGTCACGGCACCGAGGCCAGCGGCCGACCGGTGTCCCGTCGTCACAGCACCGAGGCCAGCCACTGCTCCACCCCCGCGATGTGCACCGTGGCCCACGACCTGGCGATCTCGGGTTCGTGGGCGTCCAGTGCGTCGAGGATGGCCCGATGCTCGGCCAGCGTCTGGGCCATCGTCCCGGTCTGGGTCAGCCCGCGCCAGACCCGGGCCCTGGTCGTTGGGGCCGAGATCGACTCCAGCAGCGAGGAAAGCACGGAATTACCGGAGCACGCCACGATCCGCCGATGAAACTCCAGGTCGTTCGCGACCAGCTCTTCGGGCTCAGGGTGCGGCCCGATGCTGTCCAGCAGCTTGCGCAGGCCCTCGGTCTCGGCGTCGGTGATCCGCTCGGCCGCCATCGCGGTGGCGGCCGGCTCGAGGATGCGGCGGACCCGCAGCAGCTCCAGCACGGTGTCGTCGCGGTGGAAGTCCACGATGAAGCTCAGTGCCTCGAGCAGCAGCCGCGGTTCGAGGCTGGTCACGTACGTCCCGTCGCCGCGCCGCACGTCCAAGATGTTGACCAGGGACAGCGCCCGCACCGCCTCACGCAGCGAGCTGCGCGAAAGGCCCAGTTCAGCAGCGAGATCCGCTTCCCGGGGCAGCCGGTCGCCGGCGCGCAGCGCGCCGGAGGTGATCATGCCCTTGATCTTCTCGATGGCTTCGTCGGTGACGGCCACGGCGCGTACACCCCCGCTCCGCAAAGATCGGATGTTTGTCCCGAGTATGGCATATCCCGCCATGCGCCAGAACGGAGACATCGTGAGAATCGCCCTGCATACGCGCGTGCGCGCCGACCGAATTGACGAGTACGAGGCTGCTCATCGCGCCGTCCCGGCCGAGTTGGTCGAGGCCATCCGCGCCGGCGGAGCGCAGCGCTGGACGATCTGGCGCAGCGGCACCGACCTGTTCCACGTCATCGAGTGCGAGGACTACCCGGCGCTGCTGGCCTACCTGAACGCGCAGCCGGTCAATGCTGTCTGGCAGGCACGGATGGCCGAACTGCTCAATGTCGTCCACGACTACTCGACCGGCGGGGCCGCCGCCGCGCTGCCCGTCGCCTGGGAACTATGACGGCATGCGGATCATCGACGCTCACCACCACGTATGGGACCTGGCCGTGCGCGACCAGGACTGGATCAACGGCCCGGCCCTCGCTCCGCTGCGCCGCGATTTCCTCCTCGCTGACTACCAGCCCGTGGCAAAGGCGAACGGCGTGGCCGCGAGCGTCGTGGTGCAGACCGTCACCGTGCCGGGCGAGACCCCCGAACTGCTCGCGCTGGCCGACGCCAGCGACCTGATCGCCGGGGTGGTCGGCTGGACCGACCTGACCACCCCGGACATCGCCGACCGCATCGCCGGCCTCAAGGAACGGCCTGGCGGCGGGAAACTGGTCGGCCTGCGTCATCAGGTCCAGAGCGAACCCGACCCGGACTGGCTGACCCGCCCCGACGTGCTGCGCGGCCTGGCCGCCGTCGCCCGGGCGGGCCTGATCTACGACCTGGTCATCACGGCCGGGCAGCTAAGTGCCTCGGCCCGGGCCGCAGCGGCGGTGCCGGATCTGGTTTTCGTCCTCGATCACCTCGGCAAGCCGCCCATCGCCGCGGGCCGTACCGAGCCATGGGCGCAAGACCTGCGGCGGCTGGCCGCATTGCCGAACACCGTGGCCAAACTGTCCGGCCTGGTCACCGAAGCCGACTGGCGCCGCTGGCAGGTCGCTGACCTGCGTCCCTACGCCGAGGTCGCCCTCGACGCCTTCGGCCCGGCCCGGCTGATGTTCGGCTCCGACTGGCCGGTATGCACCCTGGCCGCCAGCTACCCCGATGTCCTAGCGGCCGCCCGAGACCTGACCGTCGGCCTTACCTCCGCCGAGTGCGAGGCCGTGTTCGCCGGCACCGCGCTCTCCGTCTACGGCCTTTGAGGGCGGACCTAGATGGGGTAGCGCGTGGGTTCGGTGACGTGCTGCCGTCCGGAGGGCGCTGTCCACCGGACCTGGCCGCCGGGAAGCTGCTCAGCTCTCCATCGGGGGTCCTGTTTCATCCGGTGGCAGTGCCGGCACTTGGGCCCGCCGTTGCACCAGCACGTCCGGCCGCCCGCCTCATACGGGATATTGTGCTCGAAATCACAGCGTGAGGCGGGGCGGCGGCAGCCCGGCCCGGTGCAGGTGGCGTTCCGGACCTCGGTCAGGTGCCGGAGCGTGACCCCGGGATCGTGGCCCCGGGCCTCGTGCCGGTGGTCGCAGTCCCCGGCCGGGAGCGGCCCGATCTCGATCAGGAAGTCCTGCTGCCCGGCGGTGAACCGCCAGGTCCCGTACCCGCCTGGCGGCCCGGGCTGATCATCGGGGGAGAAGGTAAACGCTGCGCCGCCGGGCGGGTCATGCCCGCCGGGTTTCCGCCGTTTCACCGGCCGGGCGCAGCCGTGCCCGACCGCATGCCCGTCCTGGTCGGTGACGGTGACGCACCACTTCGACCTAGGGTTACGGGCCGCGGCTTCGGCCAGGTCGCGGGCCAGGTCAGGGTCGACCGGCCCGATGCCGCCCAGCTCCCCGGGCCGGTCCGCGAGGTTCAGCACGGTGGCGGCGGGCACGGTCAGGTTGACATGGCCGGTGAACCCGGGCGGGATCACCCCCGCCAGCGGCCCGCCCGGCGCCGGGACCCAGGGCTCGCCTGGATCACCGGGCCTCGACGAGGCGGATCCGCCGCCCGGGCGGGACGGGCAGTACCGGCCGCCGTCGCCGGGGTCTTGCGCCGTACCTCCGGGGGTGCCGTCCGGGCGGCTGCCCAGGGGCCGGGAGTCCATGCCTAGGAGTATGTCGAGGTAGGCGCGGGCCCGCAGCGCGTCGATACCGCCCTCCAGGCCGGCTTTGCGGAGCTCCTTCGCCCACGCGGTGACCCGCTGATCGGCGGCCAGCACCTGCGCGGGCGGCAGTTCCCGGCCGGCCAGCCCCGCGTTCCCTGACCCTTCGGCCCACCGCTCCACCCGGGTCTTCTTCGCCGCGTGCTCCCGCCGCTTCTTCGCCTTCCCCGGCGCGACCCGCATCACCGCGGCGGTGATCGCGGCCCGGAGCCCCGGCGGGGTCAGCGCCCCCGCCCGCCCCAGCACCATGGCTTCGGCGGCCCGGGCTTCGGCCGGGTCCAGCAGCGCGGTCGCCTCGCACAGGACCATCGCCTTACGCTGGCTCACGACCCCGGACCGGAACGCCGCCTTGGTGCCGGGCAGGCTGACCTCCAGCGCATACGAGAGGGACAGGATGTCCTCGGCGATCCCGCGGGTCTCACCGAGCACCGCGCCCAGCTCCCGGACCGCGAACTCATCGAACCCCGCGGGCATCTGCGCCGGGCCCTGCAGCACGCACCCTTGCGCGGGGCGGCGGCGGATGAACTCCGCGACCGCGGCGTGCTTGCGGCTGCTGACATAGGCCTCGACCCGGTCCCACCCGGCGACCGCCCCGGCCATCTCGTCGTCCGAAGCGCCCGGGTACCGGTCATCCGCCCCGGCTGCCTCCTCCAGGAACTGGCCCAGGGTCAGGGACCCGGGCGCGACATCCAGCGGCTTCCCCGTGGCGAACCCCGACGCCCGGCTGGCGTACACCCCCGGGAATGACTCGGCTGACCCGGGCATCCCCGGGCCCCGCCGCCCGGAGACCGCGGCGGCGTCCGATGCCATCGCCGCGGTCAGGCCCAGCCGGGCCGTCACCGCCGCCAGCCGCGCCTGGTCCGCGGTGATCTGGTCCGCCGCGGCGATCAGCTCCTCGGGATCCACATCCGGCAGCGGCGCGTCCTCGGGGTCGTCGTACAAGTCTAGGTCGCCGGGATCCGCATCCGCGGCGCGCACGGCCAGGTAGGCCGGGTCATCCATCCAGTCCGGGCAGGGTGGCACGGGGCGGGGGTCCTCGTCCCGCCCGGGGTCCTGGGGAACTGGTCCTGGAGCCATGTACCACGGTCCGTTCGAATGAGCGATCTTCTATCAAATACGATATCGAGTTGAACGTCTTACCGCGAGCCGACACGCCGAAACCTGGTCGCCATTTGTACGAGCCGAACCAGCGCGGCCGTGGTTTCAGCACTCTGCGATGCCGTCGTCTCATCGGCTCACGCGGGACGGCGGCGCCGGGACGAGGGTGACACGACCGCCGAGCAGAACAGGCCGCTGATCCAGCGCCCGCCGCGATCTACATCTTCCAGGTGCGCGATATCGACCGGGGCACGCAACGGGAAGCAACGGGAAGCAACGGGAAGCTGGCGGACGCGACCGAGGCGGCGGACAACCTGAGCCCGATGCGGCAGCTCGACCCCGGCGAGTGACGCCCGCCAACACCGCTCAGTACTGAAAGTGACCATCAGAACACGGAAACAAGCCCAACGGGCCTGTGGCTGGCGTGATCAGAGTTAAGCTCTGCGCCACCTGTGGCTTCGGTTTGGCAGTTTAGCAAGCAAAAACCGTTTTGACGAGTTCTGGTCTATTTGCCCGATATACCGGGTCTGCACCGGTTAGGCTGCCCCGATGTCAGGCGCTCCGAAGGCTGCCCGCAGGTTGGGCAGCCTTCCTTGTGAGCGCGCCCAGCACGGAAAGGAGCCCTTTGGGCTGCCACAGGAAGTACTCCCGCCGCCGAACCCCGCGCCGACTGTCGACCGTTGCCGTGCCCGCGCTGGTCGGCGTGGCCGCCGCGTTCTGCCTGGCGCCGCAGGCCCTGGCCGAGCCATCGTCGGCCCAGGGAACCGCGCACCACGCTGTGGTCGCGGACGCCAGCCGGCTAGGGCCCACGTCGACGCTGCTGTCGGTGATTGAGCGGGCCATGCAGTATCAGGCGAGTTCCAGCCAGCCGTCCTGGTACACCGTCCGGTCAGGTGACTCGCTGGCCTCGATCGCCGGACGTGCCTACCACAACCAGAACGCGTGGCCGGTGCTCTACTGGGCCAACCGCACCCGGATCCACGCGGCGAACGTCATCGACCCCGGGCAGGTTCTGCGCATCCCGGTCGAGCCCGCCCGCATTCCCGATCCGCCCGCGCTCACCGGTCCGGCGCCAGCTTCGGCAGCCGCGACGATGGCGGATGCGACCGCCCAGGGCGCTGTAGAAGGCGGCGCGGCGGGCGGGTCGTTCGGTCAGTGCGTGATCGCGCGCGAGTCCGGCGGCCAGGCCCAGGTCATGAACGCGACCGGCCACTACGGCCTGTACCAGTTCAGCGCGTCGACCTGGGCCGAGTACGGAGGCTCCCCGGCTGACTTCGGCGATGCCAGCGTCGGCGAGCAGAACCGGGTGTTCGCCAACGCGATAGCCAGCGGGGGCCAGTCCAACTGGTCGGCCTACGACGGCTGCTGACCCGAGTCGAGGCATCGGTAGCTAACGACGGCTGGGCCTCGCGGTGGTCAACGCCGCGAGGCCCGGCCGGGCCTGGTGACCCAACCGACGTGACCCAACCGACCGGAGCGACGGCAAACGCAAATTACCGGGTGGATATCGGGCCCTAACGGCGCGTCAGCTTGCCGGCACCAGGCCTAAGCTCTAAAGTCCGTGGCTAGGTTCCGTGGGCAACGTCGCGGCCATAGCCCAGGAGGTCAGTGCTGGTGGCAGCATCCCGTATGACAGAGCCCCAGGCAGGAGATCTGGGTCCGACCGGGAGGCCGTACGCAGCCTTCCCCCAACCAGAGCCGGTGCTGGAGCACGGCCCCGCTCGCACGGTCGCCGTCTGCAACCAGAAGGGTGGCGTCGGCAAGACCACCACCACCATCAACCTCGGCGCGGCCCTGGCTGAGCAGGGACGCCGGGTCCTTCTCGTCGACTTCGACCCGCAGGGCGCGCTTTCGGTGGGGCTCGGCATCCAGCCGCACGACATCGACAACACCGTCTACAACCTGCTCATGGAGCGTGACGTCGCCGCACACGACGTGCTGTACAAGACCGGCGTCAACGGCATGGACCTGCTGCCGAGCAACATTGACCTGTCCGGCGCCGAGGTCCAGCTCGTCCACGAGGTCGGCCGGGAGTACGTGCTCGGCGGGGTGCTCGAGCCGCTGGTGTCCGAGTACGACGTGATCATGATCGACTGCCAGCCGTCCCTGGGCCTGCTGACCATCAACGCGCTCGCGGCTGCGGACGGTGTGCTCATCCCGCTGGAGTGCGAGTACTTCGCGATGCGCGGGGTGGCTCTGCTGATGGAGACCATCGAGAAGGTTTCGCGTCGCCTGAACACAAAACTAACAATTGATGGCCTTCTAGCCACTATGTACGACTCCCGGACACTTCACACCCGCGAGGTCCTGGCCAGCATCGTCAATGGTTTCGGCGACAAGGTTTTTCATACTGTAATCAACCGCACGGTGCGGTTCCCGGACGCTACGGTGGCGGGAGAGCCTATTACCAGCTTCGATTCCGGGTCAATGGGGGCGAATTGCTACCGGGAGCTGGCCAAGGAGGTACTGGAGCGGTGGCGGCAGGCAGGGGTCGATCACGGAGGGTAAGCCTGCCCGGAGTCGCGGAACTATTGCGGCCCGCCACTCCCGGTCCGGATGATGGCGACCTGCGCCGAGCCAGTGGCCGGGAGAAGCACACTCAGAAGATCACCGTCTACCTGTCCGCCGAGGAACTGCTTGACCTGGAACGTGCCCGGCTCGCCCTGCTGCGTTACGGTGCCGCCGCCGACCGCGGCCGGATCGTCCGGGAGGCGATCGCCGTGCTACTCGCCGACCTGGACGCGCGGGGCAGGGACAGCCTGCTGGCCCGCCGCATCGTCACCGTCAACAAGGCCGCAAACAACGAGACCGAGGCCAGCGCGGACGACGCCACCAGCGGAACCGCCCAAGAGGTCGGCTGACCCGGCTCTGCCTCGCGCCGAGACGCTGCCAAGAACAGCCGGGACGCTGCCAAGAACAGCCGGGACGCTGCCAACAGCCGGGACCGCGCTACCGTCATGACTGTGAACGTGGACGACACCGTGGACGGCGGCTCCGACGGCACAGCGCGGCCCCCGTCCAGCACCCCTGGCTTCGAAGTCCACCTCGACGTGTTCGAGGGCCCGTTCGACCTGCTGCTCGCGCTGATCTCCAAGCACAAGCTGGACATCACCGAAGTCGCCCTGTCCCAGGTCACCGACGAGTTCATCGCCTACATCTCGGAGCGCGCCGACGGCTGGGACCTGGACCAGGTTAGCTACTTCCTGGTCGTCGCGGCCACCCTGCTCGACCTCAAGGCCGCCCGACTCCTCCCGAGCGGCGAGGTCGAGGACGAAGAAGACCTGGCCCTGCTCGAAGCCCGGGACCTGCTCTTCGCCCGGCTGCTGCAGTACCGGGCCTACAAGGAAGTGGCGGGCGTGTTCGCCGCCCGGATGACCGCCGCCGCCCGGCGGTTCCCCAGAAGGGTCCCGCTCGAGCCGCGCTTCGCCGAACTCCTCCCCGAGGTGCTCCTCGGTCTCGGCCCCGCCGAGTTCGCCCGGCTCGCCGCGCTGACCCTCGCGCCCAAGCCGCCGCCGAAGGTGTCGACCGAGCACATCCATTCCCCGGTGATCAGCATCAAGGACCAGATCCGGATCATCGCCGCCCTCCTGAAAACGCTCGGCCGGGCCAGCTTCCGCCGGCTCACCGCGAACGCCCAGGGCAGTTACGAGGTCGTTGCGTCGTTCCTGGCCCTGCTCGAGCTGTACCGGGAGGACGCGGTGTCCTTCGAGCAGGTCACCCCGCTTGGCGAGCTGTACGTGACATGGACCGGCCATCAGGACGCTGCTGATAGCGTCAATGAGCTAACCGAAAGCGACGACTGACTAGACACATGAGCACCGAAACCGAAGACACTGCGAACGCGACGGGCCCAGGCCTGCGACCGAGCCTGGAGGCGATCTTGCTGGTCGCCGACGAGCCGGTGCCGGTGGTCGTGCTGGCCCAGGTACTCGAACGGCCCAGGAACGAGGTCACGGCCGAGCTGAAAGACCTCGCCGAGGAATACGCGACCCAGGACCGCGGCTTCGACCTGCGCGAGATCGCCGGCGGCTGGCGGTTCTACACCCGCGAGGACTGCGCGCCGCTGGTCGAGCGGTTCGTCAGCGACGGCCAGGAGGTCCGCCTCACCCAGGCCGCGCTGGAGACCCTGGCCG
>Ga0302324_100022099_pt1 | contig 12379 bp, 11 predicted proteins | sample Palsa_T0_1_FD_201949 | JGI IMG/M metagenome (GOLD analysis project Ga0302324, IMG submission 201949) | Peat permafrost microbial communities from Stordalen Mire near Abisko, Sweden - Palsa_T0_1 | ecosystem: Environmental > Terrestrial > Soil > Palsa > Peat permafrost | place: Sweden: Abisko...
CGCGATGTCTCTCGATCTGGACGCCGAGTTTAAGCAGCTGGGGGCGACCAGCGCCAACGGCATTCCAGTGGTGGAGAACACGCAATATCAATCCAAGGTGGATGTCGTGGGCGGTGAATGGGCCGTGCTGGCGGGCCTGATGACGAAACAGGAAGCCACCAGCATCACCGGGCTTCCGCTTATCAGCCGCATTCCGCTTCTGCGGAACAACACCACTACCAAGGATGAGGGCGCGACGCTGATTGTGTTGAAGCCGCACGTGACGATCGCGCCGCCCTCGGAAAATCCGGCGTGGAGAGCGTGGACGGGGAGCGAGACGCGCATGCCTCCGGAGTTGTGAGGCGGTCGAGATTGGCTTGCGCTCCGCGCTAGTGTGTGGTGTCGCCGTGAAAAAAGAGGACGAGGGCCGGGTTGTGCCCCTGGAAGAAGCGCGCTCGCGAATGCACCGGTGGCTTACAAAATCTATTCAGCCACAGATCAACACAGATAAGCATTTGGGTTGCAATCCGTGTTCATCTGCGTTCATCTGTGGCTAACTAACGCACCACGCCGGCCAGCGGACTGCTCGCGCTCGCGTACAGCTTCTTGGGCATGCGCCCCGCCAGGTGCGCCAAACGGCCGGCCTGGACAGCCAGCTTCATCGCTTCCGCCATCTTCTCGGAATCTTCCGCCTCGGCGATGGCCGTGTTCATTAACACGCCTTCGAACCCGAGTTCCATGGCGATGGCGGCGTCCGATGCCGTTCCGACGCCCGCGTCCACGATAAGCGGCACTTCGCTGATGGTCTCGCGCAATATCCGCAGATTGGTGGTGTTCTGTATGCCGAGGCCCGATCCGATGGGCGCACCCAACGGCATCACCGCGGCGGCGCCTGCGTCGATGAGCTTGCGCGCATTCACTAGATCGTCGTTGGTGTAGGGCAGGACAACAAAACCCTCGCGTGCCAGTACGCGAGTGGCCTCCACCAGGCCTTCGTTGTCGGGGAACAGCGTTTTCTGATCGCCGATCACTTCCAGCTTCACCCAATTCGAAAGCCCGACTTCGCGCCCCAGCCGCGCCGTGCGAATGGCTTCGTCGGCGTTGTAGCAGCCGGCCGTGTTCGGGAGGATGAACATTTTGGAACGGTCGATGTAATCGATCAGCGACTCTTTGGACCGATCAGTCAGATTCACACGCCGCACCGCAACCGTCACCACCTCGGCGCCGGACGCCTGATGGCAGCGCGCCATTTCCTGGAAGCTGCGGTATTTGCCCGTGCCGACGAACAAACGCGAATGAAACTCGCGATCCGCGATGCGAAGGACGTCCGACATAATGCACTCATTCTATCGCACGGGTCGCGCCCGAAAAGATCACCTCGACGACGTCGCGGGCGCCGCGGCTCTGGGCGGGATGTCGTCGACGATCTCGCGCTTCGAAAACTTCCAGTGCCCGTCCTCGCGCTTGAGCACGTCCTCATAGTGCCCGGCGCCGGCCACCACCGGCTTGCAGTCCCTGGTAACAATGGTCTGCCAATAGGCCTGATCCGTAGCCATGTCGCCATTGATCTGGAGCGTCAGGTTGTTCACTACGTGCTCGGTTCTGTGCCCGCCCGGAGGAGCAGGGCAGGGCGACGGAGCCGTTGGCGCAGCCGGTGCTGGAGCTGGCCGCGCGCTGAAGTATTGCTGAACCGCGGCCGGGCCCGTAAGCTTGGTGCTTCCCATGATGAGCGTGCCGTCCTTGGCGAAGAGCGCGGCGTACGCGCCCCAATCGCTCCCGTCCAGCGCCCTCGGATAATCGCCCATCAATAGTTGCTCGATCGCCTGGCGATCTTCAATCTTCTGCAGGCGCGCGGCAGCCGAGTCCGCGCTGCTGCTCTGCCCGAATGCGCCGCCAAGCATGGCGAAGCTCAAAACCGCCAATGCAACAAATCTGGATTTCACGGGTGTGTACCTCCCTTAGCTGATTCTACTTCCCTACCAGGTGCTCCGGCCGGTTGTTCTCGCAAACGAACTCCATCAACTCCTCCTGCGGTGTTAGGTCGAGTTTCAGGTTCACGTGGAACGGCTTCACAAAGGTCCCTGGATCCTCGAAAGTTACCCCCAAATCCATATGGCCGAAATCCACGCGCCGGTAACGCTCGGTCATATGCAGCATTTCGGTGTGGGGAACCGGGCCTCCGCCGATGCCTCCTAGCCAGCTCCTGTCGTTAAAGCCGACCGTATCGACAACCAGCGCGTCTCCCTCCCACTTGCCGAGCGAATGCCCCATCCACGTGGGATCCCAATTGGACGGATGGCGGCGTCCATCGAGAAAAACCTGACGAAAGCCGGGGTTATCTTCGAAGAGAATCACCAGCAGCGAGCCAGTCTGCACAAACTTGGTGATGAACGGCGCTGAGCCCCCAGGCGCGGGCGGCGGACCCGGTAGGCAGTGGTTATGAGGAGCGTCCTTTCCGTTGTTCTCCGATCGTTCCTTGATGAGCGCGGCGGCCCAAGGCAATACCTCTGGTGTTTCGGGGTATGGATCGTCGATTTCCACCCAGACGCCGGACAAGTCTGGCTTTCCGCCAATGCGAGGCACGGGTTGGGCTGGAACTTTGGCTCGTTTCCGCATGACATTCGCGAGCCTGTTTGGATCGTCTCCCAAGGTGGTGCCGTTGACCGTTTCCGCGAGACGAATGTTCAGTTGGACGGCTTTGCCTGCCTCGAGCGAAATGTCTTGCGTGAGCCGTTTGTAAGCGCAGCAAGGCATCACGATCGAGAACTCGTAGGTCCCGGCCGCCAAGCCGGTGAGCGTATAACTGCCATCGGACTTGCTGGCGGTGCGCGCGAGCGCGCCAGTCGCCTTGTTCTTTAGCTGGATGGGCGCTTCGGCCACCTTCGCGCCGTTCGGATCTGAAACTGTGCCGGTCAGCGAGCCTCGGTCGCTCTGGGCAGACACAAATCCGATGAGCGCCAGCGCGCAGGCTGCCAGTAGAAACCGGGACATAATCACCAGAGCGTATCACGCTCACGCCAGCCCGGTGTTTCCACCTACCCCGGCCCTTTGAAAGCCCTTATCCCCTAGGGCGCTTCGGCCCGGCTTCCTAAGGAGAACCCCTCCCTTCGAGTAAGCTGATGCGGCCTAGTTGACATGCCACCCTTGGCCGATACGATCCCTTGCGGCAGTGACTGCCCGGGAGCAATCGATTGTACCTGGCTCAACTTTTTCGCGCCAATCCGCTAATGGCGCTGGCCTTATTGATTTGCCTGGCCACCATACTCTGGTGTATCCTGCTCATCCGCCGGCAACGCAACAGCGTCGACAAGGTTCTCACAGGTCTGCTTGGCCTGATCGCGATTTACGAATCGCTCCGGATCTTGAAGGACTCCGGCATCGCCATGTTCGCCCACTTCCATATGCTGGAAGGCTGGGTGGATTTCATCAGCGCCTGTCTCTACATGGTGGCCGCATTGATTCTGAAAACATCCAGCGTGGACCGCGCCGCCACCCGAGTTCATCTGCGGTTGATGGAAGCGGGCGAGAAGCCCATGGATCTGTCCAACGTTGCACTGGCTGCCGTGTCGGAGCTGGGCCACCCGCTAGTGGACTCTTTGCCGCTGGCCGTCTTGGCGATCAACGCGCAGGGCGCCGTCACCTATTGCAACCCGGCCGCTGAAATGCTGACCGGTTGGACTCGCGGCGAACTGCTAGGCCATCAGCTTCCGTTCGATCCCTGCGGACCCATTGAAGGCAAGAACGGACGTCCGATCGACTGCGCTGTTTGGACTGCGCCGATTCGCGCGCTGCACGGGTCTCCGCGCGGCAAGGTGATCGTCGCCGCGGGAAGCACCGCGCTGCGCGACGCCGGTTTAAAGTGGTCCTCATCCTCGGCAACCCCGCCGGTTGCACTGCGGCGCTAACGTCCTGAGCGTGGGGCGGCGGTCCCCCTGGACCGCGGCTGACGCCCTCGTCGGCTTCCGTTTTAGAGAACTGGAAGAGCCGACAACCGCTCCCTCACGGTCACGGCTCAGTATGAGCTCCCCGAGCCGCGCGCGTTAGCAAGCGGAATGCACGGCTCAGTTACCCAGGAGCGCTCGCAGCCGTTCATATCCGGCTCGGCTCACCGGAAGCTGCGCGCCATCCGACAACACAGCGACGCGGCTGTCCTTCGCGTATGGCTCGATCTTGGCGACTCGCTCCAAATTCACTACGACCGACCGGTGAATCCGGACGAACCGCTCCGGATCGAGCCCGGCTTCGAGACTCGAAATGGTCTGCTCCTTCAGATACGATTTGCCCTGGCTGTGCAGCGACACATAATCGTCCTGCGCCTCCGCATAATCCAGGCGTTCCACGGGAATGATGTGGACCCGCGCGCCGTCCTTCACCACAATGCGCTGCAAGTATTCCCGGGGAGGCCGGGCAGCGCGAGCCAGTTCGGCGGCGGCCACCGCCTTCGGGGTTTTAGAGATGGATGACGGGTTCTCGCCCAAGCGCCGGCGCGCCCGTTCGAGCGCCTTCTGGAATCGTTCCAGACTGAACGGCTTCAGCAGGTAATCCACCGCGTGCTCGTCGAAGGCCCGCATCGCGTACTGATCGAACGCCGTCACGAAGATTACCGCGACTTCTTGTCCGATCAATTCCAGCACCTCGAACCCGTCCAGCTTCGGCATCTGGACGTCCAGGAACACCAGGTCCGGCTTCTTCTCCGCGATGGCCTTCACGGCTTCGAATCCGTTGGCGCATTCGGACACGATCTCGACGCCGCTGCTGGACTCGACATACTCGCGCAACAGCGCGCGGGCCAGCTCCTCATCGTCGACGATCACGGCGCGCAACCCCTGACGCTCGGGAGCGGCCAGCGCTGCCGCGCCACCGGAATCGCGCTCCAGATTCTTGAGATCCACCACCAGCTCGCGCGCGGTTTGATAGCGCCGCTCCGGATCCTTCTCCAGACATTTCCGCACCACCCGGTCCAGCCCCTCGGGAATGTCGTAATTGAAGCGCGCCAGCGCCTCGGGCTGCGAGCTGAGAATTCGTGCCATGGTTTCGGAGACGGTGGCGCCGGAGAATGGAAGCCGGGCGGCCGCCATTTCGTACAACACCACGCCGAGGCTGAACAGGTCCGTGCGATGATCCAAGACCCGGCCCAGCGCCTGCTCGGGACTCATGTACGCCACCGTGCCCATCACCACGCCGGTGTCGGTCATCAACTGCGTCTCGTCGCGATGCATCTCGCCGCGGCCAGGGGGCGCTTCCAGCTTCGCGAGTCCGAAATCCAGCACCTTTACGTAGCCGCGCGGCGTGATCATCAAATTGGACGGCTTGATGTCCCGGTGCACGATGCCCTTGGAATGCGCGTCGTCCAGCGCATCGGCGACTTGAGCTCCGATGGAGAGCAACTCGGAAAGCGGCAGCGGGCCGCGGCCCAGGCGAATGCTGAGCGGCTCGCCCTCCACGTATTCCATCGCAATAAATCGGAGTCCCTGATGTTCGCCGATTTCGTCTTCGCCAATTTCGTGGATATACGCCACGTTCGGATGAGTGAGCGCCGACGCCAGCCTGGCTTCCTGGACGAAGCGCTGCATGCGCTCCGGGTCGGCGGCCATGCTCGCGGGCAAGACCTTCAGCGCGACGTGCCGGCCCAGCCGCGTGTCGTCGGCCAAATAGACGGTACCCATGCCGCCTTCGCCGAGGCGCGAGATTACGCGGTAGTGCGCGATGTTGGAGCCGGGCGTCAGAAGGTCGGCCATGATCCCATCGTTACTATATGTGTTCACCACAGGGTAACTCCATCTCGATTACAAAATGATCGCCGCTCGCCGTGGCATCTACGCGCGCGCGATTTTCGTACAACGTGCGCAACCGTTCGCGAACATTCCTCAGTCCCAGGCCGTGCCGGCTGGCAGCAGGCGCATCGGGATCGAACTCATTATGAATCGTTATCTGCAGGAAACCGCCGCGGCAATGCGCTTCCAGGCGAATTGTGCCGCCGTCCACCAATCCGGCGATCCCATGCTTGACCGCGTTCTCCACCAGCGGTTGCAGCAGCAACGACGGCACCACGCAGCGGCCGCAATCGGCATCGGCGTCGATCTGGACGCGCAGCCGCGCACCGAAGCGAACCTGTTCCACTTCCAGATAGGCCTTGGCCAGCGCCAGTTCGTCGGCTAGCGTAATGCTCTGCTTCTCGCCGAGCTTCAGCGTGCTGCGCAGGAAATCGGATAGCTTGATGCACATCTCGCGCGCGCGAAGTCCATCCACGGTGGCCAGCGCGCTGATGGAGTTGAGGCTGTTGAACAGGAAATGCGGATTGATTTGCGCCTTGAGCGCCTTCAGTTCCGATTCGCGCGCCAGCGTCAGCGCTTCCTGCTCGCGGCTCTCCGCCTCCTTCGACGATTCCATCGAGAACAGCACGTAGTGCAGCGCCACCGACAGCAGATAGATAAGCACCCCAATACCGAACAGCAACGGAAGCTGCGGGCTGAAGCGTTCGTTCAGCCGCACGAAGAAGTAACGCCCATACGCCAGGCCCAATCCCTTGGCCAGGACGATCCAAAACAGCCCGGCGACAATCGCGGCAGCCAGGTGCTTCCCGACCAGCCGGAGGGTTTGCGAAGATCCAAGCGGCAGGACCAGGCACATGTACCACGGCGCCAGGCAGACCAGCGCATAGAAGAGCGCCAGCGGTACGCTGAGGGTCACGGCCTCGCGCCACGCCAAGCCTCCGGTCATCACCAGCAGGTACGCGAGCAGCAGCGCGAGCGGACTCCAAGCTAGCAAATACAGCGATTGCCTGCCTTGTCCGGCTAAGAGCGGATGCATGGTAGAATTGTCCGATTGTCTGAATGACTAGTTGCGCAACGTGATGCCGCCGAAGACCACCGCGCCGGTGATAACCAGCCGCGGAGTCTTGACGTTGGGATCCGGTTTGGGGTGGATTGTTTTGTCGTTCACTCCGCCAAACACAACCGCTGCCCGGTTGACCACGCTCCAGGTTTCCGGAACACGAACCTCCGCTTCACCGAAAACGACGTTGACGTCAATGCGCGCCTCGTCCACGGTCATGGAAGCGTTCCTCAGGTCGAAGCGCGCCGCGCCGCATATTGCCGTTGCCTGGCCGCCTTGAAAATCTTGCGTGTCGGTACCGCTCTTCGACTCGCTAAAAAAGGCGTGCGTGCCGACTATGGGAGATGTGGGGGATGCCGCAAACACACCGGCAGGAAGTCGATTGCGATCCAGTGCCCGCACCAGCACGCTCACGCCAGCGGCGATTAAAAGCAGCGGCCAGAACACCTCGGCGTCGAAGGGGAGAATGTCCAGATTGTCGAGGAGCAGGAACGCGCCGGTCAACGCAATCCCGCCGCCCCAGAAGTAACCGGAAGGCGAGTGGCCATCCACAATGCGCGAAACGCCATAGGCGATCAGCAGCACCGGCCAGTACTGCCAAACGTCATGAAGCCGGACGATCCTGAGATTGTCGAGCAACAGCATCAACCCGATGGCAACGACGATTGCGCCGACGAAAATACCGTGGCTCCCCGAATGGCGATACTGGCGTTGCGCCATGCGATTTTCCCAGCGAGCCCGCCGCGCCTCCTGCTTCTGTTCCCAGCGTGCCCGCTTCTCTTCCCAGCGATCCGTATCCATGCTTTGAGCCTATCAGCGCGCCTTCGGACCTTCGAGCCGGGATCGGCGAATGGCGGTTGGGAATCGGCGAATGGCGGTAGAATCAAGGCGTACCTTAAGTGCCTATGGAACCCTACGAACAGGAACAGTGGAAGGAGCTGGACCGGCGGCTCGCTGAAGCCGAAAAGAAGCTCCTTGCCACGGCAAATTTGGTGCGAGCTGGCATTCCGATGGTGGTAAGCCAGCAGATGCGGATCGATGCCTTGATCGATTCGGACGCTAGGCTTTATCTGCGATTGCAACAGATCGCTGAAGCTCAGGAGCGAACTGACGAAAAACTCGCGGAGGTGGAGAAGCGAACCGATGAAAAGCTCGCGCATCTGGCCGATTCCGTCCAGAAGCTGGTCGATTCTTGGAAATCCGGCGGCAACGGCGCGCACTAAATCCCAATGAAGGCGCTCGTCAAGAGCAAGCGTGAGCCGGGCCTGTGGCTCGAAGACATCCCCACGCCGGAGATCGGCATCAGCGACGTTTTGATTCGCGTGCGGCGCGCCGGCATTTGCGGCACCGACGTGCACATCTACAATTGGGATGAATGGGCGCAGCGTACCATCCCCGTGCCCATGGCCATCGGCCACGAATTCGTAGGCGAGATCGTCGAAGTGGGATCGAACGTCAGCGACTTCCATCCGGGCGATCTGGTCTCGGGGGAAGGGCATGTCGTTTGCGGGCGCTGCCGCAATTGCCTGGCCGGCCGGCGGCATCTTTGCGCGCACATCCAGGGCGTGGGCGTGAATCGGGCCGGCGCGTTCGCCGACTACATCGCAATGCCGGTGACCAACCTCTGGCGGCACAAGGAAGACGTGGATCTGGACGTCGCCGCCATTTTCGATCCTTTCGGCAATGCCGTTCACACCGCGCTTTCGTTTCCGGTACTGGGCGAGGACGTGCTGATCACCGGCGCCGGGCCGATCGGAATCATGGCCGCCGCCGTGGTGCGGCACGCGGCCGCGCGGTACACCGTCATCACCGACAAGAATCCGTACCGCCTGGCTTTGGCGCGCAAAATGGGCGTGACCTGCGCCGTGGACACGGCTCAAATTCCGCTCGCGAAAATCCAGAAGGATCTTGGAATGCAAGAGGGCTTTGATGTGGGCCTGGAGATGTCAGGCCACGCCTCCGCGTTGCGCGAGATGATCGCCAACATGAGCCATGGCGCGAAGATCGCGATGCTTGGAATTCCCGCGCAGGAAATCGCGATCGACTGGACCACCGTCGTATTCAACATGCTCACCATCAAGGGCATTTACGGGCGCGAAATGTACGAGACCTGGTACAAGATGAGCGTGATGCTGGAGTGCGGCTTGGACATACGGCCGGTGATCACGCACCGCTTTCCCTATCAAGAATTCGAGGATGCCTTTAAGGTGATGCGCTCCGGCAACGCGGGCAAAGTCATTCTCGAGTGGTCGTGAACCATCGCCTCGAGTGGTCGTGAACCATCGCGCGCGGCGTCGTATAGTTTAAGCGATGCAGTCCAATCTCCTTTACTGGATCGACGGCTTATGGCTCGCTTTTCTCGCGATCTGGGTCATTAGCGCGGCGCGGACGAAACGAACGGCGCACAGCCAGCCGTTTTTGGAGCAGTTGTTGCAACGCAGCCTGGCTGCGGCCGGCGGCATCTTGCTATTCGCCCCCAAGCTGGGCGTTAGCTGGCTCGGTCTTGGTCTGCTGCCGGATTCAGCGGCGCTCGCCTACCTCGGCGTCGGGCTGACCGCTGGCGGTATCGGTTTTGCGGTTTGGGCGCGGTTTGCTCTGGGGCGAAACTGGAGCGGCAACGTCACCATCAAGAACGATCACGAGCTGATCCGTCGTGGCCCATACACATTGGTTCGCCACCCGATTTACTCGGGACTTTTGCTGGCGCTCCTGGGCACGGCCATTGACGTGAATGAATTGCGCGGGCTGATCGCAGTCGCGATCGTCTTTGTCGGCTTTTGGCTGAAAGCGCGTACCGAGGAATCTTTCATGCTTCAGCAGTTCGGCGAGCAATATAGCCGCTATCAGCGCGATGTAAAGGCGTTGATTCCATTTGTCCTCTGATTACTGCGCCACGCAAACGAAATTCGCGGCATCGTCGGTGCTGCCCGAGCCTCTGTAGCGCGCGGTCTCAGGATACGGGCACAACGGACGCGTGCGATCTACCACGCCTTTCGTCTTATGCTCGGCTGGGATGTGATCCGGGGCTTTGTTAGTTTCCACCCAGGATGCCAGCGCTCCGATGGCGTCGAAATCATCCGTGCCGTCGCCGCCGCGGCAGTGTCCCATGCCGGGAACCATGAACAAGCGAATCGAATCGGCAGCTTTGGATTTACCGCCGGCCGCGTCTTCGACGCTGGTGAAATAATTCACGCTGTTTTCAGGAGCGATGCCGGGATCGGCCCAGCCGTGATACATCAGCAGCTTTCCCTGATGCTGGAAAAACGGCTTCAAATTGGGATCGATGGAATTCATGACAGGCCCCGCGACTTCGTCGGCGATCGCCATGTCGCGCGCCGCATCGAACTTCAGGTAATCCCACTTGGGATCCTTGAACACCAAATATTGATAGGTTTCAGCGGCCAGCGCCATGGGCTTCGGACCGGATAGCGTGGCCCAGCCGAGTTCGCTGCCGCGCTCGAGCCCTGGAAAGAGCGACTGGCCGGGCCCGGCATAGATTTTTCGCGCGACTTCCACCTGCGCGGCCGTCAGGCACGTGGGCGCGTCTCTGTCCTTATTGGCCCCCTTGCACGCGATCGCCTGGGGATCGAAATGGCAGCGGCGCGGATCTTCGAGCACGCGGTCCTTCACGCCGTCCAGGGCGTCGCAGGCCTCGAGCACCGCGTTGTGAATCAGCGGATATTTGGCGGGCGGGATGTAGCCGTCGTTCTGGTTCGTGATCTTGGTGGTCCAAACCTGCGCGCCTTGCAAGTGCGTGGGGTAATTCGCAGCGGCGCCGGCGACGATGCCGTCGTAATCGGCTGGGAATCGCTGCGCTTCGGTTAAAGCCTGCCGGCCGCCCGTGGAGCAACCGTTGAAGTACGCGCGCGCGGGGCCAGTTCCGTAATACGCGGCGGTGATGGCTTTGGCGGCGACCGTCATCTCGTGGACTGCGCGATAAGCGAAGTCGATCAATCGTTCCGGATGTCCGACTACAAACGCGGCGGTGGTTTCCGAGTGGCCGGTGTCGGTGCTGGCGGCGGCGTATCCGGCGGTGACCGCAGTGGCGAGGTCGCGATAGCTGATGCTCCCGGCCCAAGCGCCGTTGCCGACGGATTCCAGCTTTCCATTCCACGCCGACGCCGGCATCCAGACTTCGATCTTGATCTCGGAGTCGCTGGTGGGCTTGAGCGTGGCAGCCACCCGGCAAAAGGCCGGAAGATTTCCGAAGTTGGGCGGCGGAAATCCTGGAAATGCCGGCACGGCGCCAGCCGGCAACGTGAGCTGCCCGGCGGGCACGGCTTGCGCCAGCGTCACGCTGGAATGCGGCAGGGTGAGCGTCGCCAAACTCTCGCACGAGGGCGCAGCGGCCAGCGGCAGAGCGAGCGCGATTACTAGCACGAGGTATCGCATGTGTATCTATAATAAATCGGCCTTGCGGGTTGCATGCAACGTTCGATATGCTGTGGACTCTAAGGAAATCAATATGAAACGATGCTTCCACCTGGTTGTGCTTGTGACCGCGAGCCTGTCGCTCGCCCTTTCCGCCGCGCAAGCGCAATCGCCCAGCCAGCCTCCGCGCTTCACCGGCACCGAAACTGGATTCGCCACTTTCCAGACCAAGTGCATGGGCTGTCACGGCAACCCTACGATGGCGGGGCGCGTGCCCGATCCGGCGACGCTGCGGCAATTCTCGCCGGAAAAGATCTACGAGGCGCTAACCACCGGAGCGATGAAGACGCAAGGCTCCAGCCTTTCCGACGACCAGAAGCGGATGCTCGCGGTTTTCATGAGCGGCCGGACCTTTGGCAGCGCCGAGCAGGGCGATGCGAAGAACATGCCCAACCATTGCGAAGCGAATCCGCCGATGAGCGATCCTTCGGCCAGCCCGTCTTGGAACGGCTGGAGCGCCGACGTCACCAATAGCCGCTATCAAACCGCGAAGGGTGCGGGATTGACGGCCGATCAGGTGCCTCATCTGAAGCTGAAGTGGGCGTTCGGTTATCCAACGGGCGTATCGGCGTTCGGACAGCCGGCCGTGGCTTCTGGCCGCGTGTTCGTCGGCAGCGATATCGGTTATGTGTACTCACTGGACGCGAAGACCGGATGCGTGTATTGGTCCTACCAGGCCAAGGGCAACGTGCGCGGAGGTCCCAGCGTCGGTCCGGTGAAAGGTCATGGCGCAACCAAGTATGCGGTGTTCTTCGGAGACGCGCACGCCAATGTTTATGCGGTGGACGCGCAGACTGGCGAGCAACTATGGACCAAGAAGGTGGACGATCACTTCGTGGCGCGTATCACGGCGTCGCCAAAACTGTTCGAAGGTTATCTATACGTTCCAGTGTCATCGTCGGAAGAATTCGCGGCGGCGAATCTCGACTATCCGTGCTGCACCTCGCGTGGCAGCGTAGTAAAGTTGGACGCCAGCACCGGCGCGCAGGAGTGGAAGACTTACGTTGTTCCCGAGACGCCCAAACCCACGCGGTTGAATTCGAAAGGCGTGCAGCAGTACGCGCCGGCCGGAGCTTCGGTTTGGAATTCGCCCACCATCGACGAGAAACGGCACGCGATTTATTTCGGTACGGGC
>Ga0302324_100022102_pt1 | contig 12378 bp, 13 predicted proteins | sample Palsa_T0_1_FD_201949 | JGI IMG/M metagenome (GOLD analysis project Ga0302324, IMG submission 201949) | Peat permafrost microbial communities from Stordalen Mire near Abisko, Sweden - Palsa_T0_1 | ecosystem: Environmental > Terrestrial > Soil > Palsa > Peat permafrost | place: Sweden: Abisko...
CCAACCACCCCGCTACCTTCAGCCAGGACAGATTCTCGAATCCTGGATCGAGGGTATCGGCACCCTACGCAATCGCTGTCGCTGAGCACCCGAATGTTCAAGCCAGCGACTGGCGTTTCGATGATCTCCAAGGAGAGTGAATGGCACGGGTACTGATCACCGGTTCGAGCGACGGTCTCGGCCTGATGGCCGCCGAGCTGCTCACCCACATTGGACATCGGGTCACCCTGCACGCCCGTAACGAGCAACGTGCCGTGGTAGCGCGAGCGCAGCTGCCGACAGCAGAACACGTCGTGGTCGGCGACCTCGACAGCATCAAAGGCATGCGCTCAGTGGCAGAACAGGCCAACGCGCTCGGACGCTATGACGCAGTGATCCACAACGCCGGCGTCGGCTACCGGGAGCCCCGGCGCTTAGAGACTCCAGACGGGCTGGGCCACGTCTTCGCTATCAATGTGCTCGCCCCGTACCTGCTGACCGCCCTGATCACCAGACCAGATCGTTTGGTGTACCTGAGCTCGGGCATGCACCGAGGTGGCGATCCGGACCTCTCTGACCTCCAATGGACGACACGTCGGTGGAACGGAGCACAGGCCTACTCGGACAGCAAGCTCTTCGACGTTGTGCTGGCGTTCGCCGTCGCCCGACGCTGGCCCGGAGTGCTCTCCAACGCCCTCGAGCCTGGGTGGGTGCCCACCAAGATGGGCGGCCCCGGCGCACCCGACGACCTGTCCCTTGCGTCAGTGACCCAGGTGTGGCTCGCGGTGAACGACGACCCTGCGGCAACGGTCACCGGACGGTACTTCTACCACCAGACGCCCCGCGGCGTGCATCCTGCGGCCCACTCAGTCGAGGTTCAAGACGGGCTGCTCGACCGGTGCGCCGAGCTCACCGGAGTGGTTATTCCAATCTCGTGAGCACCTTACCGACCATCCAACATCATGCGGCAATCGCCGTGGCCGAGGACCATTGCCGGCCATGTGCGACATAACGGAGTCGTCATGAGCACGACCGAGCCCGAGGAAATGCTCTGCGAATCCGAGCGGCTCGTTCCCTGCATTCTACGAATTCGCCTCGTCCCGGTTTACCCAGGCCATCAACCTCCCAGCGGACAACCGACCTCAGGATGACGCGTGCTCTCCGCCGGATCCACAGCATGAACCCCGCAACCGGCCTGCACCGCGGCCGATCGGGCACATGATGACAGGGCTCACGACGGCCGCATGCCGGAACGAGAACCTACGAGCTGCTGCGCCGCTGGAAAACGTGTGTGACGAGGTGGACCCCGACCGTAATGTCGTACGACGAGCTAGCCTTCGCGCCGACCAAATGTCCGATGCGTCACTCCTAGCCGGACTGGCTGGCGATTGCCCCGATGCTGTCGTGGCGTTCACGCGGCGATTCCAGGCGCCGGTGTTCCGGGTGGCGTTCGCAGTAGTCGGCGACAGAGGCTTCGCCGAAGACGTGGCCCAGCAGACTCTCGAGAGAGCGTGGCGCCGGGCCGCTACCTTCAACCCGGATCGAGGGACGGTCCGGGCCTGGTTACTAACGATCGCCCGAAACTTGGCAATCGACACCGTCCGAAAAAAAACGGCGGTACCGAGCGACCCGGTAGATTTGGCCCGCCTTCGCGGCCCAGATGTCGATGACCCAGAGGAGCAAGCGATCAGAGCCGAGGCCCATTCGCGGCTGTGGGCTGCTGTACGCCGGCTTCCCCCCGCACAAGCTCGCGCAGTGGTGATGGCCGGGATTTACGGGATGAGTGATCACGAGGTAGCCGTCGTTGATGACATCGCCCTCGGCACGGCCAAGACTCGGATTCGGGCAGCGAAAATCAAACTCCGGGACGATCTTTGCGCCCAGTTAGCATCCAATGAGTAAGCGAGCCTTGCTTTTGCCGACTGAGGGTCGGCCACGGCTCTGCGATCCGATCGGCTTGTGAGTTGCAATCTATGGATACAGTTCGTCGTTGTTGAGCACCGTTTCAGAAAGTCGTGAACCGTCAGCAATCGCCGAACCGTTAGAAAGTCTGGGGTACTGGCGATCCGACGCGGAGACACCGCCCAACTGCCAGATATGGCGGGCACCGGACTGATTCCTGACCGCCTGACAGTAGGGAAGTGCCTCAAAGAGGAGGTGCCGAAACCCGTGACCTCCGTCCATTATCCGGTGCTGGACTGAAAGTCAGGGGAGGTGTCCAGGGGGTTGCCCGGATGCCAAAGACCGGGAGCCGGTCAACGATTACGGATGAAGAAGGCTCTGAATCAAGGCCCGGTAGCGGAAAGAGGTGACCATGGATGGTTCGAAGCTAACAAACCGCGTCCCGAAGCTGTGACACCCCTAAGAAGAAGTGCAAACAGTTCGACTGGGAGAGGATGTGTTCATCTGCACTCAGTGGCGGGAAGACCACCATCGGGGCAAGGCTGCGCGGAGTGCGTGGAGTCTGGATCCGAATGGGTTCACTTGTGTATCTGCATGGCGTGCGGACATGTTGGGTGTTGCGACTGTTCCCCACATCGCCACGCAATGGATCATTGGCTTGCCAACAGAGACCATCCGTTGGTGAGGTCATACGAGGACGGTGAGGACTGGTGGTGGTGCTATCCAGAGGAACTCCGTTTTGAGGTTAGGGGCGCGCCACCATCGCCTTCTCATGGATGAAATGACCTTTCAAGAAAGTCGGTGCCCGAGTGTCTGCGTTCGCAAATTCGCCCATCCCTATTGAGACGGCGATTTCAGTCGCGGCTAAACGCGTGATTCGAGAACGATCTCGCCAATCGGCTTCGGAAGAGCTGTCGTTCGATCCTCTAGCCATTCACGCCAAACGATCGGAATGGCCCATTTCTGTGGCCACTTTGCAGATCATCAGTGCCTACAGATGCTTCGCAACCGTAGACCCAGCTGTGCTTCCGGATTCGGCTTACGTGGCGTACGAACTCGCATGTCAGAGTCTTTGCGCAACGCTTGTAGCTCTCGAAGAGATCATGTCTCTTCTCGACTAGTTGGTCATGTCCCAGTGCGAGCCACGATCGGCAAAGAGAACGATCTTCCCCCGGGTGTGGCGCTGCTCGAGCAAGTAGGGGCTACGCAATTGGTCTTGTTCACCCCAACGGGCAAGGACGCTTCCTCTGGTGAGATCACCCACGTCCAAGGAAAAGCACTGCTATGAGGAGCGCGATTATGACGGTGTTGAAGGCAAATGCAATGAGCGTGTGACCCGTCACAATTCTGCGGGTCAGCGTTGTCTCGATGGTGACATCTGAGGATGAGAAGGTGGTCTGTACCTGGGTCGCGAGGTAGACGCAGTCCCAGAAAGCCACACCCTGATCGCCCGGAAACGTGAGCCCGCCGACCGTGGCCGCCACCCTGGCGTAGTGAACCGCATACGAGACCACCGTGACCAGCCAAGAGGTTGTCACGACTGCCGCGCTCAGTGCGACCACCCATGGCTGCTTCAAGAGATGTGGCGAGAAGACAAGCACAGCGACTGACCCGATGGCGAGCCCCGACCATTGCGCCGGAATGTTGGGTCCAGTTCCCGCGAAGGTCGCCTGGACCTTGGACATTCGTCCAGTCGGTGCAGTTCCGGACAGCCAGCGTGCCAGGGTGCCGGCGTCGGCATCCTGGAATACCGCAAAGGTCGTTATGAAATAGGCAAGAGACGACAAGGACGAGAAGATGTAGGCGGCGACGACGATCGCTTCGGCCGACGGGCTCCTGCCCGAGATACCTAAGTACAGACCTTCCGCCAAGATCGTGGATCCAGCTCCGATGACCGCCGAGAAGATGAGTCGCTGAAAGTCCGAAACTAGACGGGGCGTTGGTGTCTGCCGGGGTTCGGAGAGTGGGTTCATAACGTACCCGCTACCGGAGGACTTCAACGAGCAGTATCCAGGCGTTTGATGCGGCGATACTGATGGCCAAGATGAATCCGACCGGGATCCAATGCAACCCTCCGCCACCTTGAGCCAACAACGTGGTCCCGGCGACGGCGTAGGCGGCGACCAGTGACAAGGCGAGGAAGAGCCGCAGGTCGAACGCTATTGGTTTGACGCGGGTCTGCCAGTACGCCGCCACGGCTCGGGCCGGAGAGATTGCCGACCCCGCGGCGCAGAAGATGAGGAACAATGCAAAGATCTCACGCGTTATGGCGGCATCGAGTCCCACGATGCTGATGCCGAGGATGATCAGAAGGGCGACCAACGACTCCAGAGCTCGTCCTGTGAGATAGGAACTCCCGAACTCCTTCTCCGCCGCAAGGATGGCACCCAGGTTGATGCTGACGGCTACGAAGATGAGCCCGCTCAACGCCGCCGCCGCACCAGCGGAGGCGATGAACAGCTCGTGCCAAGCCTCGACGTTGTAGGCGCCACCAATCATGAGAGCGACTACGCCCCGAGGACTTCGTCGAGCCAATCGTACATCCGCTGCTCAAGAAGCGACCGTCCCATGGGTTCGACATGTAGGTCCGCACCCTCGGCCTTGGTGAACGGTACGATCACCTTGTCCCCGGTCAGAGCTCCGAAGAGCTCCTTGGATTGGCCCTGCCAGAACTGCTCACCCTCGGGGTCCGTGATCATCACCGGGGCACGGATGTCCTTCGCTGCGTCACCGAGTCGGAACTCCTCGACCCTCTTGAAAGTGGCATAGTCCGAAGGCTGATCGCCGTAGGGCTTGGCCCGCCAGGCAACTTCTTGTTCCATTGCGGGGCCCCATTGGGACCTGGCGACGGTCATCGCCGCGTTGAAGCCCTTCTCATCGTCGGCTTCGAGCATCGCCACCAGTTCCTTGGGGATATTGTCCTTCCACTTGGTCGAGACGTCGACCACACCCGGATCAGCGACCACGGCGGCGAGACGGTGCTCGAAGGCCGCGGCCCGCGGCACCCAGTATCCGCCCTGGCTGGTCCCGTAAAGGACGATCTTGGAGGAGTCGACCTCCGGTCGTGCGCTCAGGAAGTCCACCAACGGCGTGATGACAGCCTCCCAGTCCGGTCGAAACGGAATCCCTCGCTGGAACAACATGCTCTGCTGACCCGGCCCGTCGAAGATCACCGCGTTGTACCCGCGGTGCAAACCCGGTTGACCGAGTCCCGGCCACAAGAATGTGACCGCGGCGTCACTCCCGTTGTTGAGAATGATGGTCGGACGAGCTATTCCGTCGTCGGCTGGAGTGAAGAGGTAGCCAGGGAAGTCGCCCCCCTCGTAGGGAACGGCGATGGGGATCGCCGGCGGATCCAGCAACCCGACATGGAGATCGAAGCACTTGCGATGCAGGGCGAAGATCTCGCTCAGTTGCGCATCGGCATTCTCGGTGCCGTCAACGAATACGTTTGCGGCGGCGTAATAGACCGCCGCTCGCAGGTAGGCGTTGCGGGCACTGACCTTGTGTCCACCTCCGAGTGATTCATCGCCGATGGCTTGGATGCGGGCCGCCAGGCTGCGCCATTCGGCGACCCAGCTGGTGGCGTCACCGTCGACGACGTTGGCGACCGCCGTGAGCATCTCGCCGATGTCACCAGCGCCGTAGTGGATGTCGCCGACGAGGGAGCGGGTCTCGAAGTCCATCGAAGGGTCGGCAAAGAATTTCTCAAACACATTCGTCTCCAGTTGACCGGTCGGGATGGGCTCTTCTCGACAGCTCCTCGACCCGGGCCAATAGCTCGAGATTCCCCGAGAAGGGGAGCACCCCGTCGTGTCCAGCCAGCGTGGCGGTCCCGGTGAGGCGACCGTCGCTGGCCTGGTCGACGTTTAGGAGGATCTGCACTCCTCGACTGTGCGCCTCGCAAGGACGGCGTTCCCTAGGAGGTTTCCCTAATCCTTCCTAGGGACAACCCCTACCAGGGGGTTAGCTGAAGAGACTGGCCCGGAGCTCGCTCCGCGAACCGACGCCGAGCTTCCCGAAGATGTTGCGCAGGTGATACTCGACGGCCTTGCTGCTGACATAGAGCTCCGCCGCCACCTGTCGATTGGTCATACCCCTCGCGACCAAAGTGGCTACGTCGCGCTCACGCTCGGTCAGCGACAAACCGGCCGGGCCAGGGGCGGCCTTTTCGAGGACTCCACTATCCCTCAAATCCAACTCGACTCGACCGAGATACGGCTCGGCTCCCACGCTGCCGTAGAGATCGTGAGCGCTCCGATATTGTGTCACTGCGAGTTGACGCTTTCCTCGGGCATGAAGGAGGCGTCCGAAATAATGATGGACAGCGGCCCGATCCAAGATTGCGTCATCGGCCCCGAACAACTCCAAGGATCGGGTGAACTCGACAGTTGCCCCATCGGGGTCTCCGCCGGCCAACGTCAGTCGGGCTTGTAAGGATGCTGTGCGAGCTTCGACATCAATCGATCGGTCAAAAGCGGCAATTCGAAGTTGCTCGAGTTGCCGGTTGGCGCTCACCAGGTCCCCCTGGTCAATGAGCGCATGAATGAGGACCGGCCACCACCCGAGCGAGGTCAACATGGTCATTTTCGTTGAGTCACCGGTCCCGACCAAGGGAGCGAGACTCGCTGCCACTGCGTCAGACTCCCCTCGTGCTCGAGCCAGAGCACTCTCAGCAATGTGCGCGGTGAATAGGGCCTCGATCGTCCCCAACATGTCGGCGACGGCCCGAGCGGATTTCGCGTGCGCAACCGCTTCGGTCCATTGGCCCCGCGACGCCATGACGGACGACAAGGCGGCATGTGCCTGAGCTTCGATCCATACCTGCCCCCCGTCGTAGACCAGTGAAAGTCCGAGTCTGGCGTGGAGAACGGCATCGTCCCATTCGCCGCCGATGATCAGGAGTTGCGCCAGTTGCAGGTGTGCCCGAGGGAGTTCGGCGGTCTGGGCTCCTTGGCGGACCAGGCGAATCACGTTGCGGAAGTCGGCGGTTGCTTTTACGTTTCGACCACCGTAAAAGCCCAAGATGCCCCGAGTGAGCAAGAGATCCACCTCGGGAGCCTTGATCTGCGATCCGTTGCCAAGCAGACGACCTGCCAACAGATCGAGTCCCGATGCTGCGCCACGGAGTTGTCCATCCGCACGGACCAACTCAGACCACGCTCGAATCTCAAGGGATTGATCAGCAGGGCCGAGGTTCAGCGCTTGCTGAGCCGCATCAAAGGCCTCGCTACCCCGGTTCTGGATAACGAACAACGTCGCCAGGCGAACGAGGCCCTCGATTCGGAGAGGGGCCTGCGAAGGGTCGACGTTCGCCAATGTCAACACCTCGTCGAACCAACGTTCGGCATGAAGGGCATCGCCTCCCTCCCAGGCAATCGCCCCGAGCAGCAAACTTCTAAAAGGAGACGACGCGGTAGCTTCGATTTGAGCTTGCAGTGCCGCCGCCCGATGAAACTGCCCATCCGCTATCAGGAGTCGTGCTCCTTGCAGCAAGGCAAGCTCCGATTGATCACGAACTTGGCTCAAGCTGGAGACCCAGAGCCAATACTTGGCGGCCAGTCCGAGCTCATTTCTTTCTTCTTTGCTCCTCGCTTCCTTCACCAGTTCCTCGACCAGTTCATGGTCGCTTGGGTCAGATGCCGCCACCCGGTGCATCAGCGCATCTGCAGGATCGAGCACATTCGCCGCGGCGACGTGGAGATCGTGGCGCAATGAGGGGGACAAGTCGTCGTAGATGGCAGCTCGATAGAGGGGGTGGGCATACTCGATCGGCGTCCCGACCTCACCCGGCCACCACTTCACAAAGCCAGTTTCCAACAGTGATTCGAGTGCCCTCGCGGATTCCTCTACGCCGGCGACCCGGGCCGCCACCTTCAACGGAACGCGGTGGTTGAGTACGGCCATGGCCGACGCCAGAATCTGTGCATCGGTGGTCGTGTCAGCCAAACGAGCAACAGTAGTCGAAGCTAGTGAGCGCGGCGCGGGAAGCCCAGCCTCCGACGAGACGAGTTGCTCTGTCGATAGTTCGGAGAGCAATGTTCGCACATAGAGGGCATGCCCCAGCGTGTGGCGATGGAGTCGCGCCGCGCTCTGGCGACTCAGTGGCGTGCCACACCGACGCGCAAGCTCTCCGACTTCTTGGATGCTCAAGGCCCCAAGGTTGATTCGCACGCATCGTTCTGGGTCCGACGTGAATCTGTCCCAACCGTCGTCTCGTGACACCGGCCGCGACGTCAGGACCATCATCGATCGGTCATTCCGGAGTCTTCGAGCCGCCGTCAGAAACGCTTGTCGTGAGGCCAAATCCCCCCAATGAAGATCCTCCACCACCAGAGCAACAGGACCATCAGTCTGGGTTGTATCGATGAGGTCGAGGATTTCCATTCCCACGCCGAAGCCGTCGGTTGCCACAAAGGACCCGAGTTGCCCGGCCAGATTAAGGGTCAGGTCCCTCGCGAGCTCATCTGCCTCCGCTCGAATAACCTGAAATTCACCTGAGATTCCACGGAGCCAGTGATTTACGAGCCCGGTCTTGCCACAGCCCGCCTCGCCTTCGATCCACGCCACCTGCGCCTTTCCGGCTTGCGACAAAGCAGCGCAGGACGCGAGGGACGCTAGCTCCGACGCACGGCCTACGAACGCTCCGCCGCGAGGACCGCCCGATTCAAAGGTACCGCCAGCGCTCACATGGCCAGCGTAGATCTGACGCGCGTTGCATCGGGCCGTCGCTCGAGGACCTTTGCACGACGAGAGCCGCATCGACGAAGGGAGATACCTCGTAGTGGTGGAGGGAACAGCGGGGATCAGTGGTCTGCTCGGCGTGGGTGCCGTCATGTCAGGGTCGGTGGTGGCTTGTGACTCAACCAGGAGAAGGAATCAAGCCCCCGGAGTGAGCGGACTTTTAATCTGAGCGGATCAAAACGCCCCTACCAGGAAGGCCCTCGGAAAGCACCTGGTCAAACACCAAGAGCTGGCTGTCATGCGGTGCCGTGCATGTACGTGGAGGTGAGCGTCTTGGCCCATGCCGGACCGTTGAGAGGTTCAACCGGATCCATCTCGTCAAGGCCACGTCGAACGAGGTCCGCACTGAAGATGGAAACGATCGTTTCGAGATCGAGGTCGTCTGCCCCCTCATCGTGTATCCGGGCCGCGTCCTCGTTTGCGAAAGTGATCGCCTTCCATAACAACGACACCCGAACTTGGTCGCGGCGAAGCACCCCGATCGTCGACTCGCCGTCTCGGATCTCCCACCCCCCGTGACCGACGGACTCGATGGTCGAGCTCAGCGTCAGTTTCACGTCGCCAGTGAACCGATCGGCATCACCTATCCGACCGACCTCGTGGTACATCAGGTCGTTATCGGCAACCAGGGCGACGTTGCCGAATGGACCTCGCTCGGTCTCTGACGGCGCGTCGAGACCATGTGGCCAGAACTCGAATTCACCATCGCTGTCGTCGTAGAACCACGTCAAGGCGCCAGCGACGCGCACGCTCCACCGATCGAACAGGCCAGACATGCCCATCACGACCAGGAGCCACATCGGAATGTCTCCTCGCCTCAAGCCTCGGAATGTCGGAGTGTCAACGTGGCGTCCGCCCGCATGCATTGGACCCATAACGTTGACGATCAGGTTCGTGGGCCGCACAACCTCGGCGCTGAAGAGGTCGCGCGCCGCCTGCATGAACGCGTCATGATGAAGCAAGCGGTCGACTTGCTCATCCTGCCCCACGCCGTCGCGCGCCCAGACAGTGCGAAAAAAGGGAGTGAGCGGGTAGCTCCCCATGAGCTCGACGTAGCCCTCGGAGCCGGCCATGAGGGGGTACGGTCCGTGGGAGACGACCCTTTGCCACACTGCCTCCCGGTCGGAGTAAGCGGACTCCACTCGAATCGGATCAGCCACCTTCACTGCTGACGATGACAACGCCATATCGAGTTTTCCTCCATGACACCGCCGCGTCCTGTGCCTTGCATACAGTGTATGCAAGGCAACCTCGTCGCGCAGGCGCTACCAAGACCCGAGGCCAACGCCTTTTGGAAGTGGAGTCGGACGTCACCTGTGAATACGTCCTCCGTGACATCGGAGAGCACGACCGTGTAGTCGTTACCCCGTGCTCACGTAGCTACTGACAAGTGACAACAGGACGGCCTCGACCGCATCGAAGGGATCAGTACTCCGCTCGGCCCGGCAGATGGCAACGGCGCCCTCGGTGGCAGCGATGACGGTCACGGCCAGCTTTCGCGCTGAATCCGGATCCACTCCACCCGCCGCGCAGAGTTCGGCGAGGAGCTCCGTCCAGGTCCGAAAGATCGTGCCGGCGTGGTCGAGGAGCTCGTTGTTGTCCGCGGCGACTGTCACGGCAATGACGGCGCATCCAGCGGTGACGTGGGAATAGTCCAACAGGGATCGCCAGAGGGCGAGAAAGCGTCCAATGACCTTTGCCGCCGGCTGTCCCCGCGTGGCCTCCATCGCGCCCAGCGCTCGCTCGCTGGCCAGATCCAGTGCAGCATGGAGCAATTCGGGCTTTCCGCCGGGGAAGTGGTGATAGACGGAACCACGGGGAGAGTCGGTGGCCTCGAGCACCTCAGCGAAGGAGGTTCCTTCGACTCCCTTGGTAGCGAGGAGGCGCACGGCACCCTCCACCATCCGGGCTCGGACGGCGCCCCGAGGTGCTCGGCTCCTCGTCCCTGTCGTGGTTTGGTCGTACTCCATATGGTTTCCTCGGTGCCGAACTATGCAAACGATCATACTCATGCTACGTTTCTATGTAGGGAAACATACATAGTTAGGAGCCGCCACCATGCCAATGATCGATGTGTACGCCGCCGCAGGCACGTTCTCGGATCCCCACCAGCTCGCCGCTGATCTGGCCCGGACATTGATGACCATTGAGGGGGTCCCCGACATCCCCATGTTCCGGAAGAACACAGCCGGCTTCGTGCACGAAATGGATGGTCCCGCCATCTCCAACGTGGATGGCGACGGTAGATACATCCGGGTGCAGGTGCTGACCAACGCTGGAGCCCTCGACCGCGACAAGCAGCTGGCGGTGGTGAGCCAGTTCACCCAGCTCGTGGCGGCGGCCGCAGATGACCCCTCTTTGTCAGATCGAGTCTGGGTGCTTCTCACCGAAGCTATCGAAGGTGGCTGGGGCCTTTGGGGCCATGCCAACACGAACGAGGAGCTTGTCGCGGCCGCTCGAGCGCAGATCGCCGAACTGTCGGCCCAGAAATCAGATGGTGGTTGACCTCACAGGAACAGGGAACACGTTGCGGAATCACAGACCTTCAAAACAGGCGTGCTGTGCGCTCGGCTGAGTCAAGGGCCGTCCTGGTGGTGGTCGCCCAGCCCAACACGACGACAACCAAACCGAGTGCCGAAAGGACGATCCAGCCGGCGTGAGTCGCTGTGGCGAAACTTGGACCGATCTGACCTGTTCCACCAGCTCCACTGACTGCGCCGACAATGGCGACTCCAAGGGCGAATCCAACCTGTCGTGAAGTCGAGGCGATGGTTCCTGCCGCACCGGCTTGGGCTGCCGGCATGCCGGATATGGCGACGGTGGAGATCGGTGGATTCACCAAACCGACGCCGGCTCCTCGCAAGAAGTACGCAGCGAGGAGCAGAATCGCCGATGTGTGCAAGCTGAGAACAATTAGGAGCAGGGACCCAGCCACCATAGAGATTCCAGAAAACACGAGCGGCCATCGAGCGGCGTTCTCGCCGACGATTCCGCTGGAATACAGACCAGCGTGGGCGCTCCGCTGCGGGCTGCAAGGACCGCGCGCGGCCTTATTCGAGACGGAAGGGCACCGTGGCGACGAGGACGTTGGTACGCCGCCGGAGGGCAGTGCCGAGGATGACCCCGCGCTGGTTGAGAAGCAGTCGGTGGCGCAGCTTGCGGGGTTCGATCTCGCCGATGAGCACCATGATGCTGTCGTGGGCGGCGACCTCGGGCGTGGCCAAGTATTCCATGAACGCCTGCACGACCGAACGTTGCGGTGAGGGCACGATGACCAGCGGGATCTCAGGTGCCCACTGCTGCCAGCGGGCTTCGAGGTCGGCCGTGGGCTCGCCCTCGAATGCGGCGTGCACGGCCCGGACCTCGCCCCCCGTCTCCAGGGCGCGGGTGAGCACGAGCGACGTCAGGCGCGAGATGTCGATCACCGAGACGAGGACCAGGCCCGCCGTGCCCGCCGTGGGCGGGGTGACCGCCTGGCCGGTTCCGAGTTCCGCCCCGAGTTGGTCGTAGTAGCGGTGGATCCGCCGGAACAGGTAGATGAGACCCGGGATGACGAGGGCGATGATGAAGGCGCCGTGGACGAACTTGGCGGCCAGGAAGATCAGGGCCGCGGCGGCGCTGAGCACGGCACCAAGCCCGTTGAGCGCAGCTCGTCCGCCCCACCATCGTCCGTGGTGGGTGAACCAGTGGCGAACCAGGCCGGTCTGCGCCAGCGTGAAGCCGATGAACACACCGATGGCGAAGAGCGGGATC
>Ga0302324_100022104_pt1 | contig 12377 bp, 7 predicted proteins | sample Palsa_T0_1_FD_201949 | JGI IMG/M metagenome (GOLD analysis project Ga0302324, IMG submission 201949) | Peat permafrost microbial communities from Stordalen Mire near Abisko, Sweden - Palsa_T0_1 | ecosystem: Environmental > Terrestrial > Soil > Palsa > Peat permafrost | place: Sweden: Abisko...
CGCTCGTCCGGCTCATCGGCGAGCCGGCGGAGGCGAAGCGAGCCCGCAGCGCCGAGGCGCGCGCCTTTGCCCGAGCCACCTTCGACCCCGCGCGCCAGGTCGCGGCCTATCTCGAGCTCTTCGGGCGGCTTTTTTTCGCGCAGGACCTTTGACAACCGGCGCCCGACGCTCATCGGTGCATCCTTGGTTTCCCGGAAATCCAATTCGCCAGCTTCGGCATCCGCTTCCCGTCCCGACGCAATCCGCCTGCGGGGCGTACGGCAGAACAACCTAAAGGGTTTCGACCTCGATATCCCGCTTGGACGGTTCACGGTCGTCACGGGCCTGAGCGGGACGGGCAAGAGCTCCCTTGTGTTCGAGACCCTGCACGCCGAGGGCCAGCGGCGTTACGTCGAGACGTTCAGCGCCTACACGCGCCAGTTCCTCGACCTGCTGGACAAGCCCCGCGTCGATGCGATCGAGAATATCCGGCCGTCCATCGCCATCGACCAGGCCAATACGGTCAAGACCTCGCGCTCGACCGTGGGCACGATGACCGAGCTCACGGATTTCGCGAAGGTCTGGTTCAGCCACGTCGCGGAGTGCTACGATCCCGCCACCGGCGAGAAGGTCGAGGATGACAATCCCGCCAGCATCTGGGCCAAGGCCACGGCGGCGCAGGCGGGCCGGACTGCCCTGATCGGCTTCAAGGTTTCCCGTCCCGACAACCTGACCTGGCCGGAGATCTTCGCGAACCTGAAGGGCCAGGGCTACGCCCGGTGCCTCGTGCCGGAACCCTCGGTCGGCCCGGCGTCCGAGGCCGGCGGCCCCGTCCGCCTGGCCCTCCGGCGCCTGGACGAGACACCGGAGGCGGCTCTGCCGGCCGCCTTCGTCTACGCCGTCCAGGACCGCGTGGCGCTCGCGGCCGAAAACAAGCTGCGCTTCCTCGAGGCCGCGGAGACCGCTCTCCATTTCGGCCGGGGCGAGGTCCATCTTTTCTCCGAACCCGCCTTCGAGCCGATCGGCCATTATTCCCGGGGCCTGCACTCGCCCCGGACCGGGCGCGTCTTCCGGCCGGCGACTCCGGCCCTCTTCTCGTTCAATTCCCCGCTCGGAGCCTGTCCCCGCTGCCGCGGCTTCGGCCGGGTCATCGAAATCGACTACCGCCTGGCCATCCCGGATGCGGGGCTCTCGATCGATGCCGGGGCGATCCGGTGCTGGGAGGGCGAGGTCTATGGCGAATCCAAGCGCGACCTTCTCGTCTTCGCGCGCCGGCAGCGGATTCCGACCAACATCCCCTTTGCCTCCCTTAGTCCGGGGCAGCAGGACTACGTGATCAACGGCGAGCCCGGCTACGGCGAGGAGAACGGCAAGAGCTGGCCGAAGCACTGGTACGGCCTCAAGGGGTTCTTCCGCTATCTCGAGACGAAAACCTACAAGATGCACGTGCGCGTCTTTCTCTCGCGCTACCGCGCCTACAACACCTGCCCGGAGTGCCACGGCGCGCGCCTCCAGCCGGAGGCGCTCTGCTGGCGCTGGCACGGCCGCACGCTGCCCGAACTCTACCAAATGCCCGTCCGCGATTTGCTGACGTTCCTGGGGGAGGGCGACGACGCGGTCCGCCTTCGCCCAGGCTGCGGCGCTGGAATGGACGGGGCGAAATCCGGCTCTCCGGCCGCGTCTCGCACCGTCAATCTCGCCCGCGAGTCCATGCTCACCCGGCTGCGCTACCTGCGCGAAGTCGGATTGGACTACCTCACGCTCGACCGGCAGTCGAAGACGCTCTCGGGCGGCGAGGTCGAGCGCGTCAACCTGACCAGCTGCCTCGGCACGGCGCTGGTCGACACACTCTTCGTGCTCGACGAACCCAGCGTGGGGCTCCATCCGCGCGACATCGGACGGCTGATCGCCATCATTCGCACGCTGACCGATGCCGGCAACACCGTGGTCCTGGTCGAGCACGACGAAGCCATGATCGGCGCCGCCGACCACGTCGTCGAACTCGGGCCCGAGCCGGGCGCCCGCGGCGGGCACGTGACCTTCGAGGGCACGATTGCGGAGATGCGCGCGGACCGGGCCAGCATCACCGGCGCCTATCTCGCCGGCCGCGAGCGGATTCCCCTGCCCGCCGCGCGCCGGCCCGTGGCGGGAGCCCGGTGGCTGGAATTTGCGGGGGCTTCGAAGCACAATATCCGCGGCCTGGATTTCCGCCTGCCGCTGGAGCGGCTGGTCTGCCTGAGCGGCGTTTCCGGCTCCGGCAAGTCGACGCTGCTCGACAACGTCATCCACCAGGGTCTCCTGGCCCTGCGGAACCGGCGCACCGAGGATCCCGCCAGCATCGCCTCGGTCCACGGAGAGGCCGGAATCGGCGAAATCGTCCTCGCCGACCAGTCGCCCCTCGCCCGAACCCCGCGGTCGAATCCTGCGATCTACACGGGCGCCTGGGAACTGATCCGCGAGCTCTTCGCCGCGACCCCCGCCGCCCAGGCCTCGGGCTTCACCGCCTCGAGCTTCTCCTTCAACAGCGGCGACGGGCGCTGCGACCATTGCCACGGGCTGGGCTTCGAACGGGTGGAGATGCAATTTCTCTCCGACGTCTTCGTACCCTGCCCGACCTGCGAAGGCACCCGCTTCAAGCCCGAGGTCCTGGCCGTGACCTGGGAGGGCCTCTCCGTCGCCGACCTGCTCGCGCTGCCGGTCGCGGAGGCGCTGCCCCGCTTCGCGGCGCGGCCCGACATCGTCCGCCGGCTGGAGCCCCTCGCCGCCGTCGGCCTGGGCTATCTCAATCTTGGCCAGCCGATCAACACCCTGAGCGGCGGAGAATCGCAGCGGCTCAAGCTCGTCCGGTACCTCGGCTCCGCCGCCGGCGAGGGCGGCGGTCCGCCGGCGGACGGACGCGGCGCGCTCATCCTGCTCGACGAGCCCACGACCGGCCTGCACCGCCACGACGTGCGGCGCCTGCTCACGGTCCTGCAGGCGCTGGTGGAGCGCGGGCACAGCCTCGTCGTGATCGAGCACCACCTGGACGTCCTCAAATCGGCGGACTGGATCCTGGAGATCGGGCCCGAGGCCGGGGCGGCCGGGGGCCGCGTCGTGGCCGCGGGCCCGCCCGAGGCGATCGCGGCGGCGGAGACCGCGACCTCGCCATTTTTGCGGACCGAACTCGCCGGCGGCAGCCGGGCTGAGCCGCGCGCCGCCGCGGCCCCGCCCCGCGCGCTGGCCGCACCGGAACTCGTGCTGGTGGGCGCCCGCGAAAACAATCTCAAGAACCTCTCGGTGACGATTCCGCACCACGCCTTCAACGTCGTCACCGGCGTCTCCGGCTCGGGCAAGTCCACCCTCGCCTTCGACATCGTGTTCGCGGAGGGCCAGCGGCGGTTCATGGAGTCGATGTCCCCCTACGCGCGGCAGTTCGTGGAGCAGATGCCCCGGCCGGACATCGACCGGCTCACCGGGATTCCGCCGACCGTGGCGATCGAGCAGCGGGTGACGCGCGGCTCGCGCAAGTCGACCGTGGCCACCATCACCGAGGTCGCGCAGTACCTCCGGCTGCTCTACGCGCGGCTCGGCGTGCAGCACCACCCCGCCACCGGCCGCCCGGTCGTGCCGCAGTCGCCCGGGGCGCTGAGAAAGTTCCTCGCCCGGGCGCTGGCGACGCCGAAGGCGCGGCGCGCCCGCCACCTCTATCTCTGCGCGCCCCTCGTCCGCGGCCGCAAGGGCCATCATCAGCCCATCGCCAGCTGGATCGGCCGCCAGGGCTATGCGCTCCTCCGCGCCGACGGCCGGCTGACGCGAGTCGACGCCTTTCAGAAGCTCGACCGTTACCGGGAGCACGATGTCGAGGTGGTCATTGCCGATCTCAAGGCAATGACCGCCTCGACACCCGCCGAAGCTTCAGCGAAGGAGGGCCCCTCCTCGCCCGATCGGGCCCTGGCGGAGGCCCTGCGCGTGGGCCGCGGCTCCTGCTTCCTCCTCCTGCCCGGCGGCGAAATCCTCTCGTGGTTTTCGACCACCCGAACCGACATCGCCACCGGCGAGTCCTTCCCCGAGCTGGATCCCAAGCACTTTTCCTTCAATTCGCCGCGGGGCTGGTGTCCCGCCTGCCGGGGCTATGGCCGGCTCTTCGACTGGCTGGTCCGCGATGAGGACGACGAGGAGCAGCCGCCGGAGATCGCCGACCTGGCGGCGGACCAGAAATCCTCGCGGGGGGAGGAGCGCAGGCGCGGCGCCGCCGCAAGAAAGTCGGAGGCTGCGCCCCGCGCGGCCCCCGTCTGCCCGGAGTGCCACGGCGACCGCCTCAACCGCGTCGCGCGCTCGGTCAAGCTGCACTTCCGGGGCGGCCGGCCGCCGCTGTCGCTGCCCGAACTTTTGCGGAAGCCGCCGGCCGAACTGCTCGCGGCGCTGCGCACCCTGGAACTCGATGCGCGGGGCCGCCTGGTCACCCGGGACATCGTGCCGCAGATCGAGGAACGGCTGAAATTTCTCGGCCGGGTCGGCCTGGCCTATCTCGCCCTCGAGCGACCGACCGACACCCTCTCCGGCGGCGAGGCCCAGCGCATCCGGCTGGCGGCCCAGCTGGGGTCCAACCTATCCGGCGTCCTCTACGTGCTCGATGAGCCAAGCATCGGCCTGCACGCTCGGGACAACGAAAAGCTCATCGCCACCCTCGAACTTCTGCGCCGGAAGGGCAACACGCTCCTCGTCGTCGAACATGACGACGAGGTCATGGCCCACGCCGACCGGATCATCGACCTCGGGCCCGGCGCCGGCGTGCACGGCGGCGAACTGCTGGCCAACGCGACTCCGGCGGAACTGCGGAAGGTGCCGGCGTCGCTGACGGGGGTTTTCCTGGAGCGCGGCATTTCCCATCCGCTCCGCGGCTCCTACCGGCCGCTGCCGCCGCCGGCGGCGCCGGCCTGGATCGAATTCTCCGGAGTGCGTTTCCGCAACCTTCGCGGCTTCAACCTGCTGCTGCCGCTCGGCCGCCTGATCATGATCGCGGGCCCCAGCGGCGCGGGAAAATCGACCCTCGTCCGGGACCTGCTCGGCGCGGCGGTCTCCTGCGCGTTGCGCGCTGGAAGGCGAAATCTTGGCGGAGCCGCCTTTGTGCGGCGGACGCGGTTCGAGGCCGACGGAGTGGCGCCGGCCCCTCCCCGGCCGCCCTTTGCCGAGCTGCGCCTGCCGGAGGGCTTCCGCTCCGTCGTCGAGGTCGATCAATCCCCGATTGGGAAGACGCCCCGCTCGACCCCCGCCACCTACCTGGGAATCTTCGACCTTATCCGGCAGTTCTTCGCCTCGCTGCCCGAGTCGAAGATGCGCGGGTACACCGCCAGCCGCTTCTCCTTCAATACGGCCGGCGGGCGCTGTGCCGCCTGCGAGGGGGCTGGACGGATCCGGCTGGAGATGGCCTTCATGCCCGATACGTACCTGCCGTGCGACGACTGCGGCGGGCTCCGCTACGGACCGGAACTGGCCGACGTGACCTGGAAGGGGAAGAACATCGGTCAGGTGCTCCAGCTCACCTTCACGGAGGCGGCTGGCTTCTTCGATTTCCATTCCCAACTCGGCGCCGTCTGCCGGCTGATGGTGGACTGCGGCCTGGGCTATCTCACGCTCGGGCAGAGTTCGCCGACCCTCTCGGGCGGCGAAGCGCAGCGGCTGAAGCTCGTGACCGAGCTCGCCCACGGCCTCGCCACCTATCGGGAGCGCTCGCGCGGTGAGACGCCGCGCAATCTTTATTTGCTGGAGGAGCCGACGATCGGCCTGCATCTGAGCGACTGCGAAAAGCTTATCGGGGTCCTGCAGTCGCTCGTCGAGCAGGGACACACGGTTGTGGTCGTCGAGCACCATCTCGATCTGCTGGCGGAGGCCGATTACATCGTGGAGCTGGGGCCAGGCGGCGGACCCGAAGGCGGCCAACTGCTGTATCAGGGCGCCCTGGCCGGCCTGCTGAAGGTGAAGGGCAGCCCCACGGCGCCCTACCTGCGAAAAAAGCTCCGCTAACCCTGCGCCACCGAGACGTCGTGGGCCTTGGCGGCGTCCTGCACGACCTTGATCAGCTCGGCGATCGCCACCGGCTTGAGCAGGTAGCGGAAGAGCGCGGCCTCGTTCACGCTGCGCATCAGCATCTCGGGCTTCATGTAGCCCGTGACCAGGATCCGCTGCGTGTGGGGAAACTCCTCGCGCACGCGGACGAGAAAATCCATGCCGTTGCCGCCCGGCATCAGGTGATCGGCCACCACCACCTTGAAGGACTGCTTCTGGAGGATGAAGTCGGCCTCGCGAACCGAACTGAAAATAGGGCCCAAGGGCGGCCTCGAAAACGTCCAGGAGCGCCCGCTCATCGTCGACCAGCAAAATGGAATCCTTCTTGGCGGCGGCGGAATCGGCCGGCTTGGGTTCAGGGGCGCTCACTCAGCTGTCTATACGCGCGAAAATTGGGCAAATCCAGATATATTCTGTCCTTTTCGTCGCGCGGAAATTACTTAGCGGGCAATTCGCCGCCAGCAAAACCTTGCCTCGCCCGTCCCCGGGCACTCTATTCAACGGAGCAGTCCGCTTCGATCGCTCCCATGGCTCATCCTGAACTCTATGCCGCCGCCGCGGCCGGCAAGTTGCGCGAATTGCCGCCGGAGGTCCTGACGCCGGAGAATCTCCGGGCGCCCAACCCCTCGGGCAATACCCCCCTCCATGCCGCCGCGAAGCAGGGCGGGCTGCGGGACCTGCCCCGGGAGCTGCTCACGGTGGAGCTTTTCACCGTCAAGAACGTGGCGGGGTACACCCCCCTGCACCATGCCGCCATCGGAGGCCACCTCGACCAACTGCCGCCGGAGCTGCTGACGCTGGAGACGCTGTCGTGGCGCAGCAACGCGGGCTACACCGTCTTTCACCTCGCCGCCGGGCACGGCAATCTCGCGCAGATCCCCGCCGGCCTGCTGACCCTGGAGATCGTCCTGAGCAAGACCGATGTCGGCAACACGCTGCTCCACGAGGCGGCGGAAAAGGGAACGCTCGAGCGGATGCCGCGGGAATTCATCACCGCCGAGTATTTCGCGCAACGCAACCTCGGAGGCGAGACCGTCCTCCACGTCGCCGCCTTCAACGGCCACCTCGACCAGGTGCCCCGCGAGCTGCTCACCACCGCCGCCATGCGCGAAACGACGAGCGCCGGCGACACCGTCTTCCACGCCGCGGCCATCGCCGGGAACCTCAAACAGATCCCCGGCGAATTGCTGACGGAGGAAAACCTCGTGTTGGCGAGCAAGAGCGGCTTCACCGCCATCCACGCCGCGGCCGAGACCGGCCAGCTCTCCCAGATCCCCGTCGCCCAGCTCACCACCGTCCTCCTGCAGACGCGCAACGACAACGGGGACACGCCCCTGCACGCCGCCGCCTACGAGGGCCATCTCGACCAGGTCCCCCGCCACCTGCTGACCCGCGAGGCCATGGCGACCCGCAACTTCGACGGCATCGCGGTGGCCCGAATCGCCCTGGACCGCGGCTTTCTCTCCCAGATCCCCGAGGGCTCCCGGCCCAAGTCCGTCGGACCGCTGCGCCGGGTGCTGCACCGCCTGGGACGGATGAAGCTGCCTTTTTAGCCGGCCGGCCGGATTTTCCTCTTTCCCTGGCGACAGGCCTGACATTTGCTGGTGGTTCATCGTCCTACGCATGAACACCTCCATCAGCGCCATCACCGCCCGCGAGATCATCGACTCCCGCGGCAATCCGACCATCGAGGTCGACGTGAAACTCGCCTGCGGCGCCTTCGGGCGCGCGGCCGTCCCTTCCGGGGCCAGCACCGGGGAGCACGAGGCCCTGGAGCTGCGCGACGGAGACAAGGGCCGCTATGGCGGCAAGGGGGTGCAAAAGGCCGTGGCCAACGTCAAGGCCGCGATCGCCCCGCTGCTGATCGGCCACGAGGCCTGCGACCAGGTCGGCGTGGACCGCGCGATGCTCAAGCTCGACGGCACGAAGACCAAGTCGAAGCTCGGCGCCAACGCGATCCTCGGTGTCTCGCTGGCGACCGCCAAGGCGGCCGCGGGCGCGCTCGGCCAGCCGCTCTACAAGTATCTCGGCGGCCCCAACGCCAAGGTCCTCCCCGTGCCGATGATGAACATCATGAATGGCGGCGCCCATTCGGACGCCCCGATCGACTTCCAGGAATTCATGATCATGCCCATCGGGGCCAAGTCCTTCGCCGAGGGACTGCGCTACGGCTGCGAAGTGTTCCATGCGCTCAAGAAAGTGCTCAAGGAAAAGGGCCTCTCCACGGCGGTGGGAGACGAGGGCGGCTTTGCGCCCAAGCTCGCGTCAGCCGAGGCCGCCCTCGACGCCATCGCCCTCGCCGTCAAGGCCGCCGGCTACAAGCTCGGCCAGGACATCGCCCTGGCGCTCGATGTCGCCGCCTCCGAATTCTACGTGAAGGAGAAGAAGCACTACGTGTTCAAGAAATCGGACGGCCGGAAGCTCTCCGGAGCCGAGATGGTCGAATTCTATCGGCAGCTCGTCGCGAAGTATCCCATCATCTCCATCGAGGACGGCTGCGCGGAAAACGACTGGGACACCTGGAAGAAGCTCACCGACGCGATCGGCGACAAGATCCAACTCGTGGGCGACGATCTGTTCGTCACCAACACCGAGTTCCTCAAAAAGGGCATCGCGACCGGCACCGCGAATTCGATCCTGGTCAAGGTCAACCAGATCGGCTCCCTCACGGAGACGCTCGATGCCGTCGAGATGGCCAAGGACGCCGACTACACGGTCGTCATTTCCCATCGCTCGGGCGAAACCGAGGATGTGACGATCGCGGATATCGCCGTCGCCACCAACGCCGGCCAGATCAAGACCGGCTCCCTCTGCCGCACCGATCGGGTGGCAAAGTACAACCAGCTGCTCCGCATCGAGGAGGAGCTGGGCGCGAGCGCGATCTATGGTGGGAAATTATAGAAGGTTCAAATTTCCTGGGAAGGCCCGGCCCGAGCGGCTGCGCTGCGCAATCCCAAACTGGCCGCAAGCAGGCCGCCCCGTGCGAGGCGGCCCAGACGCGGCCAATGAGCTCCGCAACGCCGCTCGGGCCGGGCCTTCCCAGGAAATTTGAACCAAACCGGGGGAGGGAGGGGAAGAACCCCTACTCCACCCTGAGGATATAGCCCCGCAGGTACTCGCTCTCCGGCATCGTCGCCAGCACCGGATGGTCCGGCGGCTGATGGCTCCACTCCAGCACGGTCACGCGGCGCCTCGCGTCGGAGGCGGCCTCGGCCAGAACGCCCCGCAGTTCCGCGTCGCGCATGTGGTGGGAGCAGGAATAGGTGGCGAGGACGCCCCCGGGCGCGAGGCGCTGCAGGGCCCGCAGGTTGATTTCCTTGTAGCCGCGCAGTGCGCCCTCCAGCGCGCTCTTCGATTTCGCGAAGGGCGGCGGATCGAGGATGATCACGTCCCAGGGCGGCTCGTCCCTGCGCTCCGGCGCGTTGAACCAGTCGAAGACGTTGGCGGCCGTGAACTCGGCGGCCACCCCGTTGCGCTCGGCGTTGCGGCGGGCGGCGGCGATGGCCTCCTCCGCGCTGTCGAGGCCGAGCACGCGCGCCGCTCCGGCCCGAGCGGCGTGCAGCGCGAACGGACCCTGGTTGCAAAAAGCATCGAGCACCCGCCCGCCTCCGCAGTAGCGCGCCACGGCGGCATGCTGCGGCCGCTGGTCGAGGTAAAATCCCGTCTTCTGGCCGCCCTCCAGGTCGAGCCAGTAGTCGAAGCCGTCGATCGCAACCCAGCGCGGCGCCCACGGCGCGCCGGAGCGCGTGTGCACCTCCAGGGGCAGGCCTTCGAGGCGGCGGATCGGCGCGTCGTTGCGGAAGATGATCTCAGCCGGCTCGAGCAACTCGGCCAGGAGATCGCCCAGCAGGGCCGAGCGCTTTTCCATCGCGATCGTCTGGATCTGCGCCACGAGGACATCGCCGAACTGGTCGACGACGACGCCCGGGAGGTCATCCGACTCCGACCAGACCAGGCGCCGGGCCGGGACGACCTTTGGGTCCACCGCGGTCCCGCCCACGCTCCGGCGGCGCGCCACCGAGCGCTCCAGGGCGCCGCGGAGGTAGGCGGCGTCGAGCGCCAGGCGCTCCCGCCCCAGCCGCCGCCACACGATCTGGGATTTCCCATTGTAGATGCCGGTGCCCAAAAGGCGATTGGCCCGGTCGCGGCACTCCACCGCCTCGCCGTCGAACTCCGGCGGCAACAGGACCTCGACCTCGTTCCCGAACACCCAGGGATGGCCCGCCAGGACGCGCGCCTGGACGTTGGGCTTGAGCTTGAGCGAGGGCGCGGACATTCCGCGCCGATTGTCTGAGGGCCCCATCCCGATGTCACGTATTACGTGACAAACCTTTCGACTCGCTCCGCACCGCCGAAGTCCCCTTCTTCTGCTGCATGTCTCCGCCGCGCCTGGCTTTCGCCGCCGCCCTCTTTTCCCTCCTCCCTCTCGCCGCATGCGCCGCCACCCGTCCCGCCGCCTACAAGGGCGCGATCGTCATGGCGGCGGACACCGGCCAGGTGCTTTTCGCCGAAAATCCCGACGTGGTCAGCCCCCCGGCGAGCATGACCAAGCTGATGACCTTCGCCGTCCTGGACGACGCCTTGGCCCGGGGATCGCTCGGCCTGCAGACGCGCGTCGTGGTCGTCCCGGGCGACACCCGGGCGGCGCCCTCGATCATCGGATTGAAAAAGGATGAGAGCTTCCCGATCGAGGAGCTCATCTACGCGATGATGCTGCATTCGGCCAACGATGCCGCCCTCGCCGTCGCGCGCGAGGTCGGCGGATCGGTCCCGGCCTTCGTCGGGCTGATGAACGCGAAGGCTCGCGCGTTGGGGATGGCCCACACCACCTTCCGCAGCCCGCATGGCCTGCCCCCGCCGAGCCGGCGCATCGCCGACGGCGATCTGACCACCCCGCGCGACTTTACGATTCTTTGCCGTTATCTCCTCCTGCATACCGACATCCTCAAGTATACCTCGGTCCGGACGCGCCTTTTCGGCGTCGGTTTCCGGTTTCCCCCGACGCCGATGACCAACCACAATCACCTTTTGGGATCGATCGAGGGGGTCGACGGCCTGAAAACCGGCTTTACCAACGGCGCCGGCTTCTGCCTGGCGGCGACGGCCCTGCGGAACAACCGGAGGATTATCGTCGTGATGATGGACAGCCCCGATGCGAAGGACCGCGATCTCGCGGTGGCCGACCTGATCCGGCGCGGATTCGCCAGCCTGCCGGTGTTCGGTCCGGACAGCCCGATGCGCGCCGACGCTGCCGCGGCGCCAGCCGCCGGAGCGGCGTCCGGCGCGCTGGCCCCGCCGACCCGTCCGGCGCCAGCCGGACCCCTGCCGTCGATCCAATTCACCCCACCGCGTTGAGCGCGCCCAATATCATCAGCTTCCGCGACGTCACCGTGACCTTCGGCCGGTCCGGCGGACAGCCGGCGCTGGAGGATGTCACCGTCGATATCCCCTGCGGCAGCCTTACGGCGATTCTCGGTCCCAATGGCGCGGGCAAGAGCACCCTTCTGCGGGCGGCGCTCGGGTGGCTGCCGCTGGCCCGCGGCGAAATCCGCATCGGCGACGCGCATCCCGAACACGCGCTGCCGCGCCTGGCCTACCTGCCGCAGCGCCACGCCGTCGACTGGGACTTTCCGATCGTCGTCCGGTCGGTGGTGGAACAGGGCCGTTATCCGTCGCTGCGGCCTTGGCAGCGCCTGGGCGCCGATGACGAGGAGCGGGTCGAGCGGGCCCTGGCCGAGCTCGACCTCACGGGGTTGGCCGACCGCCAGATTCGCCGGCTCTCGGGTGGTCAGCAGCAGCGCGTTTTTCTCGCGCGCGCGGTCGCCCAGGGCGCCGACATCTTCCTCCTCGACGAGCCCTTTGCCGGCCTGGACCTGTTCGCCGTCGAGGAGCTGACCCATATCCTTCGGTCCTGGGAGTCCCAGGGCCGGACGGTGCTGGCGGCGGTGCACGGCCTCGAACTCGCGCGCCGCGTCTTTGCGCGGGGTGTCCTGCTCGCCACCCGGCTGGTCGCCGCCGGTCCGATCGAGACGGTCCTGGCGGATGTGAACGTGGACCTCGCGTTCCGGCGGGCCCGCTGCATCCACGACGAGGCTATCCGCTCCGCTCCGCCGGCGTTCCCCGCATGAGCCTCCACGAACTCGTGGCCGCGCCGTTTTCCTACGGATTCATGCGTCGCGCCGTCCTGTCGGCCGCGCTCCTCGGCCTCAGCGGCGGCCTGCTTGGCTGCATCCTCATGCTGCGGCGGCTGGCGCTGATGGGCGACGCCCTCTCGCACTCGCTCCTGCCCGGCATCGCGGTGGCCTGGCTCGTGTTCGGCCCCAGCACCCCCGCCCTGTTCGCCGGGGCGCTGT
>Ga0302324_100022105_pt1 | contig 12376 bp, 10 predicted proteins | sample Palsa_T0_1_FD_201949 | JGI IMG/M metagenome (GOLD analysis project Ga0302324, IMG submission 201949) | Peat permafrost microbial communities from Stordalen Mire near Abisko, Sweden - Palsa_T0_1 | ecosystem: Environmental > Terrestrial > Soil > Palsa > Peat permafrost | place: Sweden: Abisko...
GTGGGGGAGAAGGCGTAGTCGCCGGCCAATCGTCGCCGGGTTCCCGGCACCCATCGGCGACCCTTCGCCCGAGCGCGATCATTTATCACCCGGCCCGGTGGGCGCGAGCAGATGTCCAAACAGCCGCCAGGCGACCAACATCAAGACGGCGGCACCCCCAACCAGTGCGACGTGCAGCAGCCAGAACTGCGTACCCGGCATGCGCTCCAGGAGCCCACCGAGCCAGCCAACGAGGTTGTTGCCTATGAACAGGTGCAGGTAATACACCCCGATCATCGTGCCTGCGATCACCTTCGGGGATGCGCGCGCGTAGAGCGCCAGTCCGACCGGGAACACGTTTGCAAAGCCAATGCTGTTCAGAACCTCGAACACCAGCACCCATCCGAAGCCGGCCTTGTGGCCTCCCGCGCTGATCGTGGCCGCGACCACAAGCGACAGCAGCCCACCGGCGCTGATGCCAAGGCCGACAATGATCTTGACGGTCTCAGTTGGCTCTTTGAAACGTCTCGACCAAAGGCGCCAGAAGGCCACGGCTGCGACTAGGGCGGAGACCGAAACCAACGAGTCAAGGGTAATCAGCCACGTGGTCGGCATCGTGCGACCGAAGAACACCATATTGACGTTGTTCGGTACCCAGAGCAGATAGGCATTAAAGATTTGCTGGTTGCCGACGGCGCCGATCGCAAGGATCGGCAATAGCAGGATCAACACCATAACGGCGATGCGCTCGTCACGGCTCAGGGCCGGCCGCGCAGCCGATCTGGCACGGGTCGCCCCCTGTTCCGGCGGCAGCCATTTGCGCCCGGACAGGTAGATTACGAGCGAGATCAGCATGCCGACGCCCGCGGCGCCGAAGCCGTAATGCCAGCCGTAAACCTCGCCGAGCGTGCCGGCGATCAGCGGTGCAACGATGACGGCGCCATTGATGAACAGAAAGTAGATCTGGAACGCATCGGCGCGCCGCAGATCGCTCGGCGCGTAGAGCGCACCGACCTGGCTGGCGATGTTGCCCTTGAAGCAGCCGACCCCGGTCAGAAGGCACAGGAGTGCGATCAGGAACGACACTTCGAAGGCCATAAGAAAATGACCAGCTGCCATCAACAGCGCGCCGATCGTGATCGTTCGAGTCCTTCCGAGCCACCGGTCGGCGATGATGCCGCCGGCGATCGGGGTCAAGTAGACGACGCCGGTGTAGAGCCCGAAAATCGCCGAGGCGAGTGCGACCGTCGACAGCGGTGCGCCGTAGGCGCGCTCAACGGCTGCGCGGAACGTGTTAAATCCGGCAATGTGTTCGATGTGCCCCGGATGCAGCAGCTGACGGACCATGTACAGCACCAGAAGCGTCTGCATGCCGTAGTAAGAGAACCGTTCCCACGCCTCGGCGAAGGCAAGATAGGCGAGTCCGCGGGGATGGCCCACGAAGGAATGGTCGGACTCTCTGGCCGCGGCGGTCAGCATCGCGCTCATGCCTGATAGTCAACGGTTTCAGGATGAATTGACAAGAGCCGCCACTCGTTCCCAAGGATTCACCATGGCCAGCGCACGAACGATCGCGACACGCTGCTGCTGGCGACTGGCCTCGTGTTCGAGCATGATCGTCGCGACTTGCGCGCAACGCGCCGATTAATCCGGGAAGTCGGAGGTCTCCGACAACGATACAATTGATCGGGCGCTGAGCATTCTCTTTTGAGATCTTGTGCCCGAATATCTTATTTTCGCACCACAACTCCACCCTTCATTACAAACGCTACCCGCTCCACTGCCCTGATGTCTTCCAGCGGATTTCCCGGTACGGCGATGACGTCTGCGTAATACCCGGTCTTCAGCTCTCCAATCTGCCCTCGCCAGCGCAGAATCTGTGCGCCATTCAGGTAATCCGCCTGCAGCACCGCCAGGGGCGTCATCCCGTACTTCACCATCAGTTCGAACTCCCTCGCCTGCGTGCCATGCGGAAACGGCCCGACATCCGATCCCACCGCGAAGGAGATCCCTGCCGCCACCTGCCGTTTGAACTCGCGGATCTTGTATTCGAGCAGCGCGCGCTCTCGTGTCGCCGCCGGTTCCGAGGATGCGTGATACTCGAGCACCGCGAAAGTGGGGACCGCCGGAATGTGCTTTTCTTTCATCAGCCGCATTGTCTCGTCGCTAAGCTGCGTGGCGTGGTCGATCGATGCCACACCCGCCTGCGCCGCATAGAGTGTTCCCGGTTCGCCCTCCGCATGCACACCAACGTTCATCCCGAGCCGCGCGGCCTCGTCCACGGCCGCTTTCAGCTGCGCCTGCGTGTACTGATACGGCGTATGGAACGCCCAAAATTCCGGATCGCCCGCCACGGCTGGTTTGTCCTTTTGCTCTGAGCTTGCTAGCGAGTCCACTCCTGTCTCATACATCTTGACGAAGGTTGAACCTTCCTTGTACTGCTTGCGGATCGTCGCCACGATCTGCTCAGCGTCGTTCGCGTAATCGGCATTTGACAGTACCTGCTGCGCCGGGTTGAAACCGTTGGCGTCTTCGTGGCCGCCGAGAATATCGATAGCATTGCCACTGATGCGCAGCCGCGGGCCGGGAATCAGACCCTGGTCGATCGCTCGCATCACCGCAGTGCCGGCCGAACCGGCGCCCTCGGTCCCCATGTCACGTTCCGCAGTGAATCCCGCCATCAGATCGGCTCTCGCCGCCAGCGTCGCCAAGATTGTGCGCTGGGGTACCGACTCTTCAACCGTCTGCAGATCCTCGGCTCCAGGGTGAAGAAAAAGGTGCACATGTACATCGATTAGCCCGGGCATCAGCGTCGTGTCACCCAAGTCAATCGTTTGCGCGCCTGCCGGATGCGGCACCGATGCGCCCGCGGCTGAAATTCGTTCTCCCTCGACGAGCACCTCTCCAGGCGCGATGATTCTGCCATTGGCGACATCGAGCAGCCGCGCGGCATGCAGCACGATGCCGTGTGGCGTTGGGGCCGGCGTTTCCTGAGCCAGAGCCGCGCATGAGACAAGCGCAACGATGAGAGCGGATCGAGCATTCATCTACATCCCCCAAACGACTCCTGCAGACAGTGGAGCAGCAGCATGTCCTTTGAGCTTGTCCGCGGCGAATCGAGATGTTTCATGGCTTGGCCTTATATTGTTCGAAATGATGAGAGTCCCGGATCGGTCAGTACGCGCTCTGGTTTGAAGATCCCGATGGGCCAGTTAGTGCTTTGGTCGAGCGCGAGGTCGGCGAGGATTTCACCAATAATACTGGCAAACTTGAAACCGTGGCCTGAGCAAGGCGAGGCAAGAACGATCTGCGGCGCTTCGGGGTGAAGTCCCAGGACGAAGTGTCCGTCGGGGCTTCGCGTGTAAGTGCAGAGGCTGGTTCGACGAACCGGACCAGCGGCGGCGGGAACATAGCGCTGCAGGAAGGCGCGCAAGGCCGTCTCCTCGGATTCCGAAACCTCGGCCCGGGGTTGGTCCGCGGAGATCAAATGTCCACCGCTTGAATGAAAGGCCGCCTTCACCCCGCTCCCGCAGACGTCGGGCAAGCCGTAGGCCACGTGGTCCTTTTCCTGGAAGAGGAAAACAGGCATGCGGTCCGGCCGAACCAGGGACGCGTCTACGGGATCGAACCAAAGGAGCGGCTGGCGCGTCAGCGTCAAACTCTGGCCTAACTGTGGGACCAGATCTCCAATCCACGGGCCAGCCGAAATGATCGCCGAACCAGCCTCGATCATCTCGCCGTCTTCCAGTTTGATCGATACGCCATCCCCGGCCGGCTGAACCTCCAGGACCCGGGTGTTTAGTCGCGCGGTCGCGCCCAGGCTTTGCGCCAGCGCGATGAACAGGCCGATGGCCTTTTCCGGAAGGAGCACGCCGCCGTCTGGCGAGAAAACGCATGTCCAATCCGACGGCACCCTGAAAGCGGGGAAGCGATCGTTCACTTGCCGCGGCGTCAGACACTCGTGCAGCAAATCATGCTCTTGGGCCGATCGAAGCGAACCTTCAACCTGCGTTCCCCCCGGAGCACTGGCCTCAACAATGCCAGTGAGGATCAGGACGGACTCCCCCGTCGTCTGCTCGAGCCTGCGCCAAGCGCGATAGGCACCGCGCAACAGCGGCACATAAGCGGGATCCTCGGAATAGGCTAACCGGATGATGCGACTTTCGCCGAAGGATGAGCTTCGGTTGTGAGCCGGTTGAAAACGATCGAAGCCGATAACACGCTGGTGGCGAGCAGCGATGGCATGAAGCGCAGCGCTCCCCATGGCGCCTAAGCCTACAATCGCGACATCGTAACTGGGCATCAAGCGAACTCTGTGTTCAGGGATGGAGCCTCGCTAGAAGCCGAACGTGTCGACGAGCCCCGGCGGCGTCACGCCGTAGAAAACGAGGGCTGCGTCATTAAGGGCAAGCCTAGCATCGGCCCAGGACAGTGTGGGCTTCCCCGCGCGAGTTCACTCGAGAGGTCCAGCTCGAGGCGGTGAAGTCGGTTACGGAATGCGGCGATTCGGCGAAACAGGCGACTTCGCGCGCCATCCAGCACGCAGCCCCACCTAATATTGGCGCCCTCTACTATCGATATAGCCTACCGTGAGAGGTTGTCCCCGGTAGTAGTTAGGAAATAAACGCCGGAGGTTCTCGATTTTTGGCAGATCGATATAAACGATGTACGGATTCGTGGGATTACGGAGCAGAAAGTCCTGATGGTATTGCTCCGCTCGATAGAATCCTTTGAGAGGATCGATGCGCGTTTCAATCGCACGCGAGAATAGCTTGGCCTTCTCCAATTGAGCGATATAGGCCTCAGCAATTTTCTCCTGAGACTCATCCGCGTAGAATATTTCAGAACGGTACTGCGTGCCAGCGTCGGGCCCTTGACGATTGAGCTGAGTTGGATCATGCACTACCGAGAAAAAGATCTGTAGCAACTCACCGTAAGAGACTTCTGCAGGGTCGAAGGTGATTTTTACGGACTCAGCATGATTGGTTTTACCAGAACTTACCGTTTCATAATCGGCGGTTGACCTCTCGCCGCCCGCGTATCCTGAGAGTACCTGACGCACGCCTCGAACATGCTCAAAAACCGCCTGTACACCCCAAAAACAGCCGCCGGACAATACCGCCGTTTGCGGCGAACCCGCCGTCTTCGGGTTATCGAGCGCCGGGGGCACGATCACGAAGGCAGCCCCTTCCACCGCACCGAATGAGCTCTGAGATGCCATCGCACTGATTCCCGCTACCAGCGCGACACTCAATCGAATTGACGACCAGCTATTGACACGGTTCATTTACAGCTACGTAGATTAACCTCGGGGCACAAAACGATCAACGAAGTGCTGACGATCGACTCCTCGCCTCAACCGGAACACCAGAATGAAATCTATAGCTAAAAGAATCGGCGTCATTGCGATTGGCCTGATCTTACTGGCCGTAGTTGTCGCAAGTGGATTCTTTGCAGCGATGCTGCATCACTTTCACCCTTCGGCGCCACAACCACACTACCAGCCCGCTGCCAGCGCTCTTGATGCGCAGCGTCAGGACGTTCGCTATTTCCGCCAACTCATAGCACTGGATCGCTCATTTGCGCCGAGCGACCGGACCGAAGCTAATCGAAGACTGGATGCACTCGAGGCACTCGGCACCGTGCTCGATCGACCTCATTTTCGCGTGTCACTGATGCGAATTGATGCGTTGGCCGACAATGGCCATTCCAGGGTTGAGAATGAACGCAGCGCTCAACCACTGCGGCTTCCAGTACGTGTAGCAGCTTTTTCGGACGGGCTGTATATCATGCGCGCGACCGAAATCAATGCGGATCTGCTCGGTAGTCGAGTGACGGCAATCGACGGACAACCAATTGACGCGGTCATGACCGAACTCGAGCAGCTGCGTGGCGGCACACCCCAGTGGCGGCGTCTACATGCCTCGCAATTTCTGGTGCTGCAGGATCTGTTGTACGGCATTGATGTTGCGTCGGACATGCAACACTCGAATTGGACGGTGCAGACTCCTGTCGGGACAACGATCGCGAGGAGGCTAGACGCCTACGCGTCACCTGCGGGTGAGCCAGCGGTATTCGTTACACGTTGGTTGTCGAGCGAGCCCTTAACGGGCATGGCGGGACAATGGCGGGCACTCGAACCCGACCACCCTATGCCAATATCATTGACAGATTTCGACAAAGCATTTCGAACTCTACCGTTGCCGGGAACGTGCACGCAATTCGTGCAGTTAAAATCCAACGCCGACCAAGGTGGTCAGAACATCAGGGATTTTCTATCAAGCACTGAAAGCCGCATGCGGCAAGTTCAGCCCTGTAATGTGATTCTCGATTTGCGCTACGACGATGGCGGCGACTACTTGAACACGTATGGCTTCTCGCGTGACCTGCCAAAACTGATTTCTCCAGCCGGCCGAATAATCATGCTCACCGGCCCTGCAACGTTCTCGGCAGGAATATCTACCGCTGCGTTCGTTAAACACACCGGTCAGGGACGCGTCGTAATTGTTGGCGAACCCGTGGGCGATCGACTGCAGTTCTTTTCGGAGGGGGGGCGGGCGTGCCTACCCAATTACCCGCTATGTGTCGCGTACGAGACGGGTAAACATGATTATCAGCATGCTTGTACCGATTGGAATGTCTGTTTCTGGTTGAACTATTTTTTTCAGTTCCGAGTCAAGTCGCTCGACCCGGACGAAGTTATCCCATTAAGTTTCAAAGACTGGCGAGCGGGCGCTGACCCCGCGCTCGATCGGGCGATAGCTTTAGCGATGGGAAATACGCGAGGTTAGCCGGCGAGCCCAATTCTAGCGACTTGAAGCCGCTCAGAGATCGTATGCACCGCTGCATCAATTGTCCTCGGCGAGGCGAAATCCTGCACCTGGGTTTGTATGACCATTGAAGACTGCGGCGTCAAAATTGCTGCGGCCGGATACCCGGAAGATCTGGGATTCGTCGGGCCCCATCCATGAACCACCTCGGAACACGCGCCGGGAGCAGTTACCTGATACCCAGGCCGACCCATCGGTTGGTGCTCCAGCATACGACTCGTGCCAGCAGTCCTCCGTCCATTCCCACACGGAGCCCAGTATGTCGTACAAGTCCCATGCGTTCGCCGAAAAGGGGCCCACGATAGCGGTGTTTCTCGCCCGATCGCCGCGAGATGGGTCTTGAGCCATCGATTGACTTGGGTCAACGGGTATTCCTGACGGGTAATCCGTATTCGATCCTGCTCGAGCGGCATATTCCCACTCGGCTTCCGTCGGCAACCGATACCTGCGGCCTGATTGCTGGTTGAGCCAAGTGATGAACGCCTCAACGTCATCCCAACTGACATTAATAACGCGCTGGGTGTCGCAATTGGGGCAACGAGGGCTGGGCTCAGGCCTTCCCTGTAGCTTCGGTGCGGTGGCGGCTACAAAAACATTGTACTGGGCCAAGGTTACCTGGTGAGCGGCTAAGTGGAAGGCCTCAAGCGTCACCAAGTGCACAGGAAGTTCATGGCTGGAGGCCTTCCCGGATAGATCACCCATTTGGAACGCGCCTGCAGGAATCGTCCGCATATCGGCCTGAATGGCAGTGAGCAAAGCAGTCAACGCGGCGGTTTGTTCAGGCTGCTGCGCGAGCTGCTTCTGAGCTTCGAGCGGTAGGGATGATTGCGCGGGAGCCGCTCCCGATGTCAGTGCCAGAGACGTTCCGAAGAAAAGGACAACGATAGCAGAGCGACAAATCCCAGCTCTGCTACGAATTGAGGTGTATTCGAAGAGCGGCTCTTCCGTACTTCTCGGTAGCGGTCTCGCGACGCAATTGGCGGCAATGTACTTCATGAGATAAAATTCTGCTCCGAGAGGCAACTTCTTGTCGATAGTTGCACTTCCGCCCAAACCCGGGCACCGACGGTCCTGAACTAACTGTCGGCAAAGCGGACGCTGGCACTCTTGATACCCCGGAAAGTCCTTAAATGCGCGCCGATGACTTGAAAGTCGCGGTGCCACCAGCCCCAAAATCCTTCTCTTTGCCGGAGATTTCATCGCCCATGCTCGAAGTCCGCGCACCCCACCAAGGCGTCCACACGTGGAAGGATTTTTTTCATCCATTTAGCGACCATCGCAATAACGCTCCTGATTGCGCCGGGACTCGAACAGACAGTCGGTTACGCTATGGCGACGCTTGAGTGGCCGGCCAGGCTGCGGCCCCCCCGATGTAGAATTACGCTCCGCCTCGGAGATGATCTCTATGCACCCCGCGATTTGCCTGACCATGCGCCTGCTTTGCGCTTCTTTACTCGGCGCGTCGGCACTCACGCTGCCCGCAAGTGCGACGCACTTAGCGCCCCTGCCCAATGTAACCAGTCCGCGTCTGTATGTGTTCGATTGCGGAACTCTCGTCTACAACAAACCCGAGGATTACAACCTGACGCGCGATGAGGTCAAAGACAGCAATATGGGTGTCACCTGCTACCTCGTGGTTCACCCGAAGGGAATGCTGCTCTATGACACGGGTCTCAATGACCAGCTGGTGGGCAGGCCGCTATATGAGAACGTGCTCGGTGGCTATGGGCAGATCAAGTTCAACACGCTCAGCGGGCAGCTGGCGGACATCGGTGTCACGCCCGCCGATATCGATTACCTCGTGCTGTCGCATTACCACTGGGACCATATTGGCAATGCCGGCAACTTTGCCGGCTCAACGTGGCTTGTCTACAAGGGCGATCGTGACCGGATGTTCAGCAGCGCGGCGCGCGCCTATCCCTGGTTCAGCCAGTACTCAGCGCTGGAGCACAGCAAGACGACGCTTCTCAGCGGCGATTATGACGTTTTCGGGGACGGTACGGTCGTCGTGCTCGCAACGCCAGGACATACGGAGGGGCACTGCTCGCTGTTGGTGCGCCTGAAGAACACTGGACCCGTCGTGCTCTCGGGTGACCTGTACCACTATGCAGAAGAGCGCAATCTGAGACGAATGCCGGAGGAGGAGAAGACCACGAGAACGGTCGAGTCACGCCAGAAAGTCGAGGAACTGTTGCGGCGGACTGGAGCGCAGTTGTGGATCGGCCACAGCATGGAGTTCTTTCGCGCGGTACGTAAGTCGCCCGCGTGGTACGACTGAGGGCACGAGAGCAATCGAATGCGACAGATGAATCGAGGTTGCGCCTGATTCTTCGCAGCAGGCTTGCAGCGTTCCAAGAGGAACGCCTTATTGTGGCACTGGCGTTTGAACTTCCTTCAAGGCTTTCACGAAGCTCTGACATTTCTGCAAGGACTCGCACCAGATATCGATGCTGCGGTCTGTTCCATCTGGATGGACACCCTTGTTGCATATATCCGCGTCACACTTGATCTGTGTCCACTTGCCTTTTTTCGACACGCAGTCGCTGTTTGCCTTGCAGGGTAGGGTGGCGGCGGCACCGGGCTCGGTAGTCAAGGTACCCATGTTCACATTTTCAAAGTCCAGATCCGACAGCTTCACCGAGTACGTTCCCGTCCACCATTTGCCGGACGAGAGATCCGCCTCCCCTTCGACTGTGAGGGTGCCGTCAGCGTATCGGGACACGATCTCACCGCGAGCTGGACTTTGAAATCGCACTAGCAACTCATTCTGCCCAGACGCGACCTGCGCTCGAATTCCACATACGCTTAGGACAACGATAAAGAAGATTGGAGCTCGACCGAGCCTCGTCGGTTCCTTTCTACTCGATATGGGATGGGCTGGAACTCTCGAGCATGCATAGCGGTTTACCGCCTCGATCTGCAGAATGTCCCTGGACGGGATTTCCATTTTGACCCCCTGATGGCGATTATATGCGCCAGGCGCACGCCTGTGGTGGCGTACATCGCTTTTAGAAGTTTTGAACGTCCACTCGCTGCTAGTTTGTCGCTGCCGTGTCCGCCTCTGCCGCTCGCATCGCGCGTTGCGGTAATAATACGCTTGCGGCCGTCAGAACATGGGATCTGAGGCCACGCGGAGACAAGTTACTGAGTTTTTTGGAGCAAATCGCTTCAGCGGGCAGTTGCGCTCCAGTGCGCAAGGCAGGACACGTCATCCTTCGCCTGCTAAGTTATTCGTCATTAGCCGCTTTTCTAAATCAAGTTAAATACATTGCTGGATAGGACATGCGCGCATCCTCGAAGACCGCCGCACTTGCTGGCGCCTGGTGGGCATTTGGGATGGTTCCAATTGACTTCTGGATGGACCGTCACAGGGGTATGTCGGTGCTCGCTCATAACCTCATATTTATCGGTGCCGCAGGGATCTTTTTTTTTGTACCGGGATATTTGTTAGTTATTGGGCGAGGCAACGCATCGTTCAAATTGCTTTGGTTCATGAGTTCGGAGGAAAGAACTCGCTACCGTGCAGTCGTGGTACGTATCCTGATCTGGTTCTTATCGGCGGCGGTAGTTGTTACGGTTTGGTCGCTGGCACTGATGTTCGTCCTGCCGGGCGATACGTAACTATGGTGCGGATCTATTCTCCGGGAGGAGTTCATGGAGCCTGCGCGCCTCAGTGCGACCTGGAAATGGCCAAAGACAAGGTCGCCAGGCAACCCGCCCGGATCAGCCCTCATCCTCACGACGCAGATGGCAGCTTGCAGCCGATCTGAGATCCGTGCTGGTTCGGCCTCAAATCCGCGGAGCTGCAGATTGAGAGAGAAGCAGTCGGCGGGGTGCCCCTGCTTTCGGCGGGAAGCCAAAGGGTTACCCGCCGGCGGATTGGGTGTTGCCGGCGCCAGCGCTGCCTCCCCGACGGGCAAATTGAGGGGCAAATTGAGCGGCAGATGTCGGTTTTTTGTTGCCGGAGCACATACGATAGGCGGATGCAGATTCTGGTGACAGGGGCGACCGGCTTCACGGGGGGTCATCTGGCGCGCGCGCTGAGCCGGCGGGGACATCGGGTGCGTGCCCTGGTGCGCGATCCGCGCAAGGGCGAGGCACTGCGCGCCGACGGCATCGAGCCGGTCGAGGGCGACCTCATCAATGCGGCTGACGTCAATCGTGCGGTGGCAGGGTGCGAGATCGTCTACCACATCGCCGCCATGTACCGCGAGGCGCGTCATTCGGATGAGGTTTACTGGCGCGTCAACGTCAACGGCACCGAGAACATCATCAATGCCTGCAAGAGCTCAGGCGTCCGGCGCCTGGTCCACTGCAGCACCGTCGGTGTTCACGGCAACGTCAAGGCACCGGCCGACGAGAACGCGCCGTACAACCCGCTGGACTATTACCACGAGAGCAAGGTCGCTGGTGAGATGCTGGTGCGCCAGCAGATCGAGGCCGGCATGGCGGCCACGATCTTTCGTCCGGTCGGCATTCACGGCCCGGGCGACACGCGTTTCTACAAGCTGTTCCGCACCATCGCGAAGGGCACGTTCCGAATGATCGGCGATGGCAAGCCGCTCTATCACATGACCTATATCGACGATCTGGTGGACGGGATCATTCTCTGCGCCGAGCATCCCGCGGCCCTCGGGCAGATCTACATTCTGAGTGGGCCGCGATACACCACGGTCACAGAGCTGGTCGCAGCCGTGGCGAAGGCGGTGGGCCGGGAGCCGCCGAGAGGCAGGATCCCGCTGTGGCCTGTCATGGTCTCAGCCGTTCTCTGCGAGGCGCTCTGCCGGCCTCTGCGCATCGAGCCGCCGTTGCACAAGCGCCGGCTGGATTTCTTCGTGAACGATCGCGGATTCACCTCGGCCAAGGCGGCTCGAGAGATCGGCTACGCACCCCGGGTCGGCCTGGAAGATGGACTGGCGCGAACGGCGGCGTGGTACAAGTCCAAGGGCCTGCTTTAAAACCCGGCCGTCCACAACTTGATCTACTGGCAGATCGACGGCAACGTCCTCCGAAAGCCTATCGGTCGACTGACGATGACCAGATAATCATCCGATGTCTTTGCCGGAAAAAGAGCTGAAGCGCCGGCGGCCTGCTGCGGCGACCCTCGTCGGATTGGGCGTTGCCCTGCTGTCGCCACTGCTGACGAACTCGATCGTTACGCATTTCGTGGGTCAAACACAGTCCCGTACGCTCGTCATCGCAGGTCTCGCGATTCACTGGATCACGTTCGCATTGCTCCTGATTATCGTGATCCGCTGGGAGCGCCAGCCGGTGCAGTCGATTGGCTGGCGTTCGCCGCGATGGTCGACTCTTCTGTTCGGAATCGTTGCTGGAGTAGCCATTGCCGTTTTATCGGGAGTCGCCAGCCAACTTTTAGGACTAAAGTCGGACACGCATTTTCTGGCGTTCTTACAGTCGCTGCCTGTCGTGGAACGAGTGAGTCTGGTGATTACAGCCGGTGTATTCGAGGAAATGCTGTATCGCGGTTACGGGATCGAACGTTTGTCACAGTACCTCGGGGGTAAATGGGTCGCGGCAGCGCTTACCCTTATTTTGTTTACGCTCGC
>Ga0302324_100022106_pt1 | contig 12376 bp, 6 predicted proteins | sample Palsa_T0_1_FD_201949 | JGI IMG/M metagenome (GOLD analysis project Ga0302324, IMG submission 201949) | Peat permafrost microbial communities from Stordalen Mire near Abisko, Sweden - Palsa_T0_1 | ecosystem: Environmental > Terrestrial > Soil > Palsa > Peat permafrost | place: Sweden: Abisko...
AGTCAATGAGGTTCAAAAACAGGGTCGCGATATATCCCGATGTTGCCGCGGACACGACGAGGTTGACGAGGATCGGCATATTTGGGTCAAGGCCTTCCCAGTTTGCGGGAACGCTCGGCTGGCCGCGATTAGCAACGGGTGAGGTTGGTAAAACATTGCGTTGAGCGCATCGCCCGCATGAGATTCGCTGGTCATTCCTTTTTCGCGACCGAGACGCTCGTAGTTCCAACCTTTGCGAATACGCTCCGCCAGCAGCCGGCGAACGGCTACCGGATTCTCGGGCTTCTTCGTGTCGACAGCCTGCATGGCCCGGTCAAAGCCGCGCAGAAATTCGGCCATGCAATCATGAAACGGTTCGTCTCGGAGCCGCGTGATTGGCTCGATGAATTTGGCGACGGCCACGTCATACGGCAGTGCCACGCAAAGAATTCCGAGGAAATCGAGGAAGTGGCTGTTCCAGTGATACGGCCGACCATCGCTGTCGCGGTCGTCGTCGCCATGGGGACCGTTCGCATCGCAAGTCCAGCGCATGAAATGCTCGGCCAGGGCTACCACCCAGGCCGGCAAATCACCCACCGTGAAGCGGATTAGATAGCCCGTGACAGCGCCCAGCGTGTGCTCATCGATATATTGATCCGGCCGTTGCTCATCGCGGCCCTCATCTTCATTAACCAGCCGGCCGCCGCCGACACGAATTCCACGCCGCGGCCGCGACAGCCACAGCCATGATGGTAACTCAGGCCAATCTGGCTCGGCGCTCGCGCCGTCAAGCCAGCTCTGCTCGGCGGCGATAGTGCCGACAACTCTGTCACGATACGCCTGCAGATTGAGTCGGTTTTGCTCGTCCTTGTCCGCCCTGTACGGATGAATGGACGCCGCTATAACGATGCGTAGAAGCGACCGAGGGAGACGATGGTTAACCCCAGACAGCTCGATCAAATTGCGTCCGAGCGCCGCGACCACGGACAAGTGCTGGTGCGACGCGAGACGCAGCAGGGTATCGCGTAGCGAGGCCTGTTGATCCTGCAAATAAAGCGACAGCAGCCCAACTGCCGCGATCGCTGTCGCATTATACTCTATTTGGTCGTTGCCCTGGTATTCCTTGCCTTTTGCCGCCGCCGCGGCTTGCAAGATTGGGAGGGCCCAACCGACGACTTGCGCCCGGTCCGTGCCTTCATAGTCACGCGCCGCGAGGACAGCGGCGGTCACAATAGCCCGCTCGTCCCATTCCCTGTCGTACTCGTCATCCTCATCATCCTCATGCATCGCCTGTGGCGTCGGCTTGGCAGTCTGCGACTGCGCCCATTCAATACCTTCGGCGACAAGTTGCGCGCTCGACTTTGCGCGATCCAAAATCGCCGACTGCAACCTTATTCGGACGTTCTGATGCCGTAAATTAGCCTGCGCGATTTTCGCCTTTTCACCCATCAGCGCTTGTTCGGCCGGGTCGCGCTGGAACTGGCGTACCTCGGCTTCAGAGCCGTCCCTTAATGTCACTTTGACGAGAGGCCAGTGCCGCGCATCCGTCATCCGGACGGCACGCTCGGCCGTCGCGGTGAGTCCATTCACCGGGTCTTCGTCATCGTTTTGCTTTTGCACGATTTCGTTTCGCGCTTGCTCGAGGGTAGAACGCAACGCTTCCAATTGTCCGGGTTTGCCCTGAAAGACGTATTGGCCGATTTGATCCGATAAGCGGGCACGCCGAGATGGCTTCGAGTCCAGCTCAGCTCGTTTCACGCGCCAGGTCGCCGGTTCTTGCTCCAACGTCATCCGATCGACGCCCGCCAAGTCGCGCAAGGCACGGGCGTCATCGAACTCAAGCACCTCCGGGGTCGCGACAATGGGCCAGACCGCATCGGCAGCCACGGCCCAATGCGACAACGCTAAGTCGAGTGCGACGGTTACGAAGGCGACGCTGGAGCCGTCGGGCCCGAGCACATCGTGAAGAACGTCCTCAAAGGCTCTTCCAGCCGCGATCTGACTATGTCCCCAGGCCTCCAACGCCATCAGAGCCGAGGCCACCGTCACCGAGGGTGCAATGCTGCGACCCCAATGATACACGGACCAGTCGCCCTCGAAAGACTTTGCCCCTGCGGGAAATCGAATAGTGAGACGCGGAAATGGTTCGCGAGCTTCGGCGTATTGCTCACGCCGCCATTGGGTCGCGTGTTCAACGATCGCCCGGATCAGACGCAGACCCTCAGCCGGCGCGTTTTCCAGCAACTCGAAAAACGGCCCTTGTCCCGGAGAGGCTGGCGAAAAGAGATGATCGTGGATGCTCAAGGGGCCATACCTATTACCCCGGCGTCCATGGAGCGCGTCGGTGTCGTCGTTCTTGATTAGCGCTTCAAGCATGAAATCTACGAGCGCAGAGGGCGCCGCCCGCGCTAACGTTCCCGGCGCACGCAAGATGGCTTGCGTATAGTGGTGCGACACGGTCTCCTGATCGAGATGAGATAGGTAGTTCTGCGCCGCGGCATGATTGAGGTGAGCGAATGCGAAGGCCGTCATCCGAATTTCGTCATGCACCTCATTAAGGTGGGGAATATTGAGGCTTGGCGGCGCATCCGTCGGCCCGCGAAAGAACCGAGGCGACATCCTGTTTTCTATCAAGGCCAACCAGTCGAACAGGATCTGCACGACCATTGTGTTGAACGGCCATGACTGGTTCTGCGTCGATATCAGCCACGCCTGAAAAACTTTCGCCACGTCTGGAACGAGCGCGGTTGGCAACGATGGCGCAGCTGACACAAGCCAAATCACCAGCCAAGTCCAGGCTATGCCCTTAGGAACGACAATATCCTCGACGCCCGGCGGCACTTTAATCGACGGTTGAGCACGCTCGATGAGCTTCGCCACTGGTACTGACTCGACAGCAATCATCAGCCGGATTATCTCGCCCAACATCCGTCCGTTATCCGTTAGTAAAACCAACTTCAGGCTCTCGAACAAACCGAGAGCTTGTTCGGCGCGTGGCAACGCGAGCAATACTGGACGCCGCCAGCTTCCATGGCTGTCTATTCCTTGCACGGCATCAAGAAGTGTCGCCCACCGCGCTCCGGTCGCGTCGGTTTGGATCGCGAACCGCGCCGCTATTTCGATCCCTCGGGCTAATGCTGTCGGGATGGGCTTGTCCACAGGTAAAGCCTTGAGAAGCTCGGCATCCTGATCCTCGTGCAGCAAGAATCCGACGGTCCAATCGCGCAGGACGTCGTGTCGAAATGCGACGGTAGCTCCCTTGATATCCTCGCGAAGACTGTCAAGGCGCAGCAGCTCAGCGACGGTCGTTGAATCGAAATCGTCCGTCCTAAAAGAGACCTTGACGGGATTCGCAATGAACTGAGTGCCCATCGCGCGCAGTACCTTTAGTCGCGCGAACCTGCCCGAATCCTCGCTTCGTCCCCCGCCGTAACTCCACCACAGCTTTGCCAGATCGATTTCCGTCGCGATCGTCGAGGCAGGTCCTCTCTGACTCGCCCCAAACTCAACCATGCGCGACAAGTAAAACAGATTGCGTGCGATGCCCCGTGCCGGATGACTGGCGCCGAGGATGACTGCAAGCGCCTGGTTTTGGCCGGACAGTACCGCGGTTTCGTCGTCGTTCAGTTCGGCTATTTCGAGCGTGGCGATATCGTTCGAACCAAGGCGCTGCGGCAGCTTTGTCTTCCACTGGTCGTTCCCGATACTGCCAGTTACAACGGCCCGCCAGCCCGGACTTTTGGCACTCCCGGCAAGGAGGTCAGAAACGGTCGCCCATTCCGCTACGTCATCGATCTGGTCAATGTTGTCGATGAAAAGTGTTGCTCCGCCACCGCATCCAAGTTCGTTAAAAAGCTCCTCCTGTGACATCGGGCAGCCGATGACGTGTGACATCTGAAGCCGGCCGCCCGGTACAATGCGTCCATTGCCAAGCACGACGATCCGACCTTCGGTTTGAAGGCGGTCAGCAAGATGCTTCATAATCGCGGATTTGCCGACGCCTGGACCGCCGACGATATGCAGAACTCTACGTTGATCGAGTTGAGCGTTAGCGCGATTGACAAGCTCAGTTCGGGCTAATCTTGCGCCGCCAACTTCATCCTTGATGTCGCCCAGCGTCCGGTTTGCCGCCTCGGACAATCGAGCATCAACAGACTGTAAGTCGGCGCGCTGGTCGAACCGAAATCCGTGCTGCTCGTTGAGAGGGGTCACTACGGCATCGCGGGCTCGCGCACCTCCGGCTCTCGCGGATGCTCCCGCTTGCTCAATCAGGATCGGCCATAGCTCTCCCGCGCGACCGGCCTGATCGGGAACCAACGCTAGGCGCGCTCGCTCTCGCGCTCGGTGCTCGTAGTCGGAGCCATGCGATTCGAAATCGAACACCAGAATTTGGAAGCGCCGGAGTAATCGCCAGACGGTTTCATTATCGGTCGGCCCTCCGGCGGTCGCTAGATTCGTCCGAAACACCTCGACGAAGTCGCGCATTCCCTTTGACGAGAAACCTTCGAGATTGATGTGAGTTGCGAACGTTGAACCATCCGGCAGTTGGCGCGCCCAATGCAGAACCTCCTGGCATGCGTGTTCAATCCGCGTCGTCGTCCGCGCGATCGCGACAGCAAGCTCATAGCGGGTGGAGCTGAACTCGCCTTTCTGCGCGGCGGCCCACATTTGCGCCACCACATCTTTGAATTCAGGGTCCGATGTTGTGAAGGCGAGGGTCCGCTTGGCTTGGATCTCCAGAGTAGCCGGCGAGCCGTCGGCATTAACCGCCTGGATGACGACATCGTCCAGAGGCCGTCCAGACGCTCTTTGCTGGAACGCCACCGTGCGGGTGATGGCTCCGGGTAGCCCGCGAGGTTCGCTGCCAATCAGCAGAGAGAGAAGGTAGAACGCGCCGACTTTGCCCTCGAATTGAGGGCCGGCATTACCGGCCGCCGCCGGAGGTGCGACCTGCGGTAGGCTAGACGATTTTTCGGACACATTGAGATGGTGTTGAAGATTCGGCCTCCTTTCAATCCCCTAATTTGAGAACGCGTCAGGGCCGGCGATCTATGCGTCCCGAACGGGCGTCTTTCTCGTTGTTGGGTGTGAAGAACCCGGATTGTTGCCGGATTTCTTTTTTGGTGAAATTCTTTTTTGGCGGCGTCTTTTTTTCTGTGGGAAATTTCTTTTTATAGAAATTCGAAGAGAGCGGAAAGCTAGGCCCACATTGCCGATTTATGGAAAGCTCCCCTAAGTACAGAGGCACCCCGTAGCTGTTCTTTTTCCCTTATTCTCTTTTACTTCTCAGGCGGAGAGAGAAAACCCTATGCAACCCTGATCTGCTCCGAAAACCCGCAATCTTCAACTGCTTCTACCGAACAGGGGGGTGTGAAACCCTGTGCGACCATGGGCGTCAAGTTAAAAACGATTTCCGGCTTAGCGCGACAGGCGGTGTGGAGTTGGCGCTTGCATCGGTCATGAGCTCGATTCTAACGTTTTCCTTGTAGTGATAAAAATCGGGACTTACTTGCAGGGCTCAGCGCCGCTCGTCCTGCGGGGTCGCGCGCGGTAAGGGCAGCGATAGTGGCTAACCGAGTCGCTGTACTCGGAGCGTTTTTGTTCAGCGTAGAGCGGATTTTATAATTGGCATCATGCGCATGGGATCACGTGCTTGAGCCGTTCACGCCGGCGAGCAAATGCCCGGGTACTTGTTCCAATCGACTATTCGTCGAATTGCAACGAATTTGCGCACAGCCATGCAGATGCCATGCAGATTTTTTATTCTGCATGGCACGTCAGCCAATCCCCAAAATCAATCCGAAAAACATTAAGTTATGGCGCGCCCGAAGAGATTCGAACTCCTGACCCCCAGATTCGTAGTCTGGCGCTCGAGATGCTGTCCTTCGGCGTGGCGGGCGCGAAAATAGCTCTCTGCAGCCGCTGCACCGCCGATTAATCTAGCGGACGTACAAATGGCTTAAGCGCAATCCCGGATAGCGGACGCGATCAATCAATTCTTTCAGCGCCTTCATCGGGAGCTGCATGGGCGCATACACCGAAAACGTGAAGCCCTGTTCGTGGCCGATTAACTCCGCGATTTCGGCGGCCGTGGCGCGCTTGTTTTTGAGAGCTTGCGCCACGTTCTTGCGGAATGAATGAAATGACGTCCGCGGAGCGGTAACGCCGCATTTCCTCCGGTACTCTGTGTATCGCTTGGCGAAATAATGGTTGTACTTGCCATCAGGGCCGCCCGGTTTCAGCGCTGGAAATAGTCGCCCATCACGCGGCAGCGTCTGCGCGTAATCAAGGAAGCCGCAGCGCACTAACTCGCTATGTATCGGCACGATGCGCGTGGCCGCTTCTGTCTTGAGCCTTTGGCCTGTGTTATCGTCGCTCACGTTGAACAACCATATGCCGCCGTTGCGCTGCACGTCGCTAGCGCGCATCTGGCAAATCTCGTTTGACCGCATTCCGCTAAACAGACCGACCAATGGAATCCAAGCCATTGCATTTTCAAACGTGTACTTGGCCGGGTGGATGCGCTGTTCGGTAGGCATGTTGCGTAATAGTGGCGTGCGGAAAAGCTTATTTAACTCGTCCGTCTGATAGGACCGCCATGAGCTGTTGGTTTCTTCAAGCGTTCGTCCGGCGAAGGGGTTGCGCCCTTCAAAGTGTCCCTCTTTGTCCGCCAGCCTGAACACGCCAGAAAGAGCGTGAATGTATGAGTTGATGGTTCGGTTTGTGAGGCTTGCGGAACGACCGGCGCATTTTTCAACTAGCTTACTCAAAGGCAGCTCTTGCGAGCCTTCAATGTGGTGCCAATCGGGGCCTAGCTTGCCAATTTGCTCAAGGAAATCGGTTGCCGTTAGCTTGTCGATTGCGGCAAGCGGGGCGTCGTTGGTGAAGCTTTTGAATAGACGGAATACTGTTTCCCGTTGACGTTGGGTGTGCGCCGTCATTTTGCCGGCCTTCCGCTTGGCTTCAATGTATCGCGCCGCCGCCTCTGAAAAACGTATTCCGCTATCAGTGCGAATGCCCACGACCTTACGCGGCGAGGCAACAATTGGCCGTAGCGTTCGGGGGTCGATGCCATGTGCTCCGAGGAAGGTCGCCGGCGGGTCCGATGGTTTGCCTTCGAGGGCGCGCAAGCGGCCCTCCGCCGCTGCAATAAGCGCCCGCACCGCCGCTTGACCCATGAGTTGATAAGTCTTACTGCCGGGCTCCAGCTGAACGCCAGTCCGCCGCTCGACGGCCTTCAATTCGTGGGCGATGGCGTCAAAGCTCGTCAGGTCTTCGATTGGCGTGCCTTGTTCACCTGGGTCCATCGAAACGAGGCCCATATCTTCAAGGAAACTGTACAGGCCGTGGCTAAGGCTTTCGCGCTCTTCGTTGATGGACGACCGCCCCCTCTTGGTGTCCACCTCCATCCGCTCCAACGTTGATGTGAAAATCTCTCGCGCTTGCGCGTCGATTTCCGCAGGCGACAATGTGTCGCCGGTCCGCGCTCGTTGGAACGTTTCGCGCCATTGCTTTACAAGCGGCCAGCGCCGGTCCTGAGCTTGCCCCAGCGACTGCGTCTTGAGGCTCACCACAATCTTGCTGAGCGGCCGGCCGGCACTCCCATTGCGACCGTCACTGACGAACTTGCCGCGGAGGACTCGCGGTATCGCAGCGACGAAATACCAGCTTTGATGTCGTTGCTTGAGATACCGTGTATCGGCCATGCCTTGGGCCTGATGGTACATGTTGATGGTACAGCCTCATGGCACAGTACACTCGCTAAAGCAAGGTAAACCTGGCGGAATCGGCATTTCTGATTGAGTGGTGAGTTGCCCCTACAGCGCCCACCATATTTTGATATTTGTCTGCCACAGTCGGCTTCTCGAAGAAGCGTTCCGCCGAGAAAATCAGGAAATTCAGTTCGGCGTTACGCGTGAAGCGCTCGACTGCAGCGCGCGGATGCGCTCGGCGAGGGAGCCCTTGCCCGGTTTCGGGGAAGTGACGCCGGGCTCACCCGCCGCACCGTAAATCCCGGTGGCCGCGCCCTTCTTGACGCCTACATCCGGCACGGCCTCCGCAAGCATGGATTCGATCGGTGAACCGGGGCCTTCCAGCGCCGCGGTGAGCCGCGCTACCTCGGCAGCGACGTCGTTGATGCGCTCGCGCAGCAGCGCATTTTCGACTCGCTCGGCGGCCCAACTCGATTCTGCCTCGCGCCGCATGGTCACTATCTCACCCTGCAACGTACTCCGCTCCTGATTGGCCGCCGCGAGTTGGGCCTCGAGCTGACTAATTTCCGAGCGCAGCCGTTCTATCGCGCCACTGCTGCGCGCGCTGGCGTTGCTCAACTGCTCGCGCAAATCGTTTTCGAGCTTGTGGGCGGCTTCGAGTTCGCCGCGCGTGCGGGCGGCTTCGGCTTCGCGCTCGGCAAGAGCGCGGGCCTGATCGGCCAGCCGGCCTTCGAGTTCCTGAATGCGGTGGCCCAATGCTTCGGTCTCGGCGGTTTGCGTGAGCAACTGTCGCTCGACGTCATCGGTGCGCGCCGCCAGCCCGGCCATTTTGCCGCGTGCCTCGTTTAATTCCTTGGTTGCCGCTTCGGCTTCGCCGCGCTCACGCGCGAGTCGTTCTTCGGTCGCGCGCACGGCGCGCTCGTAATCGGCGACGCTCACCTTCATTGCTTCGATCTGCGTGCGTAGCGCGGCGAGTTCGACGCGCTGGCTGTCGGCCGAGAGCGAACGCTCGCTGAGCTCGGCGCTGAGCCTGACAAGCTCCGCCTCCTTGTCAGCTAAAGTGCGCTCCGCCTCCCGCAAAGAGCCCGATTTGCTTTCGAACTCTTCCTCCGTCGTGCGTAATTGATCGCGCAGGCTTTTCTCACGCGTTTCCGTTTCGGATATTGTTGCGGTCTTTTCGCCCAGTTCTTTCTTCAGATGGTTGATGGCCTCGGTTTTCTTGCCAAGCTCGGCAAGCTGATGGGTGGTCTTGGCCTTCATTTGCTCGACGCTCATTTCGAGCCGTCTGGTCGACATTGCGAATTCGGCGCGGAGCTGGTCCTTGTCTGCGCGGATTTCGGCGACGGAGATAGGCGTGGCCGCCTCGACCCGGCGCATCGTCAATCGCACCGCACGATTGTGAACAAGGGAGACGAACAGAAGCCCTAGGAGGGCCGCGAGCAGGAACCCGATCCCGAAATACATGATCGGTTCGATCATGACACCAACTCTTTGAACCGCGGCGCCGACCGGCAGACATTGCCACACGCCGACATAACCGCACCACGTTGACCGACGGTTAACCTAAACCGAGAAGGGCTGGCCCGCTAGAATGACACGGCAAATATCGAGACCGCAATTCGGCGCGCGCCTGGACAGCGGCGGTCCTCAGAATGGATTCCAGGTAGGGCGCGCGGTGAACTTGAGATAGCCGAGATTAGCTCCCAGCCGGAGTCCGACGCCGGCGCGGATCGGTACGACGACAATGTCGTTTGCCCCGAGCGCTGTCATGCCCAATCCGCCGACAAAATAAGCGGAGCCTTCGATGCCGCCGAACCTTTCGAAAATGGCTTCGGTGCGTGGCAGGTTGTAGACCAGCATCATGGTCCGAGCGCCGTCGGCGCCAATGTCGAAGCCCATTGTTGGGCCCTGCCAGAACACGCGGACATCGCCAGCGTTCTTCGTGTAAAGCGTTCCGTCACCATAGCGAAGTCCGCCGACAAAGGCGCCGCCCGCTTCCTCGCCAAGAACGTATCCGTTGGGTTGGCCCCATTGACTCACCGCTTTCTCGACGATCGTCGCCAGTCCGCGGGAAACGCCCCCGAAAAAATGGTGGCCGGCATCTACCAGTTCGTCTGGCGAGTAGCGGTTGCTCGCTGGCGGTTGCGCCGGGACAGACGGCCCAGACCGGGGCGGCACTGGCTCCGGCGGCGGCGAGACGGTTTGAGCCCAAGCCGGCAGAGCGACCAAGTTGGCCGCTACCAGGGCAATTCGAGCAACCCTCAGCGCGGCAATCATGTGCAATCCCCGGCCAACCCCTCGTTCGCGCGATCCAGCCCGAAGCGGGCGCGAATCAGTGAAGCATTCGCCAGAACTATGACCGCAGCGCGGCGGGAACAAAAGTGATCAGAGGAAGCGACGGCCGATGCCGATCGGTCGACCCCTGGGAGCTTCTCAGCGGGCGGCCCCTTTAGGGAATGTCCCGAGCTTTTTTTCCCCTCCTGCCGGGTTTCCCCAGGCAAGAAAGGACGGAATACGAAGGTCGGGAGTGCCATACTGCAAAGCCGATCCATCAAGCCCAGTGACAATGCCGCCTGCTGCGACCAAAATCGCATGGCCCGCGGCTATGTCCCAGTCCATGGTCGGTCCAAGGCGCGGATAGTGATCGGCCGCCCCTTCGGCCAGGCGACAAAATTTCAAGGAAGACCCGCAGCCAATCCGGCGAACATGCGGCAAGCGATGAAGGTAAGCCTCGGTTGGGGCATCGAGATGGCTACGGCTGACCATAACGATGCACTCGCCCGCAGGCACCGAACGCGAGTGTATGGGCTGCGGCGGAAGCGCTTTTTCCGCAACGAATTCCAGCCGTTCGGCGCCTCTGCCGACAATGCCGCGCCAAATAAGGCCGAGGGCTGGCGCCGTGATAACCCCGAGCACCGGGAAACCTTCCGACAAAAGCGCGATATTGACGGTGTACTCGTCGCGGCCGGCAATAAATTCCTTGGTGCCGTCGAGAGGATCGACGAGATAGTAACGATCGGATTTGGCAGGGAGGGTCGTACTTTCCGCAGATTCTTCGGACACGATCGGGAAGGAACCGCCGAGACGCGCCAGACCGTCCGCGATGACCGCTTCCGCCGCCTCATCTGCCGAGGTTACCGGGGAACCATCCGCCTTAGTGCGGATGCTCCCGCCAAGCGTTCCCCTGATAGCGTTGGCCGCGGCAATACTGACTTGGGTGAGCGCGTTCAGCGCATCGGGATAGTCGGCTGGGTCTAACTTGGACAACGGGACTCCTTGCCGCCGTGCTTCCTGATCCCACGGCGCGTCGTCTACCACAGGGTGCCGGATACGGCACGATTGCCGAATCACCTATGCTGTGACAGGCACCAGCCCCACGCGGTTGCAGCGGAGAAGCTCATGTCCGCCCCAGTTTCCGGCCCTATCGCCATCGGGTCTCTCGATCTCGCGGCTTTATTATGCTCTCGCGTTTGCCATGACCTCATCAGCCCGGTCGGCGCGATCGTCAACGGCATTGAAGTCATGGAGGAAGACAAGAACGAAGAGACGAAGACGTTTGCGCTCGAGTTAATCAAGAAGAGCGCTTACCAGGCGTCGGCCAAACTGCAGTTTTGTCGGTTGGCGTTCGGCGCCGCCGGTTCGGCCGGGGCGCAGATCGACCTCGGCGATGCCGAAAAACTTGCCCGGGGACTCTTTGACGACGGCAAGACCGCGCTGGCGTGGAATTTGCCGCGGCTTTTGTTGGACAAAAATCGTGTGAAGCTATTGCTTAACATGCTGGTCATTGCGGCCGGGACCGTGTCCCGCGGTGGAACGCTCACGGTCGAACCGATTACGGCGGGCGAAGAGATTTCCGGTTTCACCGTTACCGCCGCCGGCCAAAGTCCGCGCTTGAATCCGGCCATCAGCGGCCTACTCGCTGGCAGCGTAAGCCAACCCGTGGATGCCCATGCGATTCAACCCCTCTACGCGGGCATTTTGGCGCGCGATTGCGGCCTTACGCTTTCGGCTCTTGGCGACGCCTCTTCGGTTATCTTAACCGCTCGCTAACCAAGGCCGAGCGCGCGGGGTCGTCGGTAAGGCGTCGGCCTGCAACTGAAATTAAACCCTTTCCCAACAGACTCCTCTTCGTCCGTCGGGTGTGCCGCCCGGCGGCCAGACACGCCTGCGTGCGTGACGGCGGCGCCGGGAACCGAGCGCCGGGCTGCGAAATCGTGCGTTGGCGAGGCGCGTAGTATGGACGACCTGTTGCGGGAGTTCCTCACCGAGACCAACGAGAATCTCGAGCGCGTCGATGCGGAAATCGTGCGTTTCGAGCATGAGCCCAGCAACAGCGAAATCCTCGGCAACATTTTTCGCCTCGTCCATACCATTAAAGGGACTTGCGGATTTCTCGGGCTTCCCCGACTAGAGGCGTTGGCGCACGCGACCGAAACTTTAATGAGCCGGTTCCGCGACGGAATGCCGGTCACCAGCGATGCCGTCACCCTCGTCCTCTCCGCCATCGATCGCATCAAATTCATCCTTGCCGAAATCGAAGAGAAGCAAGACGACGAGGGTGGCGACGACAGCGACCTTATCGAGCAGCTTCATCATTTGGCGGAACATGCCCGCGTCCGTTCCAGCCCTGCGTCCGGAGCGCTGGACGACGCTAAGGCCCAGCCGGCGTCTCGCGCACCGGCGGC
>Ga0302324_100022107_pt1 | contig 12374 bp, 8 predicted proteins | sample Palsa_T0_1_FD_201949 | JGI IMG/M metagenome (GOLD analysis project Ga0302324, IMG submission 201949) | Peat permafrost microbial communities from Stordalen Mire near Abisko, Sweden - Palsa_T0_1 | ecosystem: Environmental > Terrestrial > Soil > Palsa > Peat permafrost | place: Sweden: Abisko...
AGCTCCCCCGCCCGCGAGCCCGGCAGCCTCCCAGAACTCGCGCCCCGGTATCCCGAGCCTTTGGTCCCAGGGCAGCCCATGTCGCCAACCCTGTAGCCAAAAAGCCCTTAGTAACTTCGCCGCATCGTCTACCACCTCCCCCATGGGTCTGCTAGCGTGGATAAAGGTAATCAGGGCCCGTGGGCCGGGGTGTCCGCCCATCATCCAGGAGCTTTTGTGCGAATCAAGAGCGGTGGCGTCACGGACGTGGGTCGCGTGCGCTCCAACAATGAAGACTGCTACCGCATCGTCCCGGAAATGGGCCTCTTCGTTCTTTCCGACGGCATGGGCGGCGAAGCCCACGGTGAAATCGCCAGCGCAATGGCGGTGGAAACCGTCGTCAAGCACTGTCTCGAAGGGGAAAACAATCCCGCAGCCCCGATTTTCGGCGAAACCCAACCCGGCTGGTCCGCCCACACCAAGCGTCTCGCCAGCGCCGTCCATTTGGCCAACCGGTGCATCTTCGAATCTGCCGCGCAAAATCCCGAGCAGCAAGGCATGGGCGCCACCGTCACCGCCGCGTGGATCACCGGCCACGAGTTGAGCTTGGCGCATGTCGGGGACAGCCGCGCCTACATCCTGCGCGCTGGAGCTTTACAGCAACTCACCAGCGACCATTCTCTGGTCGCCGAACAAGTCCGTCGCGGCATCCTCACCGCCGCACAAGCCGATGAAAGCGATATGCAGAGCGTCCTGCTGCGCGCCCTCGGCACCAATCCGCAAATCGAAGTCGACGCCGAAGACCATCTCGTGTTCCCCAAAGACGTGCTACTGCTCTGCTCGGACGGCCTGACCCGCATGATCATGGAACCCGAAATCGCCGGCGCCCTGCAGTCCGAGCCGGACTCCGCTAAAGCCGCCGCGCGCCTGGTCGATCTCGCCAACGAACGCGGCGGCGCCGACAATACCACCGTCATCGTCGTACACACCGATACCGAAACCCGCAATTGGTTCTCATGGCTGCGCTTTGGCCAGCGCAAGCACAGCAATGGCAATGGCCACGCAGGAGGAAAATAACATGGCGAAGCTCAGCCTCATGTTTGAGGAACGTCTGGTAAAGGAAGTCCCCGTGGGCAGCCGCGCCATCGGCATCGGCCGCTCGCCGGACAATGATTTGCCCGTCGACAATCTCGCCGTCTCCAACTACCACGCGCGCGTCTACTTTGAAGCCGGCAAGCTGGTGGTCGAAGACCTCGACTCCCTCAACGGCACCTTCGTCAACGACATCCGCATCGAGCGCGCCACGCTGCACGACGGCGACTCCATCTGGATCGGCAAGCACCATATCAAGGTCGACGCCACCGGCGACGCCCCGGTCCCCTGGGACTCCGGCCGCAAAACCAACGCGCCGCGCATCAACGAAACCATGGTCCTCGACACCAAGGTCCGGCGCGACATGCTCCAGCAAGCCGCCGCCATGGGGGAACGCACGCAATTCGCCGCGGGGCGCCTCAAAGTCCCCACCATGGTGGTCCTCAGCGGCAAAACCGATCAGCGGGAATACGCGCTGACCAACAAACTCACCGTCATCGGCAAATCCGGCCTGGCCACCGTGCGCCTCAAGGGCTGGTTCAAGCCCGCCATGGCCGCGCAAATTAATCAACGCGACGATGGCTATTACATCGTGGCTGGAGATAAAATCCCCACCGTGAACAGCGCACCCATCTCCGGCCCCGTCCGCCTCAACGACGGCGACCTGATCGAAATCTGCGGCGTGCGCCTGAATTTTATCTTCCGCGAGTAACCGCGCCGCCGCATGGCCGCCAAATCAGAAAAAAACGCTTTCTCGCGCGCGGTTTCTCGCTTTCTAGAACTTTTTCAGTCCTGGTGGCGGCACCGCGTCTCGTTTTTAATCAGCATCGTCATCACCTTCGCCGCACTCACGCTGTACTACTTCACATTTTTCGGCGAACGCCCCACACCCATCTTTAGTTTTCTCCAGCGCTTCGAGTACGACGCCCTCGACACGCGCTTCCGTTATCGCCCTCCCGGTAAAACCCCAGCCGACCCAGTCATTGTCATCGTGGACATCGACCAGCACTCCCAGGAAGTATTCGGGCGCTGGCCTTTCTCGCGCACCAATTTCGCCACCCTTCTCGACGTCTTGCACTCCGATGGCGCCGCCGTCGCCGCCTTTGATATCACCTTCAGCAAGCCCGAGGTGAGCGCCGCACCCATCCGGGCGTTTGAGAAAGCGCTGCAATCCCGCGAGAAACAAATTGAGCGCGTCGACCCGCAATTCGCCGCCGAATTACAAGGCTTAGCAGCCGACTCCAACGCCGACCAGCAATTTTCCGGCGCCATTCGCAGATTTGGTCCCGTCGTTCTCGGCAACTATTTCCTGTACACGGAAGCGGACCTTCGCGACATCGACGCCGCGGTCCTCGACGCCTACGCACAACAGCTCAGTTTTTTTTCCTTCCCGCAAGTTCAGTCCATCAAAAGCCGCGCGGCTTTCGGCAAGCAGGACTATGCGAACCTCATCGCCAAATACCAGCTCACCCGACCGTTGCCGCAAGGTGCCGAAGCCAACCTGGATATTTTCACCAACGCTCTAGGGGGCAGTTCCTCCGGGACGGGGTTCTTCAACGCGCCCTCGGACACCGACGGAATCGTCCGCACCGCGACCATGGTTTTGCCCTATGGTCGCTCGAAAGACTTGCGTGAATGGGATCTCTACGGCTCTCTCGACGTGATGGCCGTGCGTGCGTACCTCGGCGTGCGGGACAACCTCGTACTTACCTACGGCCAGAATGGCATCGTGGACATTCAGTTCGGTACGGAAAAACGCGTAGTTCCCAATGATATCGGGGAGGCGCTCATCAACTATCACGGCCCGGCTTACACTTATAACCATTACTCCATGGCCGACGTCGTGGGCGGAAAAGTCCCGCCGGAGAAGTTCAAAGGAAAGATCGTATTGATTGGCGCCACCGCCACCGGCATCGGCGACATCAAGTCCACGCCCTACGCGGGCACCGACTATCCGGGCGTAGAGATCCACGCCAACGTCATCGACAACCTGTTGCACGGGAATTTCCTCCAACACGGCGCACACCAGCAGATTGCCGATGCACTGATGATTTTGCTTCTCGGCCTGCCACTTGGCATTTTCATGGCTCTCGTGCAACCGCGCTTCATGTACTTCGCTATCGGCCTGCTGGCTCCGCTCGTTTGGGTGGATTACGCCGCCTTCCTGCACGGATGGTGGCTCAACTTCACCGTTCCCGCCATCACCATCACCTCCAACGTTCTGCTGGTCTCCTTGTACCGTGCCCTCGTCGAAGAAAAAGAAAAGCGCAAGGTCCGGGGGTATTTCGGCCAGTACGTCAGTCCCGAAGTGGTTCGCCAACTGCTGCTCGATCCCAAACTCGTCGAGCCGCGCAAAACCGAAATCTCCGTCATGTTCAGCGATATTCGCGGTTTCACCACCATCTCCGAAAAACTAGATGCCCAGCAACTCGCGCAATTCCTGAACGAGTACCTGTCCGACATGAGCACCATCGTTCTCAAAAATCTTGGCACGCTCGACAAATTTATTGGCGACGCGGTAATGGCTTTCTGGAACGCTCCCGTGGAAGTCGAAGGCCACGCCGTGAAAGCCTGCGAGGGCGCGTTGCAAATGATGGCCAGCGTCCGAGAGATCCAGACCAAGTGGGAAGCCCAGGGTCGCCCGCATCTGGATATCGGCATTGGCATTAATACGGGCAACGCAAGCGTAGGGCAGATGGGTTCCACCTCGCGCAACGCCTACACCGCCCTGGGCGACACCGTAAATCTCTCGTCCCGCCTCGAAGGACTGAATAAGGACTACGGCACACACATCATCGTCAATGAAACCACTTATGCCGCCACCCAGGCAGGCTTCGTCTTCCGCGAACTGGACCTCATCCGCGTCAAAGGCAAAACCGAACCGGTCACCATCTACGAACTGATCGGGCGCGCCGGCGAACTCTCCGTCTACGGCGAACCCGAAGACCTCGAAAAGCGTCTGGCCGCCTTCCGCCAAGCCCGCGAACTTTACACCCAGCGCCAGTGGGAGGCCGCGCAGCGAGCGTTCGAGACCATTCTGGCAAAGTGGGATGGCGACGGACCCTCGCGCACCTACTGGAAGCGCTGCCAGGAATATCTCTTCGACGAGCCACCCTCCGCATGGGACGGCGTCTTCACCATGACGCACAAATAGCGGCCACACGCGATCTCTGCTTATCAAGCATCGAAAAAACAAAACATGACCCGCCGAAGCAGCAAAAATTTCGTACCAACCAATTTGTGCGCTCCGCCGTGCCGAAAAATACCAACTCCCCATCTATCGGCATCCAAGCTGCGTACGATATAATCGCGACGAACGGCCACGCGCTTGCCAGGGCCCAGCAAACATTGGCTTTATCAACCAATTCGCCAGACGCCATTTCGGCACCCCGCGTGGCATACCATTACGCATGCATTCCGTCTCACGTTGCAGTAACCAACTGGCGCACCCCGGCGTACCCGACAGGCCGCTCCACCGACTCTAACGGGTAGCAGCCTGGACGCTACTGGTGTCGCTCGCGCTCTGTACCGTAACAACATCGCTTCGCCAGGTGCATTCCGTCGAAGCTCAAGGAAGCCAGAACGTAAATGTGGATTGTCCGATTAGCGCTTTCCCGTCCCTATACCTTCATCGTCATGGCGCTGGTCATCATTCTCCTGACGCCCGTGGTGCTGCTGCGGACCCCCACCGACATCTTCCCGGACATCAATATCCCGGTCATCAGCCTGGTCTGGAATTACACGGGCCTGGAGCCCTCGGAAATGGAAGGCCGCATCACTTCCAATTCCGAACGCGCCGTCACCACGCTGGTCAATGACGTCGAGCACATCGAATCGCAATCCATCAACGGCATCGCCGTGGTCAAAATCTTTTTTCAGCCGCGCGCTAACTTGCAATCGGCCCTCGCGCAAACCACCGCCATCGTCCAGACCATCCTCCGCACGTTGCCTCCAGGCACAACGCCTCCGCTTGTGGTGGTCTACTCTGCGTCTACCGTGCCGGTCATTCAGATCGGCCTAACCAGCGACAGCCTGAGCGAGCAACAGCTCTTCGATTTCGGCAACAACTTCATCCGCACGCAGCTCGCCACCGTGCAGGGTGCCGCCCTGCCGTATCCCTACGGCGGCAAGCAACGGCTTATCTCCGTCGACTTGGACACGCAGGCTCTGCAATCCAAAGGTCTTACGCCCACGGACATCGTCAACGCCGTCAATGCACAAAATCTCTTGTTGCCCACGGGCACCGTCAAAATGGGCACCATCGAGTATCAAGTGGAACTCAACGGCGCCCCGCAGACCATTGAAGAGCTGAACAACCTGCCGGTCAAAACCGTCAATGGCGCCACCATCTACATGCGAGAAGTGGCTCACATTCGCGATGGCTTCTCTCCGCAGACCAACATCGTGCGCGCCAACGGCCAGCGTGGCGTGCTCATGAGTGTGTACAAGAGCGGCTCAGCCTCCACGCTCGATATCGTCAGCCGTGTGAAGCAGACGCTCGATGATTACTCCTCGTCGCTGCCCGAAGGCTTGCACCTCACCACCTTCTTCGACCAGTCGCTCTTCGTCCGCGCCTCCATCAAAGGTGTTCTTCGCGAAGCGCTGATCGCCGCGGTCTTGACGGCCCTCATGATTCTGGTCTTCCTCGGCAATTGGAAGAGCACCATCATTATCGCAGTCTCCATTCCGCTCTCGATCCTCGTCAGCCTTCTGTGCCTCAGCGCCCTCGGCGAAACCATCAATATCATGACCCTTGGCGGTCTGGCCTTGGCGGTCGGCATCCTCGTCGACGACGCCACCGTGGAAATCGAAAACATCAATCGCAATCTGGCCATGGGCAAGGAAACCGTGCAAGCCATTCTGGACGGCGCGCAGCAGATTGCCACCCCCGCCTTCGTCTCCACCATCTGCATCTGCATCGTGTTCATCCCCATGTTTTTTCTCTCCGGCGTCGCCAGGTTTCTCTTCGTGCCGCTCGCCGAAGCCGTCATCTTCGCCATGCTCGCGTCCTACATGTGGTCGCGCACCATCGTTCCCACCATGGCCATGTATCTGCTCAGCGCCGATGACGAATACGACCCCGAGAAACACAAGGGCGAGAAGATGGGCTTCTTCCGCAAGCTGCAGCAGACCTTCGAGCACGCGTTTGAACGTTTCCGTCTGGGTTATCGCCGCGCTCTTGGCACCGCGCTGGCTAGTTCCGGAATCTTTGCCGCTTGCTTTCTGGCTTTCTGCATTCTTTCCGCGGGTATCGTTTTCTTTCTGGGTCGCGATTTCTTCCCCAAGGTCGACGCCGGGCAGATTCGTTTGCACTTTCGCGCGCGCACCGGTTTGCGCATCGAGGAAACCGCTCGTCTCGCCGATCAGGTCGACTCAGCTATCCGGGACACCATTCCCAAGAACGAACTGGAAACGATCCTGGACAACGTCGGCGTCCCGTACAGCGGCCTGAACCTCAGCTACAGCAACTCCGGCACGTTCGGCACCGCGGACGCCGAAATCCTGGTACAGCTCAAGGAAGACCGCAAGAAATCCACGTTTGCCTACATCAAGGATCTTCGCGAGAAGCTTCCGCAGCAATTTCCCGGTGTACAGTTTTTCTTCCAGCCTGCCGACATCGTCACACAGATTCTGAATTTTGGTGTTCCCGCGCCGATTGATGTGGAGGTCACCGGCCAGAATCAACAGGGCAACTATTTGATTGCGGAGAAGCTGGCCAATCAGGTGCGCATGATTCCCGGCGCCGTGGACGTGCATGTCCAGCAGGCTTTTGATAGCCCGACCATCCGCATGAACATTGACCGCACCCGCGCGCAGTCCGTGGGATTACAGGCTCGCGACGTCGCGCAAAACGTATTGGTCGCTTTGAGTTCCAGCTTCCAGACGGCGCCGGCTTTCTGGCTCGATCCCAAGAACGGCGTAAGTTACAACGTAGCCGTGCAGACGCCGCAGTACCGCGTCGACAGTGTGCAAACCCTGCAAAACCTTCCTGTGGGCGGCACGACTCCCGGTACCTCCCCGCAAATTCTTGGCAACATGGTGGACACCGTATCCACCGCCCGCGCCGCCGAGATTTCTCACTACAACGTGCAGCCCATGATCAACGTATACGCCTCCGTCGACGGCCGCGATCTCGGCGGCGTCTCCGACGAAGTGATCAAGCTCGTGCAGAAGGTCCAACCGCAGCTTCCCAGGGGCAGCCACATCGTCATCCGCGGTCAGGTCCTCACCATGCGGAACTCTTTCTCCGGCCTCGCTTACGGTCTGGTCGGCGCCATCGTCCTCGTGTACCTGCTCATCGTCGTAAACTTCCAGTCCTGGCTCGATCCCTTCATTATTATCACCGCGCTGCCGGGCGCGCTCGCGGGCATCTGCTGGATCTTGCTGATCACCCACACCACGCTGAACGTGCCTTCGCTTACCGGCGCCATCATGGCCGTCGGCGTGGCCACCTCCAACAGTATCTTGATGGTCTCGTTCGCACGCGAACAGCTCGACGAAGGACGCGACGCGAAGGACGCCGCGCTCGAGGCCGGATTCGTGCGTGTGCGTCCCGTGGTCATGACCGCACTGGCCATGATCATCGGCATGGTTCCCATGGCCATCGGCCTCGGCGAAGGCGGCGAACAAAACGCTCCGCTGGGCCGCGCCGTTATCGGTGGCTTGTTGTTCGCCACCTTCGCCACACTCTTTTTCGTACCGGTGGTTTTTTCCATGATCCACGGCCGCCGCAAGCGCTCGGAAGGCTCCGCGGGCAACGGAGAACCGGAGCCAGCGCATGGGTAACCGCGTGGAGCATCGGTGGTATTGCGGAAGCCGCCGCTCAGGTGGCGAGACGATTTTCGGATGCGAGTATCGTATTCCACGGAGTGAAGTCTGATGACTGACGAATCTCATAGCAGTTCCCACGCGGGCCAAGCGCCGAAAAAGAGCCATCTTTTTCTTTTCCTGGTTCTCATCGCCATCATGCTTGTCGCGATTGGCGGAATCACCCTGCTGCAGCGCCGCTCGCAATTCAAGGCCTTGGCCAACGACACGCAAACCCAGTCGATACCGACCGTCGCCGTCACACATCCCACCGTCGAAGAGTCGCAGGAAGATCTGGTTCTGCCGGGGACCATGCAGGCGTACGTCGAAACGCCCATTTACGCCCGCACCAACGGCTATCTGAAAAAGTGGTATTACGACATCGGCGCCAAGGTGCCCAAAGGCGCGCTGCTGGCGGAAATCGATACGCCGGAAATCGATCAGCAACTCTCCTCTGCCAAAGCGGATCTGAACACCGCCAAGGCCAACACCGATCTGTCGCAAACCACCGCCGCCCGTTACGATGGTCTGCTCAAGACGGATTCCGTTTCCAAACAGGAAGTCGACAATGCCAATGGGGACTTGGCCGCCAAGCGTGCCACGCAAAATTCCTCGGAAGCCAATGTCCGCCGCCTCGAGGATCTCAAGTCCTTCGAGAATGTTTACGCACCGTTTAGCGGCATCATCACGCGCCGTAATGTCGACATTGGCAACTTGATCAACGCTGGAAACGGCGGTTCGGCGCAGCAGCTCTTTTATCTCGCGCAGATCGATCCCATCCGCGTCTATGTCAATGTTCCGGAGCTTTATGCGCCCAGTGTTCATACCGGGCTGGGCGCCTATCTCGAACTTAATCAATATCCTGGGCGCCGCTTCGCGGGCCAGGTCGTCCGTACCGCCAATGCCATCGATCAGGCCAGCCGCACGCTCTTGACGGAAATTGATGTTCCCAATAAGAGCGGCGAACTGCTGCCCGGTGGATATTCAGAAGCGCACCTGGAACTCAAGGTCGACGCCGCGCGCCTGCAGGTTCCCGTCAATGCCCTGCTTTTCCGCGCTGAAGGGTTGCGCGCGATTACTGTCGACGCCAATCACACCACGCACCTTCGCCCCCTCCAAATCGGGCGGGATTTTGGCACCACGCTGGAAGTTGTTCAGGGCCTGAGTGCGCAAGACTGGATCGTCGTTAATCCCGCCGATTCTCTCGAGGACGGCGCGCACGTCAACGTCAAAGAGCTCCCGCAAAACAATCAGCCGGTTCGCGCCGGTGCTCCTTCGACCAATTCCAATGCACCGCAAAACTCAAACGGCGCGGCCGCGAACAACAGTGGCGGCAACAACGGCCAAAGCAACGCCAACAACAATGGCGGCTCAAACAACGGTGGCAAGAAAGGCAAGAAAGCGAAGGAGCCGAGCGTCATTCCCAAGACCACACAGCAATGATCACTCCACGCCCAAAGCGTTTTTTGCCGCTCGTTGCGGTGTTCGCCGGTGTGCTGTTCGTCGGCTGCACCGTCGGCCCCAACTATCACCGGCCCGCCGCCGCGGTCCCCGCCAAGTGGGATACCACCGCGCCTTGGCGCGAAGGCACGCCCATGGATGCCATGGCCAAGGGCGCCTGGTGGACGGTCTATCACGACGATGAGTTGAACGCTCTAGAGCAGCAAGCGGTTGAGGCCAATCAAACGCTGAAGATTTCCATCGCCCGCCTGGAGCAGGCTCGCGCCACCGCCGCGGTGCAAGTATCAACGCTTTTCCCCACCGTTGGCCTGCAGCCGGACGCCAATCATCCGGTCGCCGAGCGTGGGCGCGAGAGCGGTGGCCGAACGCTGACCTCCACCACTGCCAACAGCGCGGCTTATACGGCCAACAGCTATGCGATTCCGTTTCAGGTGAACTACGAACTGGATATTTTTGGCCGCCGTCGCCGCGGCATTGAGTCCGCGGAAGCGTCCTACCAGGCCAGTGCCGCCGATCTGGAAAATGTGCGATTGATGGTCACCGCGGAACTCGCGGGGGACTTTTTCACGCTGCGCCAGCAAGACACGGAAATCGGCATCCTCAATCGCACGGTTGACGCCCTCACCAAAGGTTTGCAATTGGTGCAATCGCGCCATGATGGCGGCGTCGCTTCCGGATTGGACGTCGCTCAGGAAGAAACTTTTCTGGACACGGCGAAGACGCAGGCGATTCTTCTGCAGCAGCAGCGCAAACAATCTGAAGACGCGATCGCCGTGCTCATCGGCAAGCCTGCTCCTGATTTTCATTTGGACCCCAAAGAGATCGGTGCCGCGCCTCCAGACATCGCGCTCGGCTTGCCCTCGGATTTGCTGGAGCGGCGTCCGGACGTCGCCGAAGCCGAGCGCCAGATGGCCGCCACCAACGCGCAGATCGGGGTGGCTCAGGCGGCGTACTATCCAACCTTCAATTTATTCGGCGCCGCGGGATTTCAGACCTCCGCGATTGGCAGCCTGCTCAGCAGTTCCAGCATTTATTGGGGACTCGGCGCCAACGTGGCCGAGCAGATCTTCACGGGTGGGGCTCGTCGCGCGCAGGTGCAATACGCCCGCGCCGGATACGACGCCGACGTCGCCAACTATCGCGCCACCGTGCTTAACGCATTCCGTGAAGTGCAGGACAGCGTGACGGGACTTATCGTCCTCGAGGGCGCCCAGCAGGCGCAGCAAGCCGCAGTCGATTCCGCACGCAAGACACTGGACATTTCCACCGACCGCTACAAAGGCGGACTGGTCAGTTATCTCGATGTGGTCACCGCGCAGCAAACACTGCTCAGCAGTGAACAGCAACTGGCCACGATCCGCGGCCAGCGCTTGGTCACCAGCGTCCTGCTGGTCAAAGCCTTGGGCGGCGGGTGGGACTCTGCCAGCCTCTCCGCCGTTTCGGTCAAGGCGCACCTCAGAGACATCGTCTCCCCGTAAAGCGGACGTCTCTCCGCTTTGTGAGCGGCAGGCCCCGATAGGAGTCCTGTGTCGGCAGGCTGGTCGGCGGAGCGTTTCGGCTGTTCCGTGCCGCGACTGCTTCGGAAGTGGTTGGGGGGTGGGGTAGCACTCGTAACACGTTGATTATAAAATAGTTACACAGATGGCGCACGCTCGATTTTGTAAGTGTTCATTCTAAATGGGTTACAGGACGAAATTTTGTAAGTGTTCATTCTATTGAGGTAATCCTCACTGTGTGGGGCGCTCATTTCCAAGGTCTGCGGCTGCCGGAAAATAGGCAGGCGCGGCGAGCAACTCGACCAAAAAGCTTTGAAAACCAGTTCGCGGCCAGACGCAAGATTTCGGTGTAGTCTTGGCCACGCGGAGATTGGCTGGGGCAGAGCTTTTCTTCGACAAGAAAAAAAACGCCCGAAATTTTTATTTCGGACGTCTCGTGTGTGGCGTTCTGGTCGGACGGAACTGTTCCGGCGACGCTAACTGTACCTGTTACCTGCGGATCTTGCGCTTGGCTTTCTTTACCGCTTTCTTGGTGACTTTCTTCGCCTTCTTCGAGGCGGCCTTGGCTTTTTTGGCGCCCTTGGCGACCGCCTTTTTCGCGACGGCAACTTTCTTGGCGACCTTGCGAGAAATGGATTTTGCGCTGCGTTCGATGGCTTTGGCCCGACTCACGACCTTGCGATGCGTCGCGGGACTCGGCGTCAGCGCCTCTTTGGCGGCGGTAGCTTTGGCCGCGAGGCTGCCCAACGTGGATCCGATGGATTCCGCAACACTGGTCAAAGTTTCGTCAAACTGGTCGGGCTTGGTGGTATCAGCAGACGTCATTCGCAGGCTCCTTGTCGTAATCTTTAGAGGTTATCGAGGTAAAGTTTTATACACCACATATCGCATTGCAACAATTCTCGCACAGCAACTAGGCCCTAAACTTCGCCATCGGACATCCACCCAGTGGGCACCGACTGGGCGCCACTCAAGACCCGGCGGATGGGATACAAAGTACTCTTCCGGCTGCCCTGAACGCAAGCGCAACCACGCAGCGTGAACGCCGGTCACACAAAGGGGCGTCGGACAAAGGACAAAAGGGGGCACGCAAAGTGCCAGCTAGTCGCGCGAACCCACCGCAATCAGCACGATCCCGCCGACCAGCGCCAAGCCACCCACCACGGGCGGGAGCGATACGTGCTCCTTGGCGTCCCGCGTAGCGTGAATCGGACCGAGGTCCACCACTTTTTCCCGCTTGGTATAGGTAAAGCCCTGATACGCCAGGGCTACGATGCCCAAGATCACCAGCACAATGCCGATCAATGTTGCCGATTTCATCTGCCCAGCCTCTCTTTCTCGAGCATTTCGGACGACGGACCTAGATAGCCCGGCGTCCTTGAATCACGCGAATTAAAATGACGATAATTGCCAACACCAGCAGAATGTGAATGAAGCCGCCGACGGTGAACGAGGTCACCATTCCGAGCAGCCACAAGATGATCAAAATCACTGCGATGGTCCAGAGCAAATCCATGGAAGTCTCCTCTGCCAGGTGGC
>Ga0302324_100022112_pt1 | contig 12374 bp, 7 predicted proteins | sample Palsa_T0_1_FD_201949 | JGI IMG/M metagenome (GOLD analysis project Ga0302324, IMG submission 201949) | Peat permafrost microbial communities from Stordalen Mire near Abisko, Sweden - Palsa_T0_1 | ecosystem: Environmental > Terrestrial > Soil > Palsa > Peat permafrost | place: Sweden: Abisko...
GAAATCCAGCCGCAATTCGATCCGGCGGCTGTCGTCATCGGTCTTCTTGGTGGAATTGAAAGAGTAGCCTCCGGCGAAGAAGAGGTTCTGAATAAGCGCGCGGTCGGCGGCGGATAAGTGGAAGTCTCCGGCCGGCGCCATCAGCGTACACAACACCCGCTCCGACCGCTGCGCGCTCAGGTCGAGATTATGCAGGTAAGTGCCGCTCTGGCTGGCAAAACCCTCAACCACAATCTGCTTCAAAAACTCTTCGCATACCGGCTCCCTGGCAATTCCCAGCACCCGAGGCACAAAGCGCTGCAAAAACTGTTGCTGGTCCCGATTCAATTCGCTGCTGTTGTTTTGAAACCTGGCCAGGGTTCCAAAGTCTACCGAATGCTCTCGCACTTGAACTCCGGGAATGGTGCCGGTGAATTCTCTCACCTGTTCCATGCACGATGCGATCGAGACCGTGCGATGTCTCTCCTGCGCCTCGATGTGCCGTACTCCTTCGGTGACCGACAGCAGGGCCGCGGCCATCACCACCAGGAACAGAACCATCAGCGCGGTCATAAGATCCGAAAACGAGATCCAGAATGGTTTCTCCGCTTCCTCTTTGCTCGCTCTTCTGGATGGAGCGGTGAGTCCAGTCATATCCCGTTAGTTCCTTGCCGGTACCATCTCGATCGCATTCTCAAGATCGCGTATGCCGCTGGCCAGCAGATCGACCGCCTTGGCGAGTTCGATGTGAAAGCGGGAATTGCCCTGGTTCAACGTTCTCTCGACGTTTTCCGCAAACGATGCATGCGCCTTGGCCAGCACCTCGTTTACGCTTCCCAGGTAAGCTTCCGATTGTCGTTCCGCATTCGCCAGTTGTGCGGCAGCGCCTTGCAGCTTTTGCACCAGGTCCGAGGTAAGGAAGGCTTCTTTTTTTGCGTTCTGGATGGTGGTCTTCAGGTCTGCCACCATCATGGCAAATGCATCCCGGCTCTTCTTGTATTCCTCGAAAACCTCGATGGTCCCGCTCATGGCGCTGCTGAGCGACTGCGTGGCGGCCTGGATTTTGTCCATGGCTCCGCTGGCCTGGTTGAGCGATGCGCTGACACCCTGCCCGGCTTTGGCAAAATCGCCCGAGGCGACATAGAGCAGCTCGGCCCCCGAACTCATGCGGCTGATCGAGTCGTGGGTGGCTTCGGCAAGGGAGTCTATGCTGCCCAGCAGGGAGCGGCTGGTTTCGCTCGACTGACGGATCAGGTTTTCCACCTCGCGCGACAGGCCGCCTACCGTCTCCCCCGTTTGATCGACGAACCGTCGACTCTCTTCCCGCTGACGTTCGAGCGAAACTTCGGCTTGTTGGTGCAGTTGTCCTACCACCGCGACCACCTGCTCTCCCAGTTGGGAGAGCGTTTGCCGCAGGGTTTCCGCGCTTTCTGTTTGCGAGTGAGAGACCAGCCCTTTCATCTGTTCCACATACTCACACGTCTGCTGGTTGAGAATTTGCTGTCTCGCCTCCATGAACGCGAGAGCCCCGTCCAGGCTTTGCGCCATCACGTTGCCGGTATTCTTCCCCGCCGATTCCATGTTGGTTGCCAACTGCTCGAACCGGTTCGCCATCGCCTGCATCGACTGGGTGGTTTGCCCGAGCAAGTCGCTGATACCATGCATCGGGCTGTCGAACATGGCCTGGATCTGATCAGAAACGCGCACCAGTACATCCGTCAGCATGGTGTGAATCGCATCGCCCTGGCTGGAGCCGACGAATTTGACCGCTTCCGAGATAGTCACGATTGGGCCGGCCAAACGGTCGACGATCACCTCCGCCACATGGCTGGATATTTCCCGGCTGTCGCGCGCGGAAGCTTCCACTTGCCGGGTGGTGACCTCGGAAAGAATCTGCTTCAGATCGGCTACCAGGGCATCTTTAATGTGCAGGGCCTGGGTCGCGGATGTTTCCGACGCCACCACCAGCCGTTCCAGGTACTCTTCGTTCACGCCGGCGTGGAAGAGCCGGTCGATGGTTTGCTGAATCGCCTCGACCTTGCGATAACACATGTTCAGCAACAGCTTTTCGATCAGGGTAAAGAGGATAGCGAGAAGGATAGCCGCCGCTGAGGTCAGGAAGGCATCGCCTACTGTTTTAATCAGCGTGCCGAGTGCCTGCTGCATTTCGACCGGGTCCAACGATGGTAGGAAGTTTCTAAGCCCCTGGATCAGACCTCGGAAGGTGCCGATGATTCCCAGGCCGGTAAGAATTCCTGGCAGGTGCTTGAAGTATTCCGTGCGCAGCGGGGAATTCACCAGCGCCTGCTCGGTGAAGAAGGTTTCGGCCAGGGCGGTGGCGCGCCAGCGAAAAATAATGTACTGTCCGTTCTCGTCTTCTCCTCGCTGGGCATGCAGTGTCTTGGAGTATTCGCGCCACGGGCCGGCGAATGCGGGTTCCGCAGCGGCGGCCCCAACCATGGAAGGAAGATCGTTGCCGTTTTGTTGCGCGGATCGTATCCCGCGTGCGCGCAGAAATCGCGCGATGCGCTTGAGCGTCCGGTACAACCGAATCGCGGGAATACAGAAGCGGAACAGGAAATCTATGGCCAGGGCGCACAGGACAAGAACCAGCAGCGCCAGCAGACGGTGGTCCAGCGATTCCCGCAACAGATCCTGGAGTATTTGCGGCAACATCTCACCTATGCGCACGAAGGGCAGAATGAAAACAGGTAGCTCATTGCCGAACGAATCAGGCGTTTGAGAGGTGTTTGTCTCTGATGCACGAGTCTACAACTGTCAGGGCCTCTCAATCCTTAAAAGAAGTTCATGGGGGAAGTTTTGCTCACGCAGATTCCTCAGGTATTTGCTGGTTTGATCGGAGGTAGTGTCGACCGATGGAGGAACACGCTGGGCGGTGTCTGAGGCAGCGAGGGCAAGGAAGAATGAGGCGGAATTAATGCTGCTTTCAGGAAAGACGGTAAGTAGTAAGAAGACGTCGGCGTCGGAAAGCTTCGAATACTCAAACTTATCGCAGACAACAAAGACGATGATCGTCCAGGGTTCTGTCAGCGTAAAGCGCGGTGAGCGCGGCCGAATTGCACCCGAAGTGGCTCCATACGGGACTTGCCGGGCCAGTGACTTCTTCCTGAACCGTGTCCCGTTTCGCTCCACCCGAGCGATGACTGGCGTGCTCCACCGGATGCGCCGATAAGTCCGACATAAGGTCACAGAGTCTCTGGCCCGAGTCCATCCATGACCACCAGAAAGCGCGAAACGGCATGCCCATAGTGCAAGCCGGAATGGTCCGTGCAGATTCAGTCCTGAGCGACAACCTCAGGATCTCCACTCTGGCGGCAGGCATCCAGACGTCCGCACAGTCGGCACACGTCGGGCCAGAAGGATGCCTTTCCATACAGGGCTTCTACGTTCATCGATCCATGCGACTGCAGCAGAACGTCTCGTTTTGGCACAACTCTACGCGGCACACCCGTGGCCGAGGGCTGCTGATGGCCGGATTCTTGCGAGATATGCAGTGGTGAGGCTCGCGCCGGGTGCAGCTCGCAGTTTGTTCGCGGCAGCCGCAATCCTGGTGGTCGCGCACGTGACTTTACTCATCTTTGATCCGCGTGCGACTTTTCTGTCCAACCTGTTCAATCTTATGTATCCCTTTCTGGGGGTTACGGTATGCCTGCTTGGCGCTGGTAAGCAATCTTCAGAGACCAGGCCATTGTGGCTCTTATTCGGGTGTGGTTTGCTGATCGCGGCGATTGGTCAGCTTGGATTTACGTACTACTACTTCGCGACCCAACTCCACACGCAAACCAAAGCCATCAACTCCGACTTCTTCTTTTTTGCGTACGCAATTCCTGTCATGCTGGCTATCTGCTCCAGAGGGACGGATGCGGGCCCGAAGATCTTCGCATGGCTGGATGGCGCGCAAGCGCTCATCGCAGCCATGCTCGCCTACTTGCAGCTCTTCTCGGTACTGCCCTCGCATGCCCGTCCCCAAGCGATCTCCGCGATCAATCTCATGTATTTGAACAATGCGGAGAATCTGGTTCTGGTCGGAGCTGTGACCCTGCGCTTCTTTTCCAATCCGAGCCCGGCCAGAAGACGCTTCTATCGCGTCCTCTCTCACTATCTGTGGGTCAATGGGATCGTAGCGCTTATCCTGGGCTACCTCGAATTGAAGCACGGCTGGCGTGACGGACCACAAGATGTCGCGTGGGGGATCCCTTACCTGGCTCTGTCAGGCTCGTTTGCCTTGCAACACCAAACCCATAACGACAAGAGCGAAGCGAGCAGCGGCCAGCGGAGCGTGGGACTGCTGATCGATAACCTCAGCCCAGTATTATTCACGCTGGCGATCACACTTATGGGAGTTAAGATCGCACCGGACCACGCATGGTTGGGATTTGTCTGTATTTCGGCGGCGGTTGCGATCTATGGAGTACGAGCAGCAATCTTGCAGGTGAGATATGCCAGGTCGCAAGAGGAGTTGACCACGGCGATGATTGCGGCCGAGCAGGGGAGCCGCGCCAAGAGCCAATTCCTGGCAAACATGAGCCACGAAATACGGACGCCGATGAACGGCATTCTCGGCATGACGGAACTTGCCCTCAGCACCACTTTGACTGAAGAGCAGCGCGATTTTCTGCTGACGGTAAAGTCCTCAGCAGATCGCCTGTTGACGATCATCAATGAAATCCTCGATTACTCGAAGATGGAGGCGGGGAAAACCGTACTTGATTCGGTTGCGTTCCATTTACCCAACGTGGTCAGCGACGTGTCGAGAAGCCTCGCCTTGCTCGCCCATCAAAAGGGCCTGGAGCTCGCCTTGCACATCGCGCCGGATGTGCCCGCTGACCTTACGGGTGACCCGGTCCGTCTTGGTCAGGTCCTGATTAATCTGATTGGAAATGCTATTAAGTTTACCGACCACGGAGAAGTCTGCGTAGATGTTTCTGTGAAGGCGGTTACGAACGGCCGCGCTTGTTTGCAGTTTTCCGTTCGCGACACCGGGATCGGCATCGCGCCGGACCAGCAGGAAGGACTTTTCCAGGAGTTTCAGCAAGCCCAAACTTCCGGCAAGCGGCTATACGGCGGTACAGGACTCGGGCTGGCTGTCTCCAGGAGCATTGTGACTTTGATGGGAGGCGCAATCGGTCTCAAGAGCATGCCCGGGGAGGGCACAACCATAACGTTTCATGTTTACCTGGACGTATCGCCTGGATCGCAGCTGGCCTCGTCCTCGCCGAGTGAAGAAGATTTGCAGGGGATGCCCACACTGATCCTCGATGACAACGCTACGAATCGAAAGATCCTCTCCGAGCTAGCCCGGCGATGGAAGATGAAACCCCACATGTGTGATTCCGGGGAATCCGGGCTGGCAGAACTCTTGCGAGCCGCCGCCGCGGGAAATCCGTATCGCTTGCTTCTACTCGACGAGCAGATGCCCGGGATGGATGGGATGGAAGTGCTCAAGCGCATTCGAAGGGACCCGCTACTGCAAACTGTAGTGATCATGATGTTGACCTCCTGCGATCAGGTCAGGAGCGCGGAGCGTTGCCGTCAGATGGGAGTAGAAACTTACCTGATCAAACCCATAAGTGCTGCCGACCTGCTGGGTGCGATTCGTCTTGCGATCGGAGTCCACGCTCCGGTAAGGACGGCGATTCTCCCCCCCGTCGGGAGTTCCGCTTCGTCCCTTTCGCTAAGCATCCTGTTGGCCGAAGACAACCCGGTGAATCAACGAGTCGCCATGACGATGCTGGGCAAGATGGGACATCGGATCACGCTGGCGACCAATGGCCTGGAAGCTCTGGAGCAATGGAGACACGGCGATTTCGATTTGATTTTCATGGATGTGCAGATGCCTGAGATGACCGGCCTGCAGGCCGCCGCACAAATCCGCCTGGAAGAGACGATCGGTGCTCACGTACCCATTGTTGCCATGACCGCATCTGCGATGAGCGAGGATCGGGACCGCTGCCTGGCGGCCGGCATGGATGATTTCATTTCCAAACCAGTGAGTTACAAAGTCATCGAACAGATGATCATGGCTACCTTTGCCCATAGAAAATAAAGGGGATCGTCTTACCCGGTGCATCGTTTCAGCCCGATCCTATCGCCGAATCAAATGGGATGCATCATTTCGGTCCCCTGAAGCAAACCGCCGCAGACCAGGTCTTTCAAAAGTTGCGACCCCCAAGGCCGCAGCGTACTCACGGCGGATGCAGTTGACGACCACAGATCCGGAGGGTATCGTAATTCGAAGTAGTACTCCGAATTTGAACAGATAGTTCAAATCAAGAAAATGACGCTGCCATGGCCACCAGCAAGAGGGCGAAACCGCCGGGGACGTATCATCTTCATCGCGAGCGGCAGCGCCGCCGCATTCTCGATGCTGCGCAAAAGCTCTTCGACGAGCGTGGGATCGATCGAACCACCATGGCCGAGGTCATCTCCGCCAGTGGTGTTCGAGCGTCCACTCTCTATGAATATTTTTCGAATAAGGACGACATCGTCTGGGCGATCCTCACCGAGCTCCTGGAAGAAGATGCCCTGAGAGCGAAGAAATATATCGAAGGCGCAACCACGGGGCTTTCAAAGATTACAGCGCTGCTTGCGTATATGGCCGATGAGCTATCAAAAAATGACGCGAAGGTTCGCTTCATGGCGCAGTTCGATGCAATGTACGCGCGAGACTGGCCGGTCGAACGCCTTCTAAGTGTGGAAGGGAGAATCTTTGGTTGGCCTTTCGAGGTCTTCCGCACGTATATCCGCGAAGGCATCGCTGACGGTTCTCTCCGCTCTGATTTAGACCCCGACCTGACCTTGCATGCGGTGATCAACGCGGTGATCGCGGCGCAGCGCCGCCTTGCCTCGCTGGGAAACAAGGTCGAGTTGGAATATGGACAGTCGACAGACCGCATGTTCCGGGAAACGATCCGCATCCTTGTCTTTGGTCTCAGCGCCCCCAGCCGCTCACATCGTACTAAGCCTTCCGCGCGAGGGAAAGCTAGCAAAAGCATTAAGAGGAAGAGGTCATCGTGAAACTCCGTCTACGCTTCATCATTGTTGTTTGCACCATGCTCATGTCGCTCACTTCCAGCCCCATGCGTGCGGCAGGGTCGAATGGACCGCGACGGGAACTGGCAGCGGATGCTAGTTGGAAGTTCCTGCTCGGTGACCCGAGCGGTGCAGAGTCGCCTGCGTTTGCAGATTCAGCCTGGCGCACTGTGGACCTGCCACACGATTGGAGTATCGAAGGACGGCCGGACAGGAACAATCCAAGCGGCTCCGGCGGGGGCTTCTTCCCAGCGGGGATCGGCTGGTATCGCAAGACGTTCGCCGCCCCTGCCGACTGGCAGGGCAAGCGCGTGAGCGTCGAGTTCGATGGCGTGTACAGGGATGCCACCGTGTATCTAAATGGCCATACGCTGGGAACCCAGCCCTACGGGTACACAAGCTTTGCCTTCGATCTGACTCCAGGTCTGAACTTCGCGGGCCCGAATGTTCTGGCGGTGCGTGTCGACAACTCAGCCCAGCCAAACAGCCGCTGGTACACCGGGTCAGGGATCTACCGGCACGTCCGCGTTGTCGTCACCCATTCCACGCATGTGGCGCACTGGGGAGTATTCGTCACCACGCCCAAGGTCACGAATGAGTCAGCGATGGTTTCGGTCCAGACAAACGTGGCAAACGAATCTGCCGCGACAGCGGCCGTTACGGTCAAGACTACGTTGTATGACCGTGCAGACCACGAAGTGGGCACGACGGAATCGACCCTGACGATTGCTGCGGGGAAGGAGACGGCGGCCGCACAAACGATCATGGTCACGAATCCAACCTTGTGGTCGCCTGCATCGCCTAACTTGTATCGTGCCGTCTCTCAGGTAACCGCAGATGGCAAGGTCGTCGATCGAGTGGTGACGCCCTTTGGAATCCGGTCACTCTCCTGGTCTGCAGCAAGCGGACTGCTCTTGAATGGGAAGCCGGTCAAACTCACAGGCGGCAGCGTTCATCATGACAATGGGCCTCTTGGGGCTGCGGCCTTCGACCGGGCAGAGGAACGCAAAGCAGAGTTGTTGAAAGCAGCTGGGCACAATGCGGTCCGGACGGCGCACAACCCACCTTCGCCTGCATTTCTGGATGCGTGCGATCGGCTTGGTCTTCTGGTTCTCGACGAGCCATTCGATAGTTGGCAGGCGCACAAGGTCAAGTTCGATTACGGCACAGATTTCGATGCATGGTGGAAGCGGGATATTTCGGCGATGGTGTTGCGCGATCGGAATCATCCATCGATCGTAATCTGGGGAATCGGCAACGAAATTCCCGAGTTGGAGGTGGAGCAAGGTGGCGTGCTCGGCAAGCAGTTAGCCGAACAGGTGCGGTCGCTTGACAATACTCGCCCGCTTACCCTGGCGTTTCCCGGCACTACCACCACGCCGAACGCCGAAGCTGTGTTTTCGCTTCTCGATATTACCGGTTACAACTACAACCTTATCCCGACTTATGCAGCAGACCACCAGGAGCTGCCGGGACGAATCATGCTGACCACCGAGTCGTACCCCGGGAAAGTATTTCCGCTGTGGCAAATCGCACACGACAATCCGTATGTCATTGGGGACTTGACGTGGACTGCCATGGACTATCTGGGAGAGTCCGGTATCGGCGCATGGTCTTACGGCACCCCGCAACAGGCGCAGATAGCGGGCCATATTATGGGCGCAATGCTCAACACGTCCACGGTGGATAAGATGTTTCTGGGAATGGCCAATGGAGTGGACATGACGGCATCGCTGGCCCAAATCTCAGCGGATCCGGCCATGAAGGCTGCGATGGCGGCCGTATTTCCCGGGTACCCGTGGCACGCCTCGAACAGTGGGGATCTTGATTTGACCGGATATCGGAAGCCGCAGTCCTACTATCGAGACATTGTGTGGAATGGTGGCGACCGCGTATACGCCACGGTTCGATTACCCGAACCGGAGGGGAAAAAGATCATCGCCGCGGGGTGGGCGGTTTATCCAACGCTGCCGGCCTGGAGTTGGCCAGGACAAGAAGGCAAGCCCCTGCAGGTCGAGGTGTACTCCGGCACAGAGAAGGTGCGCTTGTATTTGAACGACAAACTGCTTGGGGAGAAGCCAACAGGGAGGGAGCAGGAGTTTAAGGCGACGTTCACGGTACCGTACACACCCGGTACTCTGAAGGCAGTAGGGATACGGGGTGATCGGCCCGTTGCCGAGAGCGTCCTGACAACGCCGAGCGATGCTACGCTTCTCCGCGTGACTGCCGACCGGACCGTCATGAACGCCGACGGCCAGGACCTAACTTTCCTGACGGTAGAGGCAGTGGACGCTCAGGGTCGTTTGCAGCCGCGCGCGGCACAGGAGGTGCAGTTCGCCATCAGTGGACCAGGCATGATCGCAGCGGTAGGGAATGGCGACGGGGAGGACGATGCCGGGTATCAGGGTACGCAGCACAAGTTGTTCCAGGGACGCGCTCTCGTTGTAGTTCGTAGCTCGAGGCAGAGTGGACCGATCACCATCACGGCTAAGACTCCAGGCTTGAGCGATGGATCGGTGAGTATCCAGGCGAAGCAGGTCGCACAGCGCGCGGAATTGCGCTGAGCGAAAGAGAAGCTAGAACGCGCCACGTGCAAAAGCGAGCCTTCTAGTACGGCGTGTCTCCTTGTCCCGGTCTTCGCAAGATCACGAATTCGATCCAGAAGATAAGATGGTCTGAATATGAAGATATTCGTTTTAGGCTGCTTAGCTTTCTGTCTTAGTGTGGCAGCGATCGCCGGCGCCCAGACTGCCGAACCCTTCCTGCTGCAGCCGCTGGACCACGGCGCCTGGGCCGCAATCGACAATCCGGCAGCAAAATCCCAGGAGTCCGGCTCCAACGCCGGATTCATTATCGGAACGGACGGTCTGCTCGTGGTCGATACCTTCGAAAATCCGGCAGCAGCGCAGACACTGCTCGCTACCATCCGCCAAAAGACCGCGCTGCCAGTGCGCTTCGTCGTCAATACGCACTATCACCTGGATCATGTCGCGGGGAACAGCGTGTTTGCCGCTGTCGGCGCAACCGTGCTGGCTCACCAGAATGTGCGACGCTGGGAGCGAACGGAAAACCTGAAGTTTTTTGGAGACAAGATCACCGCAGAACAGCGATCGTCGGTGGAGGCGCTCGGGCTACCTGACGTCACCTACACACAGGGCGCCACCCTGTACCTCGGCGGCAGTCGCGACCTGCTGTTACGTGCCATGCCGGGTCACACCGGTGGCGATACCGTTGTCTATGACTCGGAGGCCGACGTCGTTTTCTGCGGCGACCTCTTCTGGAATCACACGCTGCCCAACCTGATCGATGCATCCACCAAAGAGTGGATCGAGACGCTGGACACACTGGTAAAAGACTACCCCTCGGCGGCCTTCGTGCCCGGCCATGGAGACAAGGCGGGCAAGGCCGGCGATGTGCGCGCATTTCGCGATTACCTGTTGTTTCTCCGCCAAGCCATCGCCAAGGCGCAGTCAGGGGGAGCCGGCAGTGATGCTGTGCTGAAGGCGGTGCTGCCCCAGCTTAAGGCGAAGTACGGCGACTGGGCGTTCCCTGAGTTTGCCCAGCCAGACATCCAAAGGACGGATGAGGAATTGCGGGGAGTGAAGCGGTTGCCGCCACGCTAGAGCGACCCTGCCCGCTGCCACCGGTGATTCGAGGCCGCGGATGAATGTCCTGCCGAACGGCGTCTCCGCTTCCATTCCACCCGGGCGAGGATGATCAGGGGTGACTGAGGAACTCATTCCTTTCCCAGACCATGTCGCCGTCCGAAAAAGTATGAACCAGGCTGTATTTTAGGTGGAGATACGCGCGAAGAGGTGTGACAGAGTCTTTCGCGGATTCAGTAGACTCCAACCTTGCCCGCCAGAGTATGTACTGCACTCGCTTCTGTTCCAATTGCTGAATTGCCGAGGCAACATCCTCCGCGCGAGTATCCTCTCCGGGGGTTATTGCATCCACAAACAATGGATTGCGAAGTCGCAGCGGCAGATACATGCCCGGCCAGTCTGCCTGCAGGAAAAACTGCCCCGGGGTCGTATGCAACATAAGCCAACGCAGCTTTTCGGATGCTTGCGGGCTTGTGGCAACGTCGCCTCCCCGCAGATGGGTGGTTGCATGCTCATGAACGTAAGCGGCCCTTGTCTGTCGAAAGCCGATAAAAGCAAATCCGGCCCAGAGGAGAACGACGGCATAGCGTCTTGTCATCCCCAGCCGATCGGCGTTCCAAAAGAGCAGGATGACGCCCGCAAACGATATGGCAAAAACTCGCAGCCAATTCATGCTGAAGGCAACTTCCACCAGGAGGAAAACTCCGACCATGCTCAGAAGAGTGACGCGCTCCCAGGGAAACGAAGGCTTGTGGCCTTCGCGCCAGCATCGCCAGAGCGACAGCGGGTAGACCACCAGAAGCAGGATATATACAACCAGGTATTGAGAGAGGCGGAGAAGCGAATGCCAGGATAGGTGCTCCGGCAGACCCAGATTTGCACCCTGAGACGCGTGGACAGCATACTCTCTTACGAACGTGACCTGAAAATACCAAAGCTGTCTGAACCCGATTGCCGCAATGAAATGTGCACTCAGCAGCAGCAGGGCGAGAATATAACCAAGCAACAACAGGCCCTCATCCCGTAGCAAGTCGACCCAGGACTCCTGCTTTCGCCACCACGCCAGGACCAGGAACAAAATAAATGCAACCAGCGCCACTGCCCCGTGGGTTTGGGTAAAAAATGAGGCCAAGCCTAGCAGTGTGCCGGCACCCAGAGTTCTCGTAGCGCTTGCTTTTGTCATATAGATATTCAATGCACCCATGATCGCCAGAACACTAAACCAATGGTGGGTGGCATTGAGCGTTTTGCCATAAACGACGACGAGAAAGAAAACCGTCGCCAGTGTGGCATATCGCTGTTGCATGATTTCGCCCGCTAGGGCGAAGCACAGCCAGCAGAGGACAACGCCAAGGATAAGGACCGTTGCGTTGGTCACCCAGACTGTGGGTCCGAGCAACTTGAACAAGCCGAAGTAAACCAGTTCTGTGCCCGGAGGGGTGAACTGAAAAAAATCCTGATAGATGCGTTCGCCGTCCATCATGCGTTCGGCGTAGGTCCAGAAGAACACCTGGTCGCCGCCCAGCAGAATCGGGGTGTGGGAAGGAAAAAAGAGGTTGAAGTAAAGGTAGGCCGTAGCGCCCAGCAGCAGGAAAAGGAGCGGCCAGCCGAGCATGCTTCGGTTATCGCGTGGCATCGCCACATCGGAATGCGCTGGCGTTCTAGTTGCTGCCATTCAATTTTCGGTGGCGTCGAGTGTCCCGCGCACGTTTGCAATTAGCCTATGCACTCGAAGGA
>Ga0302324_100022113_pt1 | contig 12373 bp, 10 predicted proteins | sample Palsa_T0_1_FD_201949 | JGI IMG/M metagenome (GOLD analysis project Ga0302324, IMG submission 201949) | Peat permafrost microbial communities from Stordalen Mire near Abisko, Sweden - Palsa_T0_1 | ecosystem: Environmental > Terrestrial > Soil > Palsa > Peat permafrost | place: Sweden: Abisko...
CCGAGCAGGATCAGAACGGCAGGGCGACCGGCCTGTCCGTCGAGGGAAAAGAATGCATCGTTGGCCGCAGCCGCCACAATGAACGGAGCGCGTTCGCCCACGGCGACGTCTTGCGATTGGAAGGTCATTCGGCCGCCGCGTTCAATTCGGTGTGCGAACACGGTAAGCAAGCTTGCTTAAGGAGCCGCTAACCGGAACAGCCCGAACGCGCGCGGCGCAAGTTTTCCGCCGGCGATTGCGAAGGAAAAGCGTTGCCGTTCGCGGCACGAATCGTCGTTTTGGTAACCCGTTTACGAAGGCTTAACCAGGAATTGCGGCAGCCGCCGCTAACCACGCGTCGATTGCGCATTCCACACCTAGTGAAGAAACCAGAATCGAGCACATACCAGGAGAAGGACCACGCCCAGAGCGACACGGACCGTCGTGTCGGAGGCGCGCGCGGCGGCAACGCTCGAAACGACGATGGCAGGCAGGGACCCGACTAGCAGTGACACCAGCATGGGATAATTGACGGTGCCGAGAAGGGAATGTCCGAGACCGGCAATCAATGTGAGCGGCACGGCGTGGGCCACATCGGAACCGACAATGCGGCGCGCCTCCATCTTCGGATAGAGCAGCACGAGCGCGGTGACGCCGATCGCACCTGCGCCGACAGAAGAGATCGTGACGAGAACGCCAAGAACGGCACCCGTCGTGACGGTCAGCCACGCCACCCTGCGGGGAGGAAGTTCGCCGACACGCTTCTCGTAAAGGCTCATAAGCGGCTTGCGCGCGAACAAGGCGAGTGCTGCGAGGAACAGGGCAAAGCCCAGAACTTTCGTAATGATGAGCTGCGTCGACTTGCTGTCGATGCCCAGCCAATAAAGCAGCAAGACCGTAAGCGCGGTCATCGGCACGCTGCCCAGCGCAAGCAGTCCCACCACTTTCCAGTCGATGGTCCCGTTGAAGCCGTGAACGGCGGATCCTGCCGTCTTGGTCGCGGATGCGTAAAGCAAATCCGTGCCGACGGCGGTGGCCGGATGAATGCCGAAAACGAGGATGAGAAGCGGCGTCATCAAAGACCCGCCGCCGACGCCGGTGAATCCCACCAGCGCACCCACCAGCACGCCCGAAAGAACGTAAAGCGGATCGATATGCGTTATGAAATTGGAAAGATTCATCTCGCCCCTCGAGAAAGACCATTCGTGCAAACCGGGCGATGATGAAACACGACTATTATGGTATAGTCAATAGGCTTACAGGCATAGACTTATCGGCCGGCTTCGACTGCCTGGTCTGCCCGCGCCTGACCTGCCTCCCAAATCTTGGACCGTTTGAAGTTGGAAAATTCTAATTGACCGTTCCTGGCCGGACGGAGGATTTTCCATGAAGAAGTCGAAGTTCACGGAGAGCCAGATCGCGTTCGTTCTCAAGCAGGATTAGAGGGCTCGGCCGGAAGCACAGCAAACGATTCCGCGAGACTGTGCGACGGCTCTGCCTGAAACCATGTTAGCGTCGCTCTGGCCCGAACAGCCGGCCTCAAGGGATGACGACCATGCGTCTGAATAGTTGGGTCGCTCCAGCGCTTCTTTTCTTCCCATTGGCAGGCTGCGGCGGCGTACTCGACCCGCATGGCCCCGTCGGCGTGTCGGAGAAACTTATTCTGACCGACTCGCTGGCGATCATGCTTGCGATCGTCGTCCCGTTGATCCTCGCCACAATCGGCTTTGCCTGGTGGTTTCGTGCGTCGAACAAGCGCGCGACCTATCTGCCGAACTGGGATTTTTCGGGGCATTTAGAACTTATTGTTTGGGCGATACCGACGTTGGTGATCATTTTCCTTGGCGGCATCGCCTGGTTCGGATCGCATGCGCTCGATCCCTACAAAGCGCTAGCGTCGAAGGCGAAGCCCGTCGAGGTTGAGGTCGTATCGCTCGACTGGAAATGGCTTTTCATTTACCAGAACGAGGGCATCGCCACTGTCAATCAACTTGTCGTACCCGTCGGCACGCCGCTGCATTTCAGGCTGACGTCTTCCGGCGTGATGAACAGCTTCTTCGTGCCGCAGCTCGGCAGCCAGATCTACACCATGGCCGGCATGACTTCCCAAGTCAGTCTTGAGGCCGATGAAGTGGGAACCTATCCGGGACTGTCGGCGCAATTCAGCGGCGAAGGTTTCGCAGACATGCATTTCGACGTTCGCGCGTTGCCGCCGGATGCCTACGCCAAATGGGTCGCGTCGCAAAAAGCCGCAGGTCCGACACTAGACCGGGCAACCTATGCCGCGTTGGAAAAGCCTAGCGAGAATATCAGGCCCACCTTCTACAAGGCGGTCGATCCGGCATTGTTCGACGCGATCGTCCAAGAAACCGCGCCGGTCGCGCCCGGCGCTGACGGCGGTCCCGGCGGCCAGGATCAGCCGACACCGAAGAAGGGGATGTGATGTTCGGCAAACTGAGCTGGGCCGCTATTCCTTTCGATCAGCCGATCCCCTTGATCACCTCGTTGGTGATGATCGCCGTCATTCTCGCGATGCTTGCCTGGATAACGATCAGAGGCTTTTGGCCGTATCTCTGGCGCGAGTGGATCACGTCGGTCGACCACAAGCGGATCGGCGTCATGTACTGCGTGCTGGCGATGGTGATGCTCATTCGCGGCTTCAGCGACGCCATCCTGATGCGCTCACAGCAGGCGTTGGCTCTTCATTCGGCGGGCTTTCTGCCGCCGGAGCATTTCGACCAGATATTTTCGGCGCACGGCACCATCATGATCTTCTTCGTCGCGATGACGTTCATGATCGGCTTGATGAACTTCGCGGTGCCGCTGCAACTCGGCATCCGGGATGTGGCGTTTCCAACCTTCAACTCGGTGAGCCTGTGGCTGACCGCGTCGGCTGTTCTGCTCGTCAATATGTCGCTATTCATCGGAGAGTTTGCGCAGACCGGCTGGCTGGTCTATCCGCCGCTTTCGGAGCTCAAATTCTCGCCGGGCGTCGGTGTCGATTATTACCTGTGGGCGATCCAGATATCAGGCATCGGCACATTGCTGACCGGTATAAATTTCGTGACGACGATTCTGAAAGTGCGCGCGCCGGGCATGGCGCTGACGCATATGCCGATCTTCTGCTGGACGGCGCTTGCCGCGAACCTGCTGATCGTCGCGGCGTTTCCGATCCTGACAGCGACCTTGGGCATGCTGCTGCTCGACCGCTATCTCGGGCTTCACTTCTTCACGACGACGCTCGGCGGCAACCCGATGATGTATGTCAATCTCATCTGGGCGTGGGGGCATCCGGAGGTTTATATCCTTATTCTCCCCGCTTTCGGCATCTTTACCGAAGTGATTTCGACGTTCTCCGGCAAGCCGGTGTTCGGCTACCGCTCGATGATCGCCGCGACGATGGCGATCTGCATTCTCTCTTTCATGGTGTGGCTGCACCACTTTTTCACAATGGGCGCCGGCGCGGACGTCAACGGTTTTTTCGGCATCATGACGATGATCATCGCGGTGCCGACGGGTGTAAAGGTCTTCAACTGGCTCTTCACCATGTGGGGCGGACGCGTCCGTTTCGAAGTGCCGATGCTGTGGGCGCTTGCCTTCATTGTGACGTTCCTGATCGGCGGCATGACCGGCGTGCTGCTGGCAGTTCCTCCGGCCGATTTCGTTCTGCACAACTCGCTTTTTCTTGTCGCGCATTTTCACAACGTCGCAATCGGCGGCGTGCTGTTCGGCGCCTTCGCGGGCTATACATACTGGTTTCCCAAGGCATTCGGCTTCCGGCTCGACGACCGGCTCGGCAGGGCTGCATTCTGGTTTTGGGTGATCGGTTTCTACGTCGCGTTCATGCCACTCTACGTGTTGGGCCTCGACGGCATGACGCGGCGTATGCAGCATTACGACGTCGCTGCTTGGCAGCCGTGGCTCATCGTTGCCGCAGGCGGCGCGGCGCTGATCCTGTGCGGCATTGGCTGTCAGGTGGCGCAGCTCGTCCTGTCGATCCGCAAGCGGGATTCCCTGCGTGACCGCACCGCCGGCGGCCTTCAACTTCGCCGTCCTGCCGAATGTCACCGGCCTCGAAGCCTATTGGGGTATGAAGCAGAAGGCGATCGAGCAACGCCGCCTCATGGACTTGCCGGACTACAAGCCCATAGAACTGCCGCGCAACAGTCCCACCGGATTTGTCGTAGCTTTCTTTGCCGTTGTGACCGGCTTCGCGCTCATCTGGCATATCTGGTGGATGGTGGTTGTCGGCCTCATTGGCGCGTTCGTGACGTTCGTCGCTTTCGCCTGGCGCGATCATTCCGAATACGAATTGCCGGCCGCCGAACTGGCGAGGATCGATCATGAAAGGCGTCAAGCCCGCGTCGCGCTGGTCGAAGGCCGCGAGCCGGGTATAACCCCGGTCAAGTATTCGGAACCTGCCGAACACGGCGCCCACAAGCGTGGCCCGGGTGTGGAAGTCGGCGCCCGTAACCAAGGGCCGGCACCGAAGCGGATCGTCACCGGCTACGGCTTTTGGATATTCCTGCTCTCCGATTTCATCCTGTTCTCCGGTTTCTACGCGGCTTATGCGGTGCTATCGCACGCGACCGCAGGCGGCCCAACGCCTGGGAAGCTTTTCAATCTGAGGACGGTGGCGATCGAGACCGCCTTTCTCTTAATCTCGAGTTTCGTGTGCGGCATGGCCACACTCGCCAGCAATGCGCGCAACATGCTTTGGACCCAGATCGGATATTGCGTCACCGGAGTCCTCGGCCTCGGATTTCTGATATTGGAATTCAGCGAGTTCGGCCGGATGCTGGCCGAGGGCGCCGGCCCCGGCCGAAGCGCGTTTCTTTCCGCCTTCTTCGCGCTTGTCGGCCTTCATGGGCTTCACGTGACCGTCGGCCTGCTGTGGCTCGGCACCATGATGGCGCAATTCTGGGCCAAGGGCTTTCGTGCCGATGTCCTGCGGCGCGGCATGTGCTTCGCGCTGTTCTGGCACGCCCTCGACATTATCTGGGTCGGCATCTTCACCAACGTCTATCTTCTGGGGACAAGCCCATGAATCAGAATGAACCGGACACCGGCAAATCCGGCGATGTCGCACCGGGCGACACGGGCGACATTGGCACGAGCGTGCGCAACTACCTCATCGGGCTTGTGCTCGCTGCGGGCCTCACGGCCGCATCGTTCTGGGTCGCGGGCGGCACGAGTTTGATCTACGCGCCGGGTGTTGCCATGGGTTTGGCAGCGCTGGCCATTGGGCAGATGGGCGTGCACCTGGTTTTCTTTCTGCACATTACGACCGGCCCCGACAACACCAACAATGTGCTCGCACTCGCTTTCGGCGTTCTGATCGTCGGCATCGTTATCGCGGGTTCGCTTTGGATTATGTATCACCTGAACGGCAATATGATGGTTCCGAGCCAGATCATGGACATGCATTTGCAGCATTGATGGTCGTACCGTGTGAAGCGGGAGTCGCGAAATAGTACCGCAGAAGACCGGCGTCCCGCTGGATATAACCGTTCTGTAACGTCGGTTGCGAAACTATTAGAACCCCCATTCGTTACCAGCGAGGAAAGCGGCTTGAATTCGATTTCAAGCGCTGTTCGGCGGCTCACACCCTTTTCGGTAACGATGGCGATATCTTTTATCGGGGACCTTGGCGGCCTTCGAACATCCCTCCCCCATTTTTGGGAACATACCATCGGGAGCGGCCACGCGACCCTCGGTTTGCGCGCCGATTGGCAGCGCCAGCTCAAGCGCGCCCATGACGAACTTGGCATGAAGCATGTGCGTTTCCACGGCATCCTGTCGGACGACATGGGCACGCTGATTGATCAAAGCGGGCAGCTGCTCTACTCGTTCTTCAACGCGGATCAGATTTTCGATTATCTGCTGTCTATCGGGATGAAGCCCTTCGTCGAACTGAGCTTCATGCCTACGGCGCTCTCATCCGGCGACCAGATTGTCTTTCATTACCGCGCCAACGTCACGCCGCCACGAGACCCTGCCGAATGGTCGGTGTTGATCCGCAAACTCGTGCAGCATTGGGTCGATCGTTACGGGATCGACGAAGTAAGGCAATGGTTTTTCGAAGTCTGGAATGAGCCTAATCTCACAGCGTTCGGCACCGGCAAGCAGAGCGACTATTTCGTGCTCTATCGCTACACGGTGGACGCCATCAAATCGGTGGACAAATCTCTGCAAGTCGGAGGTCCCGCGACCGCCGATAATGCCTGGATTTCGGATTTCCTCGACTTCTGCAAGAAGAACGAACTACCCGCCGATTTCATCAGCACGCACCATTATCCAACGGATTCGTTCGGCAAGCCGGGCGACGATACGGTAACACAGCTATCCGAGAGCAAGCGCAGCGCGTTGCGCGGCGAAGCGCGAGAGGTCCGCGAGCAGGCAGGCGATTTGCCGGTCTATTATACGGAGTGGTGTACGTCCTCCAATCCGCGCGACCCCATGCATGATGACCCTTACGCCGCTGCGTTCATCGTCAAGACGGTGCTGGAGGCGAACGGGCTGGTGCAGGGTTATAGTTACTGGACGTCCTCTGACATTTTCGAGGAAAATTATTTTCCATCTGTCCCGTTTCAGGGTGGATTTGGCCTGCTGAATATCCATGGCATCGCCAAACCGTCCTACCGCGCCTACGAATTACTGCATGGCTTGGGCACGGAGCTTCTGACGGTGGAGGGACATCACGAAACCGTCGACGCCTGGCTGATCGCGGGCGAAAAGTCCGCCACTTTGATGCTGACCAATTTGGCCTTGCCCAGGCATCCGATCGACACCCAACAGGTCTCGTTCAATCTGAAGGGTGCCGGTAACATCTCAAGCGCGGCGATCCGACGGATCGATCTCGAACATGCCAACGCCAAGCGGCATTGGGAGCAGATCGGCAAGCCCGAATATCTCAACACCGAAATGGTAGCGCAGCTTGACGCGGCGTCCCAATTGAAATCCGAAGCGCAGCCTTTCGCGCGCGACGGCAGCGTATTCCGCATCGACGTGACGATGCCGCCGCAATCCGTCGCCGCGATAGAAATTGTCACCTAACGTGGGCGAGCACACCGACCACGACGACGATGCACTAATAGACCGCCTGCAGCGCGGCGCTTTTTCTTATATCGAGAAATACGTCAACCACGAAAACGGACTTGTCGCCGACACATCGCGCGATGGGTCGCCATGCAGCATCGCCGTGGTGGGCTTCGCACTATCCTGCTATCCGATTGCGGTCGAAAACGGCTGGATGACGCGCGAAGCAGCAGCCGCATTGACGCTGACGACGCTGCGCTTTTTTGAAGCCAGTCCGCAAAGCGAGCAGCCGGACGCAACCGGCTTCAAGGGATTCTACTATCATTTCCTCGACATGAAAACCGGTCGGCGTGTTTGGCAATGCGAGTTGTCCCTGATCGACACGACATTGCTGCTTGCAGGCATGCTGACCGCCTTCTCCTATTTCGACGGTGACGGCGCCGAAGCAAACATCCGTGAATTGGCCGACGCTCTTTATCGTCGCGTCGATTGGCAGTGGGCACAGGACGGGTTTGAGACGGTGGCGCAAGGCTGGAAACCGGAATGCGGTTTTCTGCACTACGGATGGGAGGGTTATAACGAAGCCACCATTCTTTATATTCTTGGTCTCGGTTCGCCCACGCATCCGCTGGCAGCGAAAAGTTTCGGCGGCTGGACCATGACCTATCAATGGGAAAACCTGCTGGGCAGCGACGTTCTATATTCAGGTCCGCTGTTTACGCATCTGTTCTCGCACGCCTGGATCGACTTTCGCGGCATTCGCGACGATTTCATGCGCCGGTCGGGCGGCGATTATTTCGAAAACACAAAGGCCACCGTCGCGCTTCACCGCGAATATGCTGCGCGCAACCCCAACAATTACGAAGGCTATGGTCGCGACTTCTGGGGTATCACGGCGGGCGACGGGCCGGGCTATCGCGACATGCGCGTGGACGGCCGCGACCGGCGCTTCTTCGGTTATATGTCGCGTGGCGCGCCATACGGTCCCGACGACGGCACGATCGCGCCCTGGGCGATGCTGGCGACGTTACCGTTTACCCGCGATGCGGCGTTGTCCGGCACACGGCACTTGCTCGCTTCCTATCCCCAAGTTTGCAAGGAAGACCGGTTCGCCAGCGGCTTCAACCTGACGCTTCCCGGCGATGACGGCGAAGGTTGGTTGTCGGACGGCTGGTACGGTTTGGATCAAGGCCTGCTGGTGATGATGATTGAAAACGCCAAAAGCGGGCTGAACTGGAAACTCCTACGTGGCTGCCCCTATGTCATCTCCGGCCTTAAGCGCGCGGGGTTTGACGGTGGATGGCTCTCGCCATGAGAAGCACGAACATCGCGCCGCAACTGGACAGGGACGGTCGCGCGGCGTTGGCCCGCCGCGTGCGTCCCGAGGATTGGAGCAATCCGCGTCCGCGTGAAATCTATGATCTCGTCGTGGTGGGTGCGGGCCCGGCGGGGATGGAGGCTGCGCAATATGCCAGAGGCCTGGGGCTCAGCGTTGCGCTCGTCGAGCGCAACCAGCTCGGCGGCAATTCGCTCAATGCCGGCTCCATCCCTTCCAAGACGCTGATCCATTCCGCGCGGCTTTGTGCGCAGATTCGCGACGCCGCCGAGTTTGCGGTTTCGTCGCCGGCCGAACTAAAGTTGGATTTTACGGCACTGAAAAGCCGCATGATGCGCGTCCGCGCGCGCATTGCGGAATATCACGCTGTTGATCGTTTGCAGCACGACGGCGTAGAAATATTCTTTGGTGATGCGAAATTCAGCGGTCCCATCACACTGAGCTTGGGCACCACGTCGCTCCAGTTCAAGAAGGCCATTATCGCGACAGGGGCGCGCGCCCATCCGCCTAATTTCCCCGGGCTCGATGAAGTCGGTTATCGGACCAGCACGAACATTTTCGATATACCCGAATTACCCCAGCGGTTGGCGGTCATTGGGGGCGGTCCGCTGGGTTGCGAACTGGCGCAGGCCTTCTGCCGACTCGGTTCTCGGGTCACGATCATCCAAAACGATCCCAAATTCCTGCCGCGCGAAGAACGCGACGCTGCCGAGCTTCTATCCGAGTCGATGGCGCGCGATGGCGTCGACATCATGCTGAACACGACCGTCGTCGGCGCGCATGCCGAAAGTGGAACCAAATTCGTCGATGGGCAGAATTATGACAAGAAGGTCAGTGTTCCCGCCGACGAAATTCTGCTCAGCATCGGCCGATTGCCGAATGTCGAGAATCTGGACCTCAAAAGCGCCGGCGTCGTTTGCGATGATGGAGGCGTGAAGGTGGACGAGTTCCTGCGGACGGCGAACCAGGACATCTACGCAGCGGGTGATGTCTGCATGTCGCACAAATTCACGAATGTCGCCTGGGTGTCCGCGCGCATGGCAGTTAGCAACGCCTTCGAGAACAAGCGGATGCGCCATAGCGAGATGATGATCCCCTGGTGTACCTATTGCGAGCCCGAAATCGCACATGTGGGAATGCAGGTGTGGGATGCGCATGAGAAGTCCATACCGGTAAAAACCTACACCGTGATGATGCAGGACGTAGATCGTGCCATCGCCGACGGTGAGGACGATGGGTTCGTCAAGATTCACGTCCGGGACGGCACAGACAAGATTCTCGGCGCGACGATAGTCGCAACCCGAGCGAGCGAACTGATCAACGAAATGTCCGTTGTGATGAGTACGGGCATCGGGCTGCGCGATCTGGCGCGCGTCATACACACCTATCCGGCGCAATCCGAGGCGATTCGATTGGCTGCGTTGGCCTACGAGAAAGACAATCCGGGACGAGATTGAAACAATGGGGGCAGCGGTTAATTGAAAGGCTAAACACATGTCGGACGAAACTACGGAACGCGGCGCACCAAAGCGACCAGTCCACAGAGTTCTAGTTGGCCAGAAGGCAGTCGTTACGGGCGCGAATTCCGGCATCGGCCGCGGCGTTGCCGTCGCCCTGGGACAGGCCGGCGCGGATGTGGCGGTGAACTATGTCGATGGCGATGACGCGGCGGACGCTGTCGTTGCCGAAATCGAGGAAGCCGGCGCCAGGGCTTTCAAATTCAAAGCCGACGTTTCGAAAGAAGACGACGTGGCCGCGATGTTCGCGCAAGCCGTCAAACAATTCGGAACCGTCGATATTCTCATTGCCAATGCGGGGCTTCAGCGCGACGCCGCCTTTCACGAGATGACTCTCGACGAGTGGAACAAGGTTCTAGGTGTCAACCTGACGGGACAGTTCCTCTGCGCCCGCGCGGCTGTGCGCGAATTCCTGCGCCGCGGCCCCGTTCCATCCGTATCGAGCGCTACCGGCAAGATCATTCACATGAGCTCGGTGCATCAGGAAATACCCTGGGCCGGCCACGCCAACTACGCCACCTCCAAGGGCGGCATAAAAATGCTTATGGAAAGCCTGGCGCAGGAGGTTGCACCCCATGGTATCCGCGTGAACGGCATCGCGCCCGGCGCCATTCGCACGCCCATCAATACGGCGGCATGGAAGACGAAGCAGGCCTATGAATCGCTGATGACGCTGGTACCTTATGGGCGTATTGGCGAGCCGGAAGACATAGCGCGCGCGGCCGTCTGGCTCGCCTCGGACGATTCTGATTATGTCGTCGGCACCACCTTGTTCGTCGATGGCGGCATGACGCTGTTTCCCGGCTTCGCGACGAACGGTTGATGCCGATGCCGGACGGCCATTACGACATGATCGTGATCGGCAGCGGGCCGGGCGGCGCTTCGTTAGCATATCGCCTGGCGCCGACGGGAAAGCGGATATTGCTGATCGAACGCGGTGACTACCTGCCGCGCTCGCTGGCAAACTGGGACTCGCAAACCGTGTTTGTCGACGGCGCCTATCAGGCGAAGGAGACCTGGTATGGCAAAAACGGCGAGAGCTTTCATCCCGGCCTCCACTATTACGTGGGCGGGAATTCCAAGGTTTATGGCGCAGCTCTTTTTCGCCTTCGTGAGCGTGATTTTGATGAGGTGTGCCACGCGGATGGCGTGTCGCCCGCATGGCCCCTGAAATACGACACGTTCGAGCCTTATTATGCGATGGCCGAAAAACTGTTTCATGTCCACGGCCAGCGGGGCGAAGACCCTAACGAGCCACCGTCCAGCGGGCCGTTCCCCTATCCGCCGGTTTCGCACGAGTCGCGCATTCAGGCGTTGAATGACAATCTGAGGCAGAACGGTTTGCATCCGTTCCATCTGCCTCTCGGCATTCTTCTTGACGAGAAGGAGGGCAAGGTCACCTCCACGAGTGTCTGTATCCGTTGCGATGCGTTCGACGGCTTTCCCTGCCTTTTGAACGGCAAGGCAGACGCGCAAGTGATGTGCGTCGATCCGGCGTTGAAGGCAAATCCCAATCTCGCGCTGCTGACCGGCGCGTATGTGTCGAAATTGCAAACCGATGCAAGCGGGCGACAGATCACCGCGGTTCACGTCACGCGATCCGGCGAAGAGGAAACCTATTCCGCGGATGTTATTGTTGTCGCCTGCGGCGCGCTGTCGTCGGCGCTGTTGCTTCTGAGGTCGGCCAACGAAAAGCATCCGAATGGTTTGGCCAACGGTTCGGGACAAGTGGGCCGCAACTATATGCGACACAACCAGTCCATTCTCATGGCACTGATGCGCGAGCCCAACGAAACCGTATTCCAGAAGACACTGGCCGTCAGCGACTACTATTTTGGCGCCGATGACTGGGATTTTCCCCTTGGCCTGATCCAGATGTGCGCGACCTCGCATGCCGCGCAAATTCGCGGCGAGGCACTGCCGGAATGGCTTGAATGGCTGCCGAAGATGCCGTTTGAGGAAATGGCGCGCCATTCGATGGATTTCTGGCTTTCCAGCGAGGATTTGCCGCGTGCCGGGAACCGGATTTTCTACGATGGTGACCGGGTGGTGCTGGATGTCACCGAAGGTAATATGGAGGCGCATCATCGCCTCAAGAAGAAATTAGAGACGATATTGGGCGCTGCCGGCGCCCATTCTGTTCTGCTGGAACGCAGCCTTTATCTCGGCAAAGGCATTCCCATCGGCGGGACGGCGCATCAGGCGGGCACGGCACGGTTCGGAATTGACCCGGACACTTCGGTTCTCGATCTGGACTGCAAGGCGCACGAACTCGACAATCTCTACATCGCCGACGCGAGTTTCTTTCCCTCCATCGGCGCGGTGAATCCGACGCTAACGATTATCGCGAATGCTTTGCGTGTCGCGGACGGAATTGCGGCGAAACATGGTTGGTAACGCCCAAAGCGAATCCCGGAAATGCGTCGTCGTAATCGGCGCCGGCTTTGCCGGTATCGAGGTGGCGCGTGGCCTTGGCGGATCGCGGGCCGATGTCACATTGATC
>Ga0302324_100022115_pt1 | contig 12373 bp, 6 predicted proteins | sample Palsa_T0_1_FD_201949 | JGI IMG/M metagenome (GOLD analysis project Ga0302324, IMG submission 201949) | Peat permafrost microbial communities from Stordalen Mire near Abisko, Sweden - Palsa_T0_1 | ecosystem: Environmental > Terrestrial > Soil > Palsa > Peat permafrost | place: Sweden: Abisko...
CGCACCTTCAAGTTTACCTGGACGAGTACGCTTTTCGATTCAATCGCCGACGATCCAAGCATGTGGGAAAGATTTTCTATCGCCTGATGGAACAGATGGTCCTGCGCAAAGCCAAAGGATATAAGGACATCGTAAATCCAGGAGAAAAGGACTAGAGTAAAGGGGATATGCAGATTGCGCCAAATTGCGGTAGAAAAAAATCGGTGCCCAAGAGGCAACGCGGTGCTGCTAACGACAAAATTATCTTTGCGCCTCCGCGTCTTCGCGCCTTTGCGTTAAGATTCTGCCTTTTGAGGTGACGCCTCCGGGTCGCGTAGCCATGAGGTGGAGCACACTCAAGGTTTTGCCGGTCCGGGAGCGGCTGCCTGATAGGCTTGAAGCTGTGCCGCTAAATTATCGGCCAGCGACGTTTCACCTGCAACCCGGGCCAGTTCCAGCGCGCGAGAGGCGACGTCCACGGCGCGGTCAGGGCGTCCGGCGCTAGCGTAGGCGGCGGCCAGCTTGCCGAGCATGAAATGGGCCTCGGCCAGTCGCGGGCGGAGTTGCGCTACTTTTTCGTATTGACTCAAAGCTTCATCCAACTGGCCGGCGGCCAGCAGCAGGCCGCCCAGGTTGTAATGGGCTTCGACAAACTCCGGTGCCAGCGCGGCGGCGCGCTCGAAATGTGACCGGGCCTGGTTGGTGTCCCCCAGCCGCAGCAGGATGCCGCCGAGGTCGTTGTGGGCCAGCGCGAAGTCCGGCTCCAGCGCGATGGATTGCTGGTAATTGGAGATGGCGGCGGGAAGCCGGCCCGCTTGCAGCAAGGCAAAGCCAAGATTGCAGTAGGCGCTGGCAAAGTCCGGTTGCAAGCGGACCGCCGTTTGGAAATTTGTGATGGCGGCCTCATAGCCTCCCTTTTTCAACCAGGCGCGCCCGAGATTGTAATAGGGATTGGGATCTTTGGGTTGCGCGGCAATGGCTTGAGCAAAGCAGGAAATCGATTCCTCCACGCGGCCCTTCTCCAGCAGAGCGAAGCCGAGATTGTTCCGCGCCACGGGGTCGTTGGGAAGGCCGGCCAGAACTGCACGCGAAAGCTGGATGGCTTCGTCCAAACGTCCCTTGTCCAGCAGCGCCTGGGAAAGATTGTTGCGGGCGATGGAGGAGGTGGGCGTGCTTTCCAGCGTGGCCCGCCAGAGGGTTTCGCTGTCGGCATAATTGCGGCACTGGCGCCAAGTCAGAACGCCCAGGAGCATCAGCAAGGACGCATAAATTAGAACTTTCGCCCGGCCCAAGCGCCCGAAGAGTCTATCCAAGGCCGCCGCCGCCAGCGCCAATGGCCCGATGCTCGCCACATACTGATAATGGTCAGCCATGAACGTGTAACGGAAAGCATACTGCATAATAAAGCCCAACATCGGTGCGAGCATGGCTACGTAAAAGAGCGCCGCCGCTTTCAAGCCGCGAGCGCCGGCCCAAATCGCCACGGCCGCCATAATGCAACCCGCCGGCCAGAGGTATTGCCACGGATCGGTGGGAGCGATTTGCCAGCGCGCATAACTAAAGGACAATCCCGCCGGCCAGAACAGCTTCGCGGCGTAAAACCACATCGCCCTGCTGGCAATGAGCAGACGGCTCATCCAGCCGATGGCGTAGGCGTCACCGACGGCGTATTGATGGTGTCGTTCCCACCAGATGCTGACCATGCCCATGAGCAACCCCAATGCGAAAAACGGCATGATCTGCCATACGCGCCGCGCCGCCAGGGGTTTTCCTTGCAGCCAGAGAATGAGCAGCAACGCCACCGGCCAGGTGCAGGCGGTGGATTTGGCCAGGAGCGCCAACGCCAACAAAAACAGTGCGCCCGCGTAAAAGCGCCAAGCACCTGGCCGGTCCTCGGCAAATTCCATCCAGGCCCACGCCGTCAGGAGACAGAAAAAGAGCGAGAGCACGTTTTTCAATTCCGTCACCCAGGCCACCGATTCAACTTGCACGGGATGGAGGGCGAAGAGAGCCGCCGCCAGCCACGGGACCGGCAGGCGCAATCGCCGCAACAATCCCCACAGCACAAGCGCGTTGGCGGCGTGCAGCAGAATATTGACCCAATGATAACCGCCGGGTGCCAGCCCCCAGGCGCTCCGCTCCATCCGCAACACCGAATAGACTAGGGGAAAGTATTGCGAAGGCGAATCTCGTGAGAACCAAATCCGTTTCAAGCCGTCCGGGGCGGTGAGCAAACGGTTGTGGGTGACGTACACATCATCGTCCCAAATAAAACCGGCGTGCCAGGCCGGTTGATAAGCCAGCACAACGGCTGCCGCCAGAATCACGGCCTGGAGCCACAGGCGGAAAGACCGGGCGGGGGGTTTAGCGGCCACTGTTTCTTTCCCTGGCGGCGATCAATGCGGCCAGCCGTTGCCGGGCCGCAGCCAGGCCGGGTTGGATCTCCACCGCCTTCTGGCACTGAGCGATGGCCTCGGCCAGGCGTCCGCGCTGGGCCAGAATTCCTGCCAGGTTGTAATGAGCTTCGGCCAGGGACGGCGCGAGTTCGATGGCGCGCTGAAACTGTCCCATTGCTTCGTCCAGACGGCCTTGGCGCAGGAGGATGTTGCCAAGGTCATTGTGAGCCAGAGCGTAATCGGGATTCAACTCCAGCGCCCTCTGGTAAGCGGCCGTGGCTTCGGGAATCTGTCCCTGTTGCAGCAGGGCGTAGCCAAGATTACACCACGCTTCAGACGCGGACGGCTCGATCTTGATCGCTTCCCTCAAAGAAGCGGCGGCGGCGGCGAAGTCGCCCTTTTGCAAATAAGCGCGCGCCAGGGTTTGGCGGTTCACTTCGCTGCTGGGTTGGACTTGAATGGATCGCAAACCCTCGGCGATGGCTTCATCCACGTTGCCTTGATGCAAAAAAATGCGGGATAGATCGTCGTGGGCTGTGGGGTCACTGGGCAGAATGGCGAGAGCTTTGCGGCAATGATCCAGGGCTTCGTCCCATTGGCCTTGGTCCATCAGCCATCGGCTCAGATTGTTGTGAGCGGGCAGACAATTGGGGTAACTGCGCAACGTGGCTTCCCATAAGGTTCCAGTGTCCTTGTAATCGCCCGAGTGGCGAAATGTCAGAATCGCGAAAATAACCATGGCTAATCCCGCTGCCAAGCTGGTGACCTCGCGAAATAGAGGCCGCGCGGCAGCAAGGTCACGCAAGCCCCAAACGGTCATGATCCACAAACCGATGCCAGGCAGGTAGCTGTAACGGTCGGCCAGCGATTGGCCGCCGGCCTGCACAAGGCCAATTGTCGGAACCAGCATCCCCAGAAACCAAAACCAACCCACCGCCAGATACGGCGACGTCCGCACCCGCCAAAGCGCCAGTCCCGTGATGAATGCGAGCAGGGCCGCCGCGCCGATGATTTCTATCGCTGGCCGGCCAACGTAAGGATAGAATGTCGCCAAGTCCGTTGGCCAAAAATTCTTTGCCACATATCGCATATAGGCAACGGGTATGTTGGCCAGACGCACGCCGAGAGGGAATCGGGTCAGAGACGCCACGGCGCCCGCGTGCTCTTGCACCAGAAACGTCACGAGGCTGGAACCGGCGGCCAAAACCAAGAACGGAATTTTCTCAACGACCGGCCGCCAGGAGAATTTGGGTCCAAATTGCAATCGGCCCAGCGGCCAATAATCGAGGAGCAGGAGGACAAAGGGCAGCGTCACCACCATCGGCTTGGACATCAGTGCGAGCGCAAACAACACCAGCGCCAGCGCGTAAAAAACTTTGAACTTTGAACTTTGAACTTTGAACTCTTCCGCATAGCGGACGTAGGCCCAGACCGCAAGCATCCAGAAAAACGAGCTTAGGACATCCTTCCTCTCGGAAATCCACACTACCGACTCGACCCTGAGCGGGTGGAGCGCAAACATCGCAGCCACGACGGCGCTGCGTAAAAGTGCGCCGGTGAGGCGATTGAGTAGAAGAAAGAGCAGGATCGAATTGGCCGCGTGCAACAGCAGGCTGGTCAGATGATGGCCCTCCGGCCGCAAGCCGTACAATTGGCAATCGAGCATGTGCGACAACCAGGTCAGCGGATGCCAGTTGCTGGCCGCGACAGCGGTGAAAGCCCACCGGATGTTTGGCCCATTAAGCCCGTGCAGGACATGCCAATTCTCCGTGACATAGCCCGGATCGTCATAGTTGACAAAGCCGCAACGCAGCGCCGGCCAAAACACGGCCAGCACCGCCAAGCCGAGCAGGACGCACACCATCCACTTTTGCCGGCCTATTACTGGCTCCGTCACGGACGAGAACCTCCGTTGCCGCCCTGATATTGCCGCCATTGCGATTCCAGCGCACTGGCCAGCGTCCGGTTAGTTTGGGCTAGGGCCAATTGACGCGCCCGCTGCGCGGTGGCCGCGGCTTCGGACAGATTTCCCTTTTCCGCGTAGGCAGCGGCCAAGGTGCCTAAAATGACCGGATTCTGGTCGTGGCTGTGCTCGCTGGCTTGGCGGGCCAGCGCGATGGACCGGGTGCCGTCGCGCAGGGAGCGGTCTGAGCAAGTGGCCAGGAGCCAAGCTAGATTGTTGGCCGCTTCGTCCATGCCAGGGCGAAGTTGCAAAGCTTGGGAATACTCGGCGATGGCTTGGGCGGGCCGCCCTAATTGAACCAGTGCATTGGCCAGCTTGTAGTGGAGTTCGGCCACGCTGGGGTCCATTGCCAGCGCGCGTTGGAAACAATCCGCCGCCACATCGGGTTGTTGATTGGTCAAGAAGGCCCGGCCCATGTTGTAGAAGGCCTGGGGATAGACCGGTTGCAGCACCAGCGCGCTTTCAAAATTGGAAATTGCATTGGGAACCTCCCCTTGCTCCAGGAGCGCGCAACCGAGATCATTCTTCGTCTGGGCGAGAAACGACTTCGGAGCGTTCTTGCCGGCGACTTTCAACGCCCGTTCAAAACATCTGGCGGCCCGAGGGAAGTAGCCCTGCTCCATTGCCGCGCAGCCGATATTGAAACAAGTCTGGTAGTCCTGGTCGGACATGTCGGCGGCTCGCGCGTAAAGCGAGGCAGGAGTTCTCCAAAAGGCGATTTGCCGGGGTGTCAACACCGCGCAAACCGCGACTGCCAGCACCGCCAGTGTGGCGGCGGCTTTGAGCAACAGAGGACGGTGCGCCGCAAAGTCGCGCAGTCCCCACGCCACCATGATCGTGATGCCGACGCTGGGAAGGTAGGTGAAGCGGTCGGCCAACGACTGATGGCCCTGTTGCACCAGGCCGATGATGGGAACGAGCATGCCCAAAAACCAAAACCAGCCCACCGCCAGGTAAGGCTGCGCCCGCACTTGCCACAGGACATAGAGCGTCACCAGTCCGAGGAGCAAAACCGCCCCGGCCACCTGGTAAAAATTCCAGTGTTCACGGCCATAGAACACGGCCAGCCCCGACGGCCAAAAAATCTTGGCCAGATAGCGCGCATAAGCGATAGGGACGTTAGCCAGTCGGTCGCCCAGAGGGATCGCGGAAAGCGAGGCCACCACGCCGGAACGATTTTGCACCAAGAAAGTGACGACGCTGGCGCAGACGGCCAGCAGGAAGAAGGGAATTTTCTCCATAATCAGGCGCCAAGCGAAACGCGGCCCAAATTCCAACCGGCCCAGCGGCCAATAATCCAGCAGCAAAAGGACAAAAGGCAGCGTCACCACCATCGCCTTGGACATCAGAGCGAACGCGAAGAACAAAAGGCTCAAGCAATAGAAAACTCCGCACTCTCGATTCTGCACTCTGCACTTTTCCACGTAACGGACGTAGGCCCCGACCGTGAGCATCCAGAAAAACGTGCTCAGCACATCCTTGCGCTCCGCCACCCATACCACCGACTCGACCCGGAGCGGATGGAGCGCGAAGACCGCCGCCACCCAAGCGCTGCACCACAGCGCGCCGGTCAGGCGGTTGAGCAGCAGGAAAAGCAAGACCGAACTGGCCAGGTGCAACAGCAGGCTGGTCAAATGATGACCCGATGGTTCCAGTCCATAAAGCTGGAAATCAAGGGTGTGGGACAACCAGGTCAGTGGATGCCAATTGGCGGCGTGTCCGGTGGTGAAAGCCCATGTGATGCTCCGCCAATTCAGTCCGTGCTGAATGTCGGGGTTCAATGTGACATAATCGGGATCATCAAGGCCGACAAAAGAGCATCGCAGCGCCTGCGAATAAACAGCCAGCACCGCCGCGCCGAGCAAGGCGCACACCACCCACTTTTGCCAACGTGTGCCTGGCTCGGTCATGGGTGGGAGCCTCCGTTGCCGTTCTGATATCGCCGCCACTGCGCTTCCAGGATGCCAGCCAGCGTCCGGTTGTTTTGGGCCAGGGCCAACTGACGCGCCCGCTGCGCGGTGGCCACGGCTTCGGACAGATTTCCCTCTTCCGCGTAGGCGGCGGCCAGGGTGCCCAGAATGACCGGATTCTGGTCATGGCTGTGCCCGCTGGCTTGGCGGGCCAAGGCGAGGGACCTGGCGCCGTCGCGCAAGGAGCGGTCTGAGCAAGTGGCCAGGAGCCAAGCCAGGTTGTTGGCTGCATCGTCCATGCCGGGGCTAAGTTGCAGGGCTTGGGAATACTGAGCGATGGCCTCGGCCGACCGGCCCCACTGCGCCAGCGCGAAGGCTAACTGGTAGTGGATTTCGGCCACGTTGGGATCCAGAGCCAGCGCGCGTTCGAAGCAATCCACCGCCACATCGGGTTGGTTATTGGTCAAAAAAGCGCGGCCAAGATTGTAAAAGGCCTCCGGGTAACGGGGTTGAAGCTCAAGGGCCTTTTCGAAATCGGCCACCGCGTTGGTGATTTCTCCCCGATGCAAATAAGCGTAACCCAAATTATTGTAAGCGCGGGCGTGGTCGGCCCAAGGGGCGTTGTCCGCCTCGGCGCTCAACGCCTTTTCAAAATAGAGAATGGCTTGGGCATATTCACCATCGTCCTTAGCGTAGCAGCCCAGATTGTAGTAAGCCAGATAATTATGATCTGTCACGCTGGCGGCCCGCATGAAAAGCGTGCGGGTATCTTGCCAGTAGCGCACTTGCAGGGGAGTCCAAATCATGCAAGCAACCACCGTCATCCCGCCGGCCAGCGCCGCCGTCATGCGCAAATACGGACGACCGCCGATCCAATCCCGCACCCCCCATGCCACCATGATCCAAAGGCCGACACTGGGAAGGTAACTGTATCTGTCGGCCATGGCCTGGGTGCTGACCTGCACCAGGCCGATGGCAGGGACGAGCATGCCCAAAAACCAAAACCAGCCCACAGCCAGATAGGGTTGCGCGCGCAAACGCCACACCACCAGAACGCTCACCGCCAGCAACGCGCCAACGGCCCCGGCGACTTCTAGCACCCCCAATGCATGATACGGATAAAAAATAGCCAGACCGGCCGGCCAAAAATTCTTGGAGAGATAACGCATATAGGCCACAGGAATGTTGGCCAGCCGCACGCCTAACGGCAACCGCGCCAGCGTCGTCACCACCCCGAAGTGGTTTTGGACCAGGAATGTCGCGGCGCTGTCGCCGGCTGCCAGAAGAAAGAATGGAATTTTCTCCACGGCCGGCCGCCAGGAGAATTTGGGTCCAAATTGCAATCGGCCCAGCGGCCAATAATCCAGGAGCAAAAGGACAAAGGGCAGCGTCACCACCATCGGCTTGGCCATCAGAGCGAGCGCGAACAACAACAAGCTCAAAGCATAGAAAACCTTGCACTCCGCATGCCGCACGCCGCACTTGTCCGCGTAGCGGACGTAGGCCGCGACCGTGAGCAACCAGAAAAAGGTGCTCAACACATCCTTCCTCTCGGAAATCCACACCACTGACTCGACCCGGAGGGGATGGAGCGCAAACATCGCCGCCACGAAGGCGCTGCGCCAGAGCGCGTCGGTCAGGCCGTTGAGCAGAAGGAAGAGCAAGACCGCATTGGCCAGATGCAAAAGCAGATTGGTCATGTGATGGCCCGCCGGCTTCAGACCGTAAACTTGGTAATCAAGGATGTGCGACACCCAGGTCAGCGGATGCCAATTCGCAGCGCTGACGGCGGTGAAGGCCCACTTGATGCTCTGCCAGTTCAAGCCGTGTTGAACGTTCTTGTTTAACGTGACGTAATCCGGGTCGTCATAACGAACGAAGCCGCACCGAAGCGCCGGCCAAAACGCGGCCAACACCGCTGCGGCGAGCAAGACGCACACCACCCATTTTTGCCACCGCGTGCCTGGCTCCTTCATGGGGGCGAACCTCCGCTACCACCTCGATACCGCCGCCATTGTGATTCCAGAGCGCCGGCCAGCGTTCGGTTTGTTTGGGCCAGAGCCAATTGACGCGCCTGCTGCGCGATAACTGCGGCCTCGGAAAGTTTTCCCTCTTCCGCCAAGGCGGCGGCCAGCGTGCCCAGAATGACCGGATTCTGATTGTGGCTGTGCTCGCTGGCTTGGCGAGCCAGGACGACGGCCCTCTCGCCATCGCGCAAGGAGCGGTCTGAGCAAGTGGCCAGAAGCCAGGCCAGATTGTTGGCCGCTTCGTCCATACCGGGGCGAAGTTTCAGGGCTTGGGAATAATGGGCGATGGCCTGGGCTGGTCGGCCCAATTGGAGCAGGGCGTTGGCCAGCTTGTAGTGGATTTCAGCCACGTTAGGATCCATTTCCAACGCTTGCTGGAAGCACTCCACCGCCTTCGCAGGTTGGTTATTGGTCAGCAAGGCGCAGCCGAGATTGAAACAGGCCTCAGGGTAGTGTGGCTTTATAGCAATGGCCATTTCGAAATTGGTCACCGCGTTGGTGATCTCCCCTTGGTGCAAATAGGCGAAGCCCAAATTATTGTAAGCGCGGGAGTGGTCGGTCCAGAGGGCGTTGTTCACTTCGGCGCGCAACGCCGTTTGAAAAAAGGCAATGGCCTGGGGATATTTGCCCTGCTCCAACGCGTCGCAGCCGAGATTGTAGTAAGCCAAATAATGCTGATCTGTCACGGAAGCGGCCCGCACGAAGAGCGCGCGGGTATCCCGCCAGTAATGTATTTCCACAGGCGTCAACACCATGCAGGCGATGACCGCCAACCCTCCGGCCACCTCCGCCGCCCGGCGCGGAAACAGACGGTTGCCGACCCAATCCCACACCCCCCACGCGACCATGATCCAAAGGCCGACGCAGGGAAGGTAGGTGTAACGGTCGGCCATTGACTGATAGCCCACTTGCAAGAAGCCGATGGTGGGAACAAGCATGCCCAAAAACCAAAACCAGCCCACGGCCAAATAAGGTTGCGCGCGCCAACGCCGCATGGCCAGAACGGTGATCGCCACCAACAGGCAAACCGCCCCGCCGACTTCCAGGAATCCCAACGGTTGGTGAGGATAAAAAACAGCCAGGCCGGCCGGCCAAAAACTCTTGGAGAGGTAACGCATGTAGGCCACAGGAACGTTGGCCAGCCGCACACTTATCGGAAACCTCGTCAGCGTCGTTAGCACTCCAAAATGCTTTTGGATCAGGAATGTCACCGCGCCACCGCCGGCCGCCAGAAGAAGGAATGGAATTTTCTCCACGATCAGCCGCCAGGAGAAGCGCGGCCCGAATTCCAGCCGGCCCAACGGCCAATAATCCAGCAGCAAGAGGATACACGGGAGCGTCACCACCATCGCTTTGGACATCAATCCAAACGCGAATAACAACAGGCTCAAGGCATAGAAAACTCTGCGCTCCGCGCTTTGCACTCTGCATTTTTCCGCGTAGCGGACGTAGGCCCCGACGCTGAGCATCCAAAAAAGCGAGCTTAAGACATCCTTCCTCTCGGAAATCCACACGACCGACTCAACCCGGAGAGGATGGAGCGCAAACATTGCGGCCACGAAGGCGCTGCGCCAAAGCGCGCCGGTCAGGCGGTTGAGCAGAAGGAAGAGCAAGACCGAATTGGCCAGATGCAACAGCAGGCTGGTGAAGTGATGGCCCCCCGGCTCCAAACCGTAAAGCTGCCAATCAAGGATGTGGGACACCCAGGTCAGTGGATGCCAATTGGAGGTGTGTGCAGTGGTAAAGGCCCATTGGATGCTCCGCCAGTTCAAACCGTGTTGAATGTCCTTGTTGTCCAACACGTAGTCATAGTCGTCAAAAGAGACAAAGTCGCCGCGGACCGCCGGCCAAAAAACGGCCAGCACCACCGCGCCCAGCAAAAGGCAAACCAACCATTTCTGCCATTGGCGTCCAGAGTCTGTCATCGGCCAAAATGTTAGCCGCAACGCCGCCAAAATCGAATCTTCAATTTCGGCGCCGGGGCAGCGCACACGTCACGGTCACGCCCCCGCCCTTGGATTGCCGCAAAGTGATGCTGGCGCCGATCATCCGCGCCCGGTGATGCATGACCCGCAATCCCATGCCCTTGCCTTGGGGCGCCGCCGCCGGAAAGCCGGCGCCGTCGTCCTTGACCTTCAAGATCAGGCGCGACTTGTTCGATGTGAGGCTCAAGAGGATGCACTTGGCATGGCCGTGTTTGATGGCGTTGGTGGCGGCTTCTTGGGCGATGCGGTAAAGATGAACCGCGACGGCGTTGCCGGTAATCTTGATATTCGGCTCGCATTGCAATTCGCAGGAAACCGAGAAGATCGTGCGCAGGTTCTCCGCCAATTGTTCCAAGGCGGCTTCGATGTCATTGGTGTCCAGCACCACCGGGCATAAGCCGCGGGAAAGGCGGCGGGTCTGGGCCAGCGCCTCGTTGATCAGAGAGGCGATGTTGCCGGCGGCCTCCGTCTCTTGGACACCCTTAGCCTGAAGTTTTTGTTCGAGGACCTTGGCCAGAAAAGCGATGCCTGTCAACGATTGGCCCAAACCATCGTGCAAATCCTGTCCCAACCGCCGCTGTTCCCGTTCGCTGATCTCCTGGATTTCGTGCTCCAAGGCGCGGCGCTCGGTGACATCCCGCAAGATGCTCAAATTAAGGTTCGGCGCCAATTGGGTGGAGGAAAACTCGATAAAACATCGTTTGCCTTTGGGCTTGGTGAAGGACAATTCACCCAGGCCCTCCGAGCGCCGTTGGCTATGCTGATGTAGCGCCTTGGCCGGCAAGTCGCTCCATTTCCATTCCAGCAATTGTTCCCGGCTCAGTCCCAGCAAGCGGCAGGCCGCGCCGTTGACCTCCACAAACCGGCCGCGGTCGTCGGAAATCAAGATCGCATCCAGGCTGCGCTCGAAGAGCAGGCGGAATCGTTCATGGCTCTTTTGCAGCGCCTTCAGTGTCGCCGCGTGCTGCACGGAATATCGGATCACGCGCTCCAGCACGACGGCGTCCAACTGGTCTTTGATCAAGAAGTCCGCCGCGCCCAACTCCGTCGCCTCCAGATCAACCTTCGGATCGTCCAACCCGGTGAGAATAATAATCGGAGTTTGGACTCCCTGCGCGGTGGCTTCGCGGAGCAGTTCCAGGCCCGTGCGCAGGCCCAGGCGGTAATCCAACAGACAGGCGTCGTGCCGGTTTTCCCGCAACGCCGCCAGGCCGTCGTCATAGCTGGCCGCCCAATCCGTGACGAATTTTTTGCCCGGAACCTTGGTCAGCAGACGGCGCAGGAGGATGAAGACACTTTCTTCGTCATCAATCAATAATACGCGCAAGGGTGTGGCATCCATAACTGATTTGTTTCATTCTTTATCTTAATCGAGTGCCGTAGAGAAGATTAAGATTAGGAAACCCTTACTGCGTCGGCGCGGGTGGCAGCACGTTTGCTTCCGGCGCCGCTTTCTCCAGATTCGGCGTGACATCAGCCTCGACATTGCCGACAGCCCAATTGATCCCACCCATCAGCACCGATTGAAACACAGGGTTGGTCCAAACGTCCTCCCGGTGTCCCATGCTGGTGTAAAAAACGCGGCCCTTGCCATACCGTCTCGCCCAGGTGGAGGGATAATTCGGACGATCATACGCCGTCCGATTATTCCCTTCCTTTTTCATCGTCGAAGTGTCCTGCACCAGCAGCACGTGCAGGTTGGGCTGAAAATCCTTCAGCGAGTACCATTCCTCCAGCGGCCCGAAATCGTCCGGCACCGCGCTCATGCCTGGAAAATTCCTGTCCACGACGATTTGATGCGCCGGTTGTTGCGATCCGTGAATGATAAACTCCGCGCCAATCATTTTGACGTACGCGTCGGCCTGGTCGCCGTCCGGCTTCCAACGGGCCGGTCCGTGTTCCTTGCCCCCGGGCGAATGGAACGTGTCGGTGGCCGAATGCGTGCCGATAAAGCCCTTGCCTTTGTGAATCGCCTCGAACAGCGCTGCCTTGTCCTCCTGGCTCATGGGCGGATTCTTGTCGCTGCCGGATTCGGTCAAATCACCTGTCGTGTAAAAAAAGAACGCGTCGTATTTGGCGATGTTTTCCGGTGTGAAGACCGAGCCGTCCTTGG
>Ga0302324_100022117_pt1 | contig 12372 bp, 8 predicted proteins | sample Palsa_T0_1_FD_201949 | JGI IMG/M metagenome (GOLD analysis project Ga0302324, IMG submission 201949) | Peat permafrost microbial communities from Stordalen Mire near Abisko, Sweden - Palsa_T0_1 | ecosystem: Environmental > Terrestrial > Soil > Palsa > Peat permafrost | place: Sweden: Abisko...
CTCGATATTGTGCTCCACGAAGCGGTCGAGACGCGGCCACTTCGCCGTCGGCAGCAGTTTGCCGTCCACCCGAAGCTCGCGAAATCCCTTGCTGCGGGCCCACTTGGCGAGCGCCGTATAAAGGCCTTTGCGCGCAACGATCATGGGCGCGAGCAGCGTGATCTTCTTGCCGCGGTAATCCTTGAGCAATCGCGCCGTGATCGCCTCGGCGCTTTGCGGCTCGATGCGCGCGCGGCAGCTCGGGCAATATTGCACCCCGAGCTTCACGTACATGAGGCGCAGAAAATGATAGATCTCGGTGAGCGTCGCGACCGTGCTCTTGCGTCCGCCGCGGCTGGTGCGCTGCTCGATCGCGACGGTCGGCGGGATGCCGAAGATGGCATCGACATCAGGCCGCGCGGCCGGCTGGACGAACTGGCGGGCGTAGGCGTTGAGCGATTCCAGATAGCGCCGCTGGCCCTCGGCGAAGAGAATGTCGAAGGCGAGTGTGCTTTTGCCGCTTCCGGAGACGCCGGTGATCACCGTGAAGCGGTTGCGGCGAAGGTCAACGTCGATGTGCTTCAAGTTGTGCTCGCGTGCGCCGCGGATCGAGATGACGGCGGGTGCGAACGGCAGCGCGACGCGCCGCGTCGCATCGCTCACGCCGCGGGCGAGCAGGGCGCTTCCTTGCTGCGCCGCCTCGACGAGCGCGCGGCCGGTGTGCGAGGAGGCAACGCGCATGATGTCCTCTGGGGTACCGGTGGCGACCACCGCGCCGCCCGCATCGCCGCCCTCGGGTCCCAAGTCGATGATCCAGTCCGCCGCGCGCACGACGTCGAGGTTGTGCTCGATCACCAGCAGCGAGTGCCCGGCCTCGATGAGGCGGCGGAACGAGCGCAGCAGCTTTGCAACATCGTCGAAGTGCAGGCCGGTGGTCGGCTCGTCGAACAAAAACAGTGAGCCGCGCGCCGAGGCTTTCTTCCTGGGAGACGCGCTCTGCACGGCGTTCTCCGCCAGATGGCCCGCGAGCTTCAGCCGCTGCGCCTCGCCTCCGGAGAGCGTGGGGACCGGCTGACCCAAGCGCAGATAGTCGAGCCCGACTTCTGCGAGAGGCGCCAGGCGCAGGCAAACCTCCGCATCGGCGTGAAATACCTGGAGCGCCTCCGAGATCGTGAGGTCGAGGACATCGGCGATGCTCAAGGGCGCAAAACCCTCGCGGCTCAACTTGCACTCGAGGATTTCCGCCCGATAGCGCCGGCCGTTGCAGTCCGGACAGCGCAGATACACGTCCGATAGAAATTGCATCTCGACGTGCTCGAATCCGTTGCCGCCGCATCCAGGGCAGCGTCCGTTCCCTGAGTTGAAGCTGAAGGTGCCCGCCGTGTACTTACGCTCGCGCGCCTGCGGCAGGCGCGCAAAGAGCTTACGAATGGCATCGAACGCCCCGACGTAGCTCGCGGGATTCGAGCGCGTGGTGCGCCCGATGCTGCTCTGGTCAACCATGACCACGCCGTCGATCTCGCGTGCGCCGCGCAGCGCGCGGTGCCGGCCGGGATTATCGGTCGGCTTGCCGTGCGCCCGCCGTAGCGCGGGGTAGAGCACATCGTGCACCAGTGTGGATTTGCCCGAGCCGCTGACGCCGGTCACGCACACCAGGCGGTTGAGCGGGATCTCGACGTCGATGCCCTTCAAGTTGTGCTCGGCCGCGCCCTCGATACGCACGCTCCCGCTGCTCGGCGCTTGCTCACCGGCCGGCGGAATCTGCACACGTCGGCGCCCCAGCAGATAGTCGGCGGTGAGCGAGCCGCGCGCCTGCGCGAGCGCGCCGACGCGGCCTTCGAACACGATCTCGCCGCCGTGCTCGCCGGGGCCCGGACCGATGTCGATCAAGCGGTCGGCCGCCTGCATGACCTTCGGATCATGCTCCACCACGATGAGCGTATTGCCGGCATCGCGCAGCCGCTCCATCACCCCGACGATGCGCCCCACGTCGCGCGCATGCAGCCCGATGGACGGCTCGTCCAGAACGAACAAGGTGTTGACCAGCGAGGTGCCGAGCGCGGTGGTGAGATTGATGCGCTGGACCTCGCCGCCCGACAAGGTGCGCGATTGGCGATCGAGGTTCAGGTAGCCGAGACCGACGTCGGTCAAATACTTGAGCCGCGTGCGCACCTCGCCGAGCAACAGGTCCGCCGCCTCATCGAGCGGCGCCGGCAAGGCGAGTCGCGCGAAAAACTCTCGGGACTCATCGATCGGCTTGAGCATGAGCTCCCGCATGTTGACGCCCGGCTCGCCGAGGCGCCAGAGCAGCGCATCCGGCTTCAATCGGGCCCCCGCACAGGCGCCGCACTCGGTATAGGAGCGGTAGCGCGAGAGCAGCACCCGGATGTGCATCTTGTACGCCCGGGTCTCGAGCCAGGCGAAGAAACGCTTGACCCCGTACCAGATCTTCTTCGTCCATTCCCCTTCGCCCTCGATCACCCAGCGCCGCTGCTCCTCGCTGAGGTCGGCCCATGGCGTGTCGATGGGAACGCCGCGCTTGCGTGCGAACTTGATCAGATCCTCCTGGCACTCCTCGTAGGACGCCGTTTGCCAGGGCTTGATCGCTCCATCCTGAAGCGATAGCGTCACGTCGGGAATCACCAGGCCGTAATCGACACCGATGGTGCGGCCGAAGCCGCGGCAGGTGTCGCACGCGCCGATGGGTGAGTTGAAACTGAACGTGCTCGGCGTCGCCTCCTTGTAGTGAATATCGCAATCCGGACAATGCAACGCCGTGGAGAATCGCCAGGGTGGCTCGGTCGAGCCATCCTCATTCTGCGGATAGACGTCGAGCCGCCCGTGTCCCACCTTCAGCGCCGATTCGATCGCATCGCCTGCGCGCGCCAGTTCCACGGCCGACCAGCGAAAGCGGTCCTGAATCACCTGCAGCGCGTCGGCTTGTTCCTCGTGCATTCGCGTGTAGCCCTGCCCGGCGAGGAGCGCCTTGATTTCCTTTGCGCTGAAGCTTTTCGGGATGGGCACCGGAAAGGTCAGTAGCAGGCGCGGGTCGCCCGCGGCGGCGGCCCGTTGCTCGATCAGGGTGCGGATGCTGTCGACGCTGTCGCGACGCACCGCGTGCCCGCACCCCCGGCAGTGAAGCACCGCCGCGCGTGCGAACAAGAGCTTCAGATGGTCGTTGAGCTCGGTCATCGTGCCCACCGTCGAGCGGGAGGTGCGCACGGGATTGGTCTGGTCGATGGCGATTGCGGGGGGAATGCCCTCGATGGCATCGACCGCGGGCCGGTCCATCCGGTCGAGGAATTGGCGCGCGTAGGGCGAGAAGGTCTCCACGTAGCGGCGCTGTCCCTCGGCGTACAGCGTATCGAACACGAGCGAGGACTTACCCGACCCGCTCACGCCCGTGACGACGATCAGCTCGTTGACCGGGATATCGAGGTCGAGATTCTTGAGGTTGTTCTGGCGTGCGCCGCGAATGCGAATGGCATCCGCGCGGGACGGATCTAGAGGTGGCATGGACCTTTCAGTGTACGGGAAGCCACCCGGCCCCAAGAAGGGGGCCGAAACGGCTCGGAGGTGGAACTTCACACATTATATACCGCCCGATTGCCAGGCGACACCGGCTCGCCGAACATACGTCCTCTTATGGATAACACGCTCAGCGCCGGTGTCATCGAGGGATTCTTCGGGAAACCCTGGGGCTGGCCCGCGCGCCTCGGCGGAGTCGATTTTCTGCGCGATGCGGGCTTCGGCTTCTACATCTATGCGCCGAAGGGCGACCCCTATCTGCGGCGCAAATGGCGCGAGCCCATGCCTCGGGACACGCTCGAGCAGCTCGCCGCCGTCGGCGCGCGCTGTCGTACCCAGGGAATCGATTTCGGCATCGGTCTTACGCCCTTCGAGATCTACCTCGGCTACGATGCCTCCGCTCGAGAGTGCTTGCGCGCCAAGGTGCTCGAGCTCAACGAGACGGGTGCCGACACCCTCGCCATTCTCTTCGACGACATGCGCGGCGACGTCGCGGGGATTGCCGAGCTGCAGGCGCGGGTGATCGCCGAGATTACCGGCTGGAGCAACGCGCGACGCTTCATGGTCTGCCCCACGTATTACTCATACGACGCGCGGCTCACCCGTGAGTTCGGGACTCCGCCGAAAGCCTATCTCGCGGATCTCGGGCGTCTTCTCGATCCGCGCATCGAGTGCTTCTGGACGGGCGAGAAAATCATTTCGCACGGATATTCCGCGCAGCATCTCGCCGACGTCGCCGCCGATCTCGGGCGCAAGCCCTTCATTTGGGACAACCACATCGCCAATGATGCGAAGACGCGCAGCAATCATCTCTACCTCGATCCATCGGCCGATTCGTGGAGCTTGGCGGCGGAGGCCGCGGCCGGACTCGCGATCAATCCCATGAACCAGCCGTACCTCTCGCGCATCGCGCTCTGCGGTTACCGGCGGCTCCTCACGGTCGGTTCGGACTTGCGCAGCGCGTTGCCCGGCATCTGTCGGGGGTTGGCGGGGCCGCGGCTCGGTGAGCTGCTATGCGAGGATCTCGGATTATTGCAAAACGAGGGTCTGAGCCGGCTCGACGAGGCCACGCGGCAACGCCTCCTCGGCCGATACGAGAGCGAGGCCGGCAACCCTTTCGCGGACGAGGTCGCGGCGTTCTTGCGAGGGGAGTACGTGTTCGACCCGCAGTGCTTGACGAGTTGATGGTGCCACGGATACAGAGGCGAGGGGGTGCCATGCGGATCAGCTCGATGTTCCGAATCAGGCAAATCGCGATGAGTGCGCTGCTTCTAATCGCCCTCACAACGGTAGAAAGCGAAACTCTTTTCGGACGGGATCTCGTCGCCGCATTGCGTGCCGGGGGATACGTGATTCTCATGCGCCACGCGAGCTCACCCGGCCATCCACCGGACGCGCAACGCGCGGACGCCGAGAACGTTCAACATGAGCGCCAACTGGATGCGCTCGGGCGGTCTTCGGCGCAGGCGATGGGCGAGGCGCTGCGGCGCTTGCAGATCCCTATCGGCGCCGTGCTATCGAGCCCAACCTACCGGGCCTTGGAGACGGTGCAGCTTGCGAAGCTGGGGCAGCCGATCACATTCATGGAACTCGGAGACGGCGGCCAAGGCGGGACCGGCGAAGATAGCGAGCGGGCGAAATGGCTGAAAGCCAGAACCGCAACGCCGCCCGCGGCCCATGAGAACACTGTCATCGTGACTCACTTCTCCAATATCATAGAAGCCTATCCCGGTCGTGCCGATGATCTCGCGGAGGGTGAGGCGTTGATTCTGCATCCTGATGGGAAGGGGGGCGCGAGTGTCGTCGCGCGAGTGAAGATCGATGATTGGGCGAGTCTCTCCGGCGGCCGCTGACCTGACCCTTGTTCGGAAAAGGCACCATGCCCGTTACCAAGCCAAGCTACGAACCAGCTATACCCGTGCTTCCTCGCCGGGAGTTTCTCAAGCTATCGGGCCTTGTTGCACTCGCTCCCGGCTTCGGCGTGTTCTCCTCCTCGAATGCCCAATCACCGCCAGATGCCAAAGCCGACTACACGTTGCGCATCGCGCGCGGCAACCTCGAATTGGCGCCCGGGCGTGTCATCTCGACGACGCTCTATAACAGCCAATTTCCAGGACCTTTGCTGCGATTTACCGAGGGAAAGCGCGCGATCGTGGATATCTACAACGACACGGAGGTTCCGGAGCTTGCCCATTGGCACGGCCAGATGATCCCGAGCGATGTCGACGGCGCGGCGGAGGAGGGCACGCCGGTGATCCCAGCCCACGGCATGCGACGGATCAGCTTCGTGCCACGACCCGCGGGATTTCGGTTCTTGCATACCCATGTCGCGGCGGGCTCGGATCTAAGTAAAGGGACCTATTCCGGTCAGGCGGCGCCCGTCTACATCGAGCCGAAGGCGAATGAAGGGACTTACGATCGGGAAGTCTTCCTCACGCTCAAGGAATTCGAAGCTTCCTTGAGCCACGGCGGGGACATGGACATGGATTTCCTTGCCGGTGAATCGAGCCCGGAGTTGAAGGCGATCGGCAAGGCGGCCGACGAAAAAAACAAGCAGCACAAGGAGAAGGGCTTCGAGGTCAACTACCGATCGTTTGCCATCAACGGCAAGATGCTGGGTTCTGGTGAGCCTGTCCGAGTCAAGTTCGGTGAGCGGATTTTATTCCACGTCTTGAACGCAAGCGCCGGCGAGATGCGCAGTCTCGCGTTGCCCGGACACGTGTTTCACGTCGTCGCGCTCGATGGGAATCCGGTTCCCAATCCCGGCGGTGTGCCCGTCCTGTGGCTGGGAACCGCCGAGCGGGCCTCGGCCATCGTCGAGATGCGGCACCCGGGAGTCTGGGTACTGGGGGATCTCGACGACGACGATCGCAAAAACGGTATGGGCATCGTAATCGAGTACGCCGGCCAGCGCGGTGCGCCAAAATGGCAGAAGCCCGAGGCGTTCAAATGGGACTATTCTCTATTCGGTCACGCGCACACAGCGCCGCGCGAACCCGATGAGACGATCGAGATGCTCATCGTCAAGAACAATGGCGCACTCGGAGGATTCAATGAATGGACGCTCAACGGCGAGGCGTTTTCGATGGCCTCGATGAAGCCGCGTTATACCGTGCGTCGAGGGCGGCGCTATCGCCTCAAGTTTCGCAATGCCAGCGACGACATTCATCCATTGCACTTGCACCGGCACACCTTTGAATTGACCCGTATCGGCGGCAAGCCCACCTCGGGCGTCATGAAAGACGTCGTCATGTTGGGCGGCTATCAGGAAGCGGAACTCGACTTCGTTGCGGATAATCCGGGACTTACGCTTTTCCACTGTCACCAGCAATTGCACATGGACTTCGGGTTCATGGCGCTCTTCAAGTATGCGTGAGCGCTCGGCGCTCTCGATCTTTTGTCTCCTGCTGATTGCACTTCCTGCCATCGCCTGAGTGCCTCGCGGTGTTGCGCTCTTCGATGCCTTCTACCGCTCCGGCGCGCGCTGTCGCAACTTCGAAACACTTGCGGCGCGTCGGATTTCGGGTTTCACTTTGTACAGCAAAGTCCGACGGTTGACGTCAGGGTGAAACGCAACGGCCAGCACGCCGGAATCAAGAAGACTCTTCGTTGGAGCCGCGTGGCGTATGCAATATTTACAATCTTGGACTCGCTTGCGCACCGCACTCGCGGACATTGCGTCCGCGTCGCTCACCGTCGGGCGAGGTCGGTCATTGGCGTTTCTGCTCGTGCAGATGGTCGCCGCCTGTTCCGGCGGCACGGACGGCAGTTCCGCATCGCAACGTGAGACGGCGGGGGTCGCGCCCAGCATCATCACGCAGCCGCAAAATATCATTGTCACGGTCGGTCAGACGGCCTCGTTCACCGTCACCGCAACCGGTACCGCTCCTCTGGCCTATCAGTGGCGCAGGAGCGGCGGTGCGATTGGCGGCGCTACGGCCGCGACCTACACGACTGCAGCGACCAGCGCTGCCGACACGGGCGCGTCCTTCAGCGTCGTCGTCACCAACTCCGCAGGCACGGTCACCAGCGGCAATGCGATTCTTACAGTCAATCCCACAAGCGCATCGCCACTGTCGATCACGACCTCCACTCTGCCCGGCGGAGTTGTTCGGAGCGCCTACACCGAAACCTTGCAGGCGACCGGCGGCGAGACCCCTTATGCCTGGACGGTGGTAAGCGGTCAGCTGCCGGCCGGGCTTGTCTTGTCGGGCACGACGGGCGCGATTTCCGGAACCCCGACCACGGTGGAGAGCTCCTCGTTTACCGTCGGCGTTCATGACGCCGCCGGCGCCTCGGCAACGCTGGCGGCCAGCATATCGATCAGCGCGGCGGCCTTGGCGGGGACATTTGGGCACGTGGTCATCGTCGTCGAAGAGAACGCCAACTACGCGAGCGTAGTCGGCGCCACGGCCGCCATGCCCTATCTGAATTCCTTGATCGACAATTATGGGCTTGCGACCCAGTATTACTCCAATACCCACCCCTCGATCGGCAACTACATGATGCTGGTGACCGGCCAAGTGCTGACGAACGACGACGGCGAAACGCCGGAGTCATTTCCGGTCTCGGCGAACAATGTCGTACGCCAACTGGCCGCGAACGGCAAGACCTGGAAGGCCTACGCCGAGGACCTGCCGTCGGTGGGATATACCGGCGGCGATACGGGGAACTATGCGGTGCGCCATGTGCCCCTGGCGTACCTGACGGATGTGCAAGACAGCGCGGCGGGCAAAGAAACGCTGGTGCCCTTTACCCAATTCGCAACGGATCTTGCTTCCGGCAAATTGCCGGATTACTCATTCGTCACGCCGAATCTTTGTAATGACGCTCATAACTGCGCGCTGAGTGTCGCCGACGCGTGGCTGAAGACGAACATCGCACCGCTCCTCACCAGCACTCCCTTCAAGGACGACGGAGTGCTGATCATCGTTTTCGACGAGTCGGGTGACGACGATACGCACGGCGGCGGACGGATTGCCGCCGTAATCATCAGCCCCAAGTTCTCGAAAGTAGGTTATCAATCGACGACGCTGTATCAGCATGAGAGCACGCTGCGCTTGATGCTGGAGGGGCTCGATATCACCACCAACTTGCCGGGCGCCGCGGCAACGGCGCCGACCATGTGGGAGTTCTTCGATACACCGCCATAGGCGTTGCGCTGCCAACTTGGCGATGCAAAGTGATCAAGATCCCCTGAGGCGGCCCAACCTGAACACTCTGAATGTGCGTTATCGTACAGATCGCTTCCCGCCCGAGGCTATAGCATCCACGGCAGCGATGATCGTGCTGTGCAGGGTAAGGAACAAGGAATCGTATGCAACCGCTCGTACCACGCAACTGGATGATCGCGTTACGAGGGGTCGCCGGACACCGCATGGCGAACGCCATCAGCTATCGGTCGCGTCAGGCCTGTCGCCCGTGGGTGCTGGCCGCAGCGTGTTTGGCTCTATACATCCTCGCGACTCCAAGCCGGGCGGTGCCCAGCTTTGCACGGCAGACCGGCATGGCTTGCTCCGCCTGTCACACGGTTTTCCCCGAGCTGACGCCCTTCGGCCGCGCATTCAAGCTGAACGGCTATGTGCTCGACAACATCAAGCAGATCACGGGTATCGATACCTCGGATCGGCAGACGCTCGCCATCAACTCGTTGCCCCCCATCAGCATGAATCTGATGATCTCGTACACGCACACCGGCCAGCCGCTGCCGGACAGTGCCATCTCAGGGGCACTCGCAAAGGACGGCGACTTGCTGTTTCCCGACCAGGTGAGCCTCTTTTACGCCGGTAAGATCGCCGATGGTCTCGGAGCATTCGTGCAGCTCACCTACGACGGTGCCGAGGACCATTTCGGTCTCGACAATACGGACATTCGCTACGCGCATCACTTCTCCTTCGGCGGCGCGAACGGCAACAACCATGAATTGCTCCTTGGCGTCACGGTCAACAACAACCCTGCCGTGCAAGACGTTTGGAACTCGACGCCCGCGTGGGGCTACCCATTCGCGAGCAGCAGCGTCGCCCCGGGCGAGATCACGTCGGCGAAGGTCGACAACGGGGCCGGCGGATTCGGTCAAACCGTGGGTGGGATCGGCGTATACGTTTGGCTGGACGAGCACTTCTACGCCGAGATCACCAACTACGATTCCGCAATCCCCGGCGGCGCCCACCCTCTCGACAGCACGCAGACCAACGTCGTGCAGGGCCTGGCCCCTTATTGGCGCTTGGCCTACGAGCAGCGGTGGGATCGCAATTCCTTGGAAGTCGGCGTCTACGGCCTGGATGCGAGCACGCACCCGGGAGGCGGCACGCCGCTGCAGGGTCCCACCAACAAGTACAAGGATGCCGCCGCCGACTTCCAGTATCAGTTCATCGGCGAGAACCATTCCTTTACCGTCCTAGGCACCTATATTCACGAGTCTCAGACGCTCGATGCCAGCGTGCTGGATGGCTTCGCCGCCAATCTCCACAATGACCTGCACACGCTCAAAGTGACCGGCGACTACTATTACCGGCGCACGATCGGCGGCTACCTGGGATATTTCGACACGAGCGGAAGCACCGATCCCACGCTCTATGCGCCGGCGTCGGTAGTCGGCAGCAACAACGGCAGCCCGAACACGAATGGCTACATTGTCGAGGTGGATTACTTGCCGTGGCTCAACACGAAACTCTCGGCGCAATACGTCGACTACCAGAAGTTCAACGGGGGCTCGACCAACTACGACGGCAGCGGCCGCAACGCATCCAACAACAACACTTTCTATGCGTTGCTCTGGATCGCGTTTTGATCGAGGCAGAGCACCATGAAATCACATGACATCATCGCCCTCGCCATAATTTCCGCGATGTACATCGGCGCGCATGCCTGGGCGGCGGACGTCACGGATAGCCTGACGGATGCACAGAAAGCGACTCTGCACAAGACGATCGAGACCTGCGGCACCTGTCACGGCGTCAACGGACGCAGCGTCTCGCCGACGTTTCCTAATCTGGCGGCCCAGACCGCGCCCTACATCGAAATGCAGTTGCACGCCTTCAAGGATCAAACGCGTGCCGATCCGGATGCGCAGGCGTACATGTGGGGCATGGCATCGCCGCTGAGCGATGCAACTATCAGCGGGCTGGCCAAGTACTTTTCCTCCGAGCCGGCCCCTCCCGGCAGACCGGGGAATCCCGCCCTCATCGAGCAGGGCAAGCGCTTGTTCCAGGAGGGGGTTCCCGCCCAGCAGATTCCTCCCTGTGCGACCTGCCACGGAGCTCACGCGGAAGGCATGGCGAGCTTCCCGCGGCTGGCGGGTCAACATGCCCCGTATTTGTTGAAACAACTCCTGGTGATCCAGAGCGTGTTGCGCACCGCCCCCGTCATGCACGGCGTGGTAAAGAATCTCAGCAAGGATCAGATGGAGGCGCTCGTTGCGTATCTGGAGTCCATCTGAGAGCGGCGCGATCGACTGCGTCCCAATCACCGCCATAGGAGCATGAGCCATGAAAGACAGCATCACCCGTCGGACAATGATCCAAGGCGGCCTCGCGGCGAGCCTCGTGGTTCCGGCATTGATCGGTGCGCGTGCCGCCGCGGCCGCTGCGCTTACACCTCTCGACGCGAAGGACCCCCAGGCTGTCACGCTCGGGTTCGTGAGCGATGCCTCGAAGGTTGACGCTGCTGCCAATCCGAACTACTCGAGTGGCCAGACGTGCTCGAACTGCCAGCAGTATCAGGGTACGGCGAATGAGACGCAGGCCGGTTGCGTCCTATTTCCAGGCAAAAGCGTGCCGGCGGCGGGCTGGTGCAAAGTGTGGCGAAACAAGGTTTGAGCGCGGCGGCCAACAGCGCCGAATGGCTCCGTGACCCGCAGATACCGGCCCCGCCACCAACGTCAATTCATTTCATCACCCGGCAAGGGCAGGCGGGCACCGGCGATCTTCTCGCCCCGAAACAGGAAGGTGTAGGTCTTGAATTCGCTGTACTTGTTCTGCGAATCCTTTGCGCTGATGGTCACCCTGACCTTCCAACCGTATTCCCGCTTCTCGCGCAACAATAAGCCACCGCTCATCTCCGTGATGTACCCCTGCTCCGGCTCCGTCATTTCGCGATACCGGACGGATTCCGGATGCTTCAGATGTGCGAGGAAGTACTTCCGAATGCCCTCCTGGTAGCTGGTGGGCATGTCGCCATAGGGTGTGGCCGCTTCGCGTGAGGGTGCCGGCGGTCCGGCTTCCGGCGGTTCGCTCGGCTGGTGCGACTCTATGGGAGCAGGTGAGCCGTTCGACGCCGCGCTTGGTGTCGCGCCCTGCACGCTCGGCGGCGGCGCCGGCATCGACTCCGCAGGCGGGCCGTCCAGGTTCCAGGTGTCAACGACGCACTTCCAAGTCCGGTCGGCTTGCCTGCGCCACACCTCCAGCCGTCGGCCGCGGCGGAGAGCGTGCGGGCCGCGGGCATCGTCGAAGCGCAGCTCGTAGCTTCCTATCACCGTGGCCACGTCACCCGCCCGAGCCACGTTTACCTCGAGCGGATGCCAGCTGATGGAGAGGTTCGGGAGCGCGAGAATGCGCGCCACGGCGGATTGCACGAGCGCCCGCCCGCTCGCGAAGTGATCTTCCGGCAGAAGCACCACGGCATCGGGAGCGTAGAACGATATCCACGCATCCCCCCGTGCTGCGTTCATCGCTGCGGTCCAGTCCGCATCGGCCTTGCGTATCCCAATTTCGGCAGACGTTGCATCGAGCGCCGAGCGGGCCGCGAGACAATGCGAACAGACCAACAGGGATGCGAGTATCAGAAATGCGACGGACGACAGCCGCGGTTGTCTCATTTTGGTTTCCCGAGTACGGCAGCGGCGCCTCATAACCCATCTGTATATCT
>Ga0302324_100022122_pt1 | contig 12371 bp, 11 predicted proteins | sample Palsa_T0_1_FD_201949 | JGI IMG/M metagenome (GOLD analysis project Ga0302324, IMG submission 201949) | Peat permafrost microbial communities from Stordalen Mire near Abisko, Sweden - Palsa_T0_1 | ecosystem: Environmental > Terrestrial > Soil > Palsa > Peat permafrost | place: Sweden: Abisko...
GCGCTCGTCGATCTCCGCGGCGTGCGCCAATTGGACCGGATAGCGCACATGTGCATCCACGCCCTTGGTGGAGTAGCTCAGCTGAACCGTCGGCACTGCATCGCCGCCGGCGCTCGACAGCGTGGTCCGCTGCAGCTCGCGCGTCTGCCTCTGAATCTCCTCGCGATACTCGGCGAGCACTTCATTGGCCGCTGCGAACAGCTTCTGTTTGATGGACTCGTAATCCCCTTCTGGCGGGAGGGCGAGCGTTATGTCATGCCACGCGAAGCTCACGCCGGGAATCTGCTTGAACAGCCCGGTGGTCACTTGAAAAACCACGGAGTTGGGAAATGCCGCGACGCGTCCCGTCGGTACGGACGATCCGCGGCCTGCCAACTCCATCAAGTACATCCGCACCATCCCCAGCTCGATGATCTCGCCGCTCACCTCGCCGATCTGCACTCGATCGCCGACGCGAATGCCGTACTTACCGATGAGGAAAAAATATCCGACGAGGGAGACGAGCACGCTCTGCATCGCGACCGCCAGCCCCGCCGTGATCAGACCCGCGAAGGTCACGATCGAGCCCAGCTCGCTCGCAAACGTGAACCCGATGATGATGACCACCAACGTCCAAAGGGCGATCTTGCGCAGAAGCAAGAGCTGATAACGTTTGCGCGAATCCTGCACGTACTTGAGTACGCCGCGATGCCACAGCTCGGCAAGGGCGAACACCGCGCCCAAAATGAGCGCGAGCACGCCGGCTCGAATCCCCAGCGACTTGAGCGCGCTGCGCGACTGATCTTCCGCTGCTTCGCGCCAGTTTCTCAGATTGCGCCGGTACTGATCGAGAAGCGCGGCCTGCTTCCGCAATGGCACGAACAGGACCGAGGCTTGTTTGAATTGGGTGGCCAGCGCATCGAGTTGATCGCGGGTCACCGCCGGCGCCGCACTGTTGTCGGTGTCGGCCTGCGCCATGAGCGCGTCGCCGTGCGCAGACAGCGCGCGCAGTTGCGCGACGAGCTTGCTCTGTATCTGGCTCAGCGCCGTCTGCAATGCTTCCGTACGGTGATCGATCGCGTCGATCGAGGAGATCTTCTCGGACAGCTTGAATACGTCCGCGGCCTCGTCCCAGATTCCGAAGCGCGAGGTCGCCGCGGACGCGGGAGTGGGCGCGCTCGCGGGGTGCTGCGCCGTCGGCGCCGTGGTGCCGGGCGAGGGAGAAGGCGAGGTGCTCGGCAATGCCACCGCCATCGCATCGATCTGCGAGCGCAGCGAGCCGGCATCCTTGGCATCGCTCCCGTTCATCGCGGTGACGATGCTGCCGATCATGCTTTTCTTGGCGCTGATAAGATCGAGCTCGCCCTGCAGCTCGGCGATCTTCGCTTGCAGCGCCGGCTTCGCGTTCTTCGCCGCTGCGGCGAGCCTGGCGCGCGCCGAGTCCATTTCGTTCTGTATCGAAAGCGCCTGAGCGTTGAGTTTCTGTTGCCGCGCCGCGAGTGTTTGCGCGGAAGTGCTCGCCTGACTGCCGGCAGAGTTATCCGGCGGACCCTCGACGAGTTGTTCTGCGCTCGCCCGCGCGACATCGAACGCGAGCGCCACGACTTGATTGGCGATTTGGCGATTCTCCGCCAGGCTCAACAGGTCGCTCGGCTCGTCCGCGATCTGCTGTTGAACACCGAGCGTGCGGTACCAATCCACAGTCGCGTCCAGCATTTGAATGACTTCGGCGGCGCTCATCGGCGCGGACGGTGCGGCGGCGGATGCGGCCGCTGCGGTTGATGAGGACGGCGGCGGCGATGCGGACGCTGCGGGCGATGCCGGCTGCGGAGCCGTTGCCGGCGGGGGCGCCGGGGTGCCGGCCGCGACAGCGAGCGACGCAGCGAGCGCGCATGCGCCCGACAAAATTGTGGCCATTGGTGAACGAGCGAGCCGCAGCACGGGCGCATCCTACCGTAAATCGTGGGGCACGAGTCGAGGCAACTATTTTATGCACGAAACAGTGAAACTTTCTGAAATTCACGGCATGCTTGCGCATCGCGCGAAGACCGCGCCAACCAATTGAGTTCTTTTGACGTGAAAATGACGAAATTCAAAGCCGGCGTCATGCTCTGCTCGCTGCTGGGCGCGACCGCCGCAATCTCCATCTGCGTGGCGGCCGAACACACGGCCACGGAACACGCGGCGGCCGAAACGGCGGACGCCAAGACACCGAGCAGCACTGAGCTGAGCGAGTCGTCGCGTTTGCTGCATGATGCGCAGCAAACGACACAGGGATCGATCACGGTCCAGGGTCGGGCAATCCCCTATCAGGCGGAGGCCGGAGTGTTGGTGGTTCACGTCAAAGACCCCATGGACGATGATCCGCCGCCGCCGCACGACGAGCACGGCAACCCGCCGCCGCCGCCGGCCCAGGCGAGCATGTCCTATGTCGCGTACTTTCGCGGCGACAAGGAAGATCCGCATCGGCCCATCACGTTTCTGTACAACGGCGGCCCCGGCTCATCGACGGTGTGGCTGCACATGGGCGCTTTCGGCCCGAAGCGCGTACGCACCGCCGACGATACTCACTCCGCGGCGGCGCCGTACCGCGTAGTCGACAACGAATACAGCCTCCTCGACGTGACCGATCTCGTGTTCATTGATGCCCCCGGCACCGGCTTCGGACACCTGCGCGGAGCCGACAAGGAGAAGGCGTTTTGGGGCGTCGACCAGGATGCGCATGCGTTCGCCAATTTCATCACCGAGTTCTTGTCGCGCCACAAGCGTTGGAACTCGCCGAAGTATCTGTTTGGCGAGAGCTATGGGACCACGCGCTCGGCGGCGCTCTCCAGTATTCTGGAGAACGAGAAGGAGCTCGACTTGAACGGCATCATCCTGCTGTCGCAGGTGTTGAACTTCGACGACGGCGCGGATGCGCCGCAGTTCAATCCGGGAGTCGATCTGCCCTATATGCTCGCGCTGCCGACCTACGCGGCGACCGCTTGGTATCACCACAAGCTGCCCAATCAACCCGCGGCGCTCGAGCCGCTGCTGCGCGAGGTCGAAAGTTTCGCCCTCAACGAGTATGCGCAGGCGCTTGCCGCCGGCGCCTCATTGAGTCCGGAGCGAAAGTCGCAGATTGCAGCCAAGCTGCACGAGTACACCGGCCTGCCCGCCGACTACATCGAGCGCGCCAACCTGCGGGTGAACGGTGGGGAATTCGAGAAGAACTTGCTCGGCAGCGAGATCACCACAGGCCGTCTCGACACCCGCTTCTCGGGTCCGACGCTCGATCCGATGAGCAAGGAGGCGGAATACGATCCGCAATCTGCGGCGATCTCCTCGGCCTACGTCTCGGCGTTCAACGACTACGTGCGCAACACGCTCAAGTTTGGCGACAAGATGGTCTACAAGGCTGATATTGACGTTGGCACTAAATGGGATTTCACCCACCAGCCCCCTGGCGCCACGTCCAAGCTGCCGGTCACCACCAACGTCATGCTCGATCTCGCGGCGGCCATGAAGCAGAACCCGAAACTCAAGGTTCAGTTGAACGGCGGCTACTACGATCTGGCGACGCCGTATTTCGCGGCCATGTTCGAGCTGCAGCAGTTGCCGATCGAGAAGTCCCTGCAAGACAACATCGAGATGCATTTCTATACTTCGGGCCACATGGTGTACGCGCACGAGCCCGACCTGAAGGCTTTGCACGCAAACGTCGCCGCGTTCATCGAGAAGACCAAGAGCGGGATGGCGGGTCAAACCTCGTGACGGCGCGGGCGGCGCAAGAGCTCAAGGCGGCCATCCGCGATGTGGCGGATTTTCCGAAGCCGGGAATCCTGTTCCGCGACATCTCGCCGCTGTTGAAGAGCCACTTCGCCGCCACCATCGAGGCGCTCGACGGCCTGCTCACGGAAGAGGAATGGCGCACGATCGATGCCGTGGCGGGCATCGAGTCGCGCGGATTCATTCTCGGCGCGGCGCTCGCGCTCAGGCGCGGCAAGGGTTTCGTGCTGGTGCGCAAGCAAGGCAAGCTCCCGCCGCCCGTGGTCGATGTGTCCTACGCTCTCGAATATGGATCGGGCGTGCTGGAAATGCAGCGGGGGCAGGGACGGGTACTGCTGATCGACGACGTTCTCGCGACGGGAGGCACGCTGAGCGCCTCGGCGGACTTGTGCCTGCGTGCCGGCTACTCGGTGGCCGCGCTTGCCGTGCTGATCGATCTGCAACTCGTGGTGGATTATCGATGGCGCGAGCTGCCCCTGCGCGCCGTCATCAGTTACTAGCCCGGGCCGGCGGGGTTTATGAACGAGTTTCCCCGGCTGCTCGTCGTCATGGCTCTCGCGGCGGAATCGGCGGGCGTCTTCGAGGACGCGCGCACTCCGCTGCTTTACTGCGGGGTCGGGAAAGTCAACGCCGCCGTCGTGCTGATGCGCGAGCTGCGCCGCTACGCGCACGCGTCACAACCCCCGCCGCTCGTGCTGAATTTCGGATCGGTGGGCAGCCGCGTGCACGACACGGGAGCGCTGGTGGCTTGCCACGAGTTCGTCCAGCGCGACATGGACGTCACCGGCCTGGGATTCGCCCTTGGAGTCACTCCGTACGACGACACGCCGGCGCGGCTTTGCTTCGAGCCGCTGTTCAAGCATTTGCCGCCCGCGCTCTGCGGGAGCGGTGACTCCTTTGCGATGAACGCCTGCGCGGTCGAGTGCGACGTGGTTGACATGGAAGCGTACGCGCTTGCCAAGGTGTGCCGGCTGGAGGGAGCACCCTTCGCCTGCGCGAAATACGTCACCGACGGCGCCGATCACGCGGCAGCGGATCATTGGCGCGACAACGTGCACAAGGCGGCGGAGGCATTCCTCGAGCTGTACCGCGCCGCCGAGCTCGCGTGGGCCGGGAAGCCGGGCTGAGCAGCCCGCGCCAGCCTCAAAATCCGTGGTAATGCAGCAGCGCCACGCCGACCGCGGCCACCAGACAGTACACGCCGAATAAATACCAGCGCCCGCTCTCCAGCCAGCGGCTCAGCCACTTGAGCGCCAGCAACCCCGCGACGAAGGCGAGCACGGCGCCGAACACGCTCAACAGAGCGACCGACTGCAGGCTTCCTTGAGCGGGCGTGGCGACGCCCGGCGGAGCATGCATCAAGCGCAACGCTTCCCGGGCCACGACGGGCGGGGTGAGCACCACGGCGAGCGCGAAGCTGAATCGCTCGGCGCGCGGCTTCGACACGCCGAGCAACATGCCGGTCGAGATGGTGGCGCCGGAGCGCGAGAAGCCGCGAAACGGCAAACACAATCCCTGCACGGCCCCGATGATGCCGGCCTCAGTGAGGCTGACCTCGCCCGAGTCGGCGCGCGCGGCGCGGCGCAGCCGGCTCTCACGCAACCCTGCGATCAGAATCAACACTCCGGCGGCCGCGAGCGCCGGCGCGATGAATTCCAGATGGCCGAACAAATCCTCGATCTCCGAATGAGGCACGTCGCGCAAAACGGTTTTCTCGATGACCTCCTTTATCGCAAAGCCGATCGCGCCCGTGACCACGGTCGCGACGACGAGCAGCACGGCGATGGCCTTGAACGCCGCGGCGGAGCTGAAATAAGTGGCGCGCCACTGTTTCCAGAAGTATGCGATCACGGCAAACATGGTGCCGGTGTGCAGCATGACGAGAAGCAAGGTCATGGGCGGCGAGGTGGGATCGAGCCCCATAAGCTTCTCGGCCACCACCACGTGCGCGGAGCTCGATACCGGCAGGAGCTCGGCCAAACCTTGTACGATCGCGAGAATGAGGACGTTGAAGAGCGACATCCAATGATTCTATCCGATTGACATCCTCCCACCCTAAAGAGCGTCGATTCCCTCAGCAGGCGTGAGCAGTCCCGTGAGCGACTTGATACGGTATCGATACACCAGCAACATCGACGAAAGTTAATGCCTTCACAGACATCAGACAAGATCCTAAAACTGACTGAGACGTCGGAGAAGCAATGAGCCTGGCACCGCTGTTGGGCTTGGCGTCGGCCTTTGGCTACGGCATCACGGATTACCTCGCGGGAATTGCCGGGCGAGCCGTCGGCATCTGGCGCAGCATTTTCTATGGCGATCTGGCGGCCTTCATCGTGCTGAGCGCAGGGTTCGCGCGCCCTTGCGGAGAGGCGTGCGCGTTCACCTCGCACCCGGGTGCCTGGGCTGCCTCGCTCGGCGCGGGCCTCGTTCTGTTCGTGGCGGCAGCGTTGCTCACCCGAGGACTGACGCACGGCACGCTCGCCGTCGTGGCGCCCGTGACCGCGAGCTACGGCGCGATCGCGGCGATCTTGTCGGCAGCGACCGGCGAACAGCTGTCCCTCAGTGCCGGCTTTGGAATTCTCGTCACGGCCTGCGGAGTGTGCCTTGTTTCGATTCCTGCGGGCGGCGGCCGCGCGTTCCGGAGCCACCTGCATGCGAGCGGCTTCGGCTGGGCGGCGGGGGCCGCCGTTTGCTATGCCGTCGGCTTCTGGCTGCAGGGCGTCTTCGCCGTGCCGACGCTCGGTCCGTTCATTCCGGTATGGCTCTCGTACGGACTCGCCGTCGCCACCATTCCGATTCTCATACCCGTTCTCGGTGTGCACCTTGCGCTTCCGCGCCGGCGCGATTGGGGGCCGGTGCTCGGGGCGGGCCTTTTCAGCGCGGCTGGAAACGCCGCCTTGACGATGGGTCAGTCCACCGGCCGGGTGGCGATCGTGGTGGTGCTGAGCACGCTCGCGAGCGCCGTCACCGTGCTGCTGTCGCGTTTCATGGATCGCGCAACCATTGCCTTGCACCAGTGGCTTGCCATGGGCGTGATCGTCGCCGGGCTCATGCTGATCAAGAGTTAGCGACCCAGCGAGGGCGCTTCAAGAGCTGCGGACTCAGGAGCCGGCGCCCTGCGCCGGCGCCTCCGGCACACGCTGCCAGATCTGGTTTCTACCGAGCAGCGAGAAGCCGATGTAGCCGCGCAGCACGAGGCGGGTACCGCCCTCGACATGCATCTTGCAGTGATAGACCGAGCCGGTCTCCGGATCGAGAATGTCGCCGCCGCTGTACTCATTATCCGTGTGCTTCATGTTGCGGATGATGATCAGGCCGAGGATGGGCTGTCCCTTGCGCTCGTCGGTGCAAACCTCGCAGACGCGGTGCTCGGCGCCTGGGGTGAAGCTGTTCTCGATCTTGCCGAAGAGCCGGCCATCCTGCTCGTAGATGCGCACGATGGCGCGTGCCGCGCCGGTCTTGTCGTCGATGGTCTTCCACAGGCCGATCGGCGAGTCGGCACCGGCCGGCGTATCGGCCGCCGCGGCACGCGGCACAGGTAGCGCGGCGAGAGCGAGGGCAACGGCGAGCGATGCGAGATGAATCATCGATCTCATGGCTGATCCCCTGAGCCCTGCGGGCGCTACAATTGCGCGCATCTTAAACGAATCGCAATTCTCGGTGAAAAAAAGCATATGCCTGCCAACCCTGAGTCCTCGGCCGACGAGGCGGCGATTCTGGCGCTCAATCGAGCCCACGTCGCAGAGACCTCGGGCCTCGAGGCGGCCGAGCTGCGATCGCTCCTCGCGCAGGCTTTTCACGTAGGAACGTGCGATCGCGGACGCGAGGCGTTTCTCATCGCGCTCGACCAGGACGCCGTTTACTCGAGCCCGAATTTTCAGTGGTTCAAGTCGCGCCACGAGCGCTTCGTCTACATCGACCGCGTCATCGTCGCGCCGTCCGAGCGTGGGCGAGGACTCGCCCGCTTGCTCTATGAGGAGCTCATCGCCGCCGCCGCGCGGGCGCACCACGTGCTCATCGGATGTGAGGTGAACGTGGTGCCGCCAAACCCCGCTTCGGACGCCTTTCACGCCGCCCTCGGCTTCTCAGAGGTCGGCCGGGCGATCCTGCCGGGGGTTGCGAAACAGGTACGCTATCTCATCCGGGAAGTCCCAGTTGTCGAGGATCCGGGGGAACATCAGCGCCGCCCGTTATAGAAGTAGTAGTCGGCCGAATAGGCGACGCGGGTGCGCTGTTCGGCGTGGGAGGCGTCGCAGGAGTCTTGCGGCGCGAGCCCGCCGATGGTGTTCAAACGCTGGATCGACTGTACCTTGGAGAAGATACCTTTCCCGGTATTCGATTTCGACCGCAGCAGCAGCCACTGAATCCCCTTCCCCCCGGGCGCATCCGCGCGAGCCACGACATCCCCGACCACCTTGCTGCCGTCGTCAGCTTCCCAAGTGGGCCCGGCGTAGTGGCTGGCGATATCCTTTCCCGAGCGATCCGACAGCTCGGCCTTGGGTTCCTGATAGAGCCACGTATACCGCGACGGATCCTTCGCGCTCGCCTTGCACTGATAGATTTGCACGCCCGTCGCGTGCAGCATGCGGGTGAGTTTCTGGCCTGCAGGCACTTGCAGCGCGGGCGGCACGTCGGTCGGTGGACGCGAAAAACTATCATGGGCGCAACCGACGACGAGAACGGCGGCGATCGCGGTAGTCACGCGCAAGAGGGCGGCGCCGATCTTGCTTCCAGTCCGTTTCGCGGTCCCTTGCTGCAGCATCGATGAATTATACTGAACGGGCCGTGCGATCCAATCTATCTCTGACCGAAGGCTCGATTCCGCGTGCCTTGCTGCTGTTTTCCCTGCCCATCCTGATGGGCAATTTGCTGCAATCCCTCAACGGATCGGTGAATTCGATCTGGGTGGGCAAGTTTCTGGGCGAAGCGGCGTTGGCCGCGACGGGTAACGCGAACGTCGTGATGTTTCTCTTGTTCGGCGTCATGTTCGGCTTTTCCATGGCCTCGACCATCATGGTCGCGCAGTGCATCGGCGCCAAGAACATCGCCGAGGCGAAGCGCGTGGTCGGCACCGCTGCGGTCTTTTTCCTCGGCTTGTCGCTCCTCATGAGCGTCGCCGGATTCGCGCTCGCGGGTCACTTGATGCGCTGGCTGGGCACGCCGCCGGATGCGCTGTCGCTAGCGCTCGCCTACATGCGCATCATTTTTCTGGCGCTTCCCTTCATGGGGGGATTGTTCTTCGTCATGGCGGTGTTGCGCGGCGCAGGCGACTCGCGCACGCCGTTCATCTACCTTGCGATGGCGGTGGCGCTCGACATCGGCCTGAATCCGCTGCTCATTTTCGGTTGGGGACCCGTACCTCGGATGGGGATCGCCGGCTCCGCCCTCGCCACGCTGATCGCGCAGGGGGTGAGCTTCGCCGCCCTCGTGCTGCACCTGTACCGCGTTCATCATTTCCTGTGCATTCGACGCGGCGAGCTGCGCCTGTTCATCGTCGACTGGTCGCTCGTGCGGCTGCTCGTGACCAAGGGCCTGCCCATGGGCCTGCAGATGTTCGTGGTGTCCTCGAGCATGATCGCCCTGGTATCGCTCGTGAACCGTTTCGGCTCCGAGGAGACTGCCGGGTTCAGTGCGGCCTTGCAGCTTTGGAATTACGTGCAGATGCCGGCGCTCGCCATCGGTGCCGCCGTCTCCTCCATGGCTGCACAAAACGTCGGCGCCGGCCGCTGGGATCGCGTGGACCGGGTAGCCCTGACCGGCGTGATCTTCAATCTGGTGAGCGGCGGAGCGCTCATAGGCGTCATCTACGCGCTGAACCGCCCCGCGCTCGGTTTGTTTCTGCCTGCTCACGGCATGGCGCTCGAGCTCGCCGTGCATCTCAACACGATCGTGCTCTGGTCGTTCGCGCTATTCGGCATGTCGCTGGTGTTGTACGGCGTGGTGCGCGCCACGGGTGCCGTCGTGCCGCCGCTCATCATGCTCGCGCTCGCGCTGTGGGGTATCCGCGTGCCGTTTGCCTACGCGCTGGTCGATCACTGGCACGCGGATGCGATCTGGTGGAGCTTTCCGGTCGCTTCGATCGCCTCGGTCACCATGGCGAGCCTCTATTATCAGTTCGGCAACTGGCGCAAGGTGCAGCTCGGCATCGCCCAGCGACGCGACCCGGTACCGAGTGCTTGAGTCCGAGACCCCTCGTTGTCCGCTGCGGGGCTTTCGGCGACATGGTGCTGATCACCGCCTTGACGCGCGCGCTCCACGCCCGTTTCGGTGAGCCCGTCGACATCCTGACTTCCGGAAGCTGGAGCGCTCCGCTCCTCGAAGGGCAACCGGGCGTGGGAGAGATCCTTTCCGTGCGCAGCCGCAAGACGCCTTATTGGCTGGCACCCGATCAGCAGCGCGTGGTGCGTCGCTTGCGCTCACGCGGTGCCGGACCCACATGGTTCTGCGACGCCAACGAGGCGGCACGACCGATGCTCGTGCGCGCCGGCATCCCGGACGACTACATCGTCGACGTGAAGGATCATCCGCTCGAGGCAGGCGAGCACGCGACCGAGCAATGGCGCCGACTGGCGGACTTGAGCCCCAAGGCGCCGCCGCTGCCGCCGCCCACGCCGGCAGGCACGGTCGCTCCGGGCGCGTATCTGCGGGTGAGTCCGGGCCAGGAAGCCGACCTCGATGACTGGCTGGATACCCGCGGCCTCGCGGACGTGCCGCTCGTCCTCATCCAGGCAGGCAACAAGCGCACCATGCGCCGCGGATTGCGGCGTCTTGCCGTCAACCACAAGTACTGGCCGACTGAGCGCTGGGGCGCGCTGATGCTCTATATGCGCGCGCAGTGTCCTGGACATCGGATCGTGCTGCTCGGCACCGGACCCGAATATCGGCTGAACGAGGAACTGATCGCGGCCGCGCGTATCCCCGGCGTATGCAACGCCGCCGACGATCTGCCGATTCCGCGCCTCGTTGCGCTTTTGTCGCGCGCCGCCGGACTCGTCACGGTCGACTCCGGGCCCGCGCACGCGGCCGCGGCGGTGGGATGTCCTCTGGTGGTGCTGTTCGGGCGTGCCTCGCCGACGCTCTACCGCCCGTTAGGAACCCCCGGCGCGGAGGTGAAGGTGCTCACCGGGCGCTGCGACGGAGAGCCGAGCATGCTCGGCATCACCGCCGCCGAAGTGATCGAGGCCTGGTCGGGGCTTCGCCTCAGGAACGGCCCGGCAGCATATCCGGCGTCACCAGCACCACGCCGCGCTTGGTGACATAGAAGCGACTCTGATCCGCCGCCGGATCCTGCCCGATTTGCGTGCCGTCGGGCACAACGCAGTCCTCATCGATGATGCAGCGCCTGATCTTGCAGCGCCGTCCGATGGAGACACCCGGCAGAAGCACCGAGCCCTCGATGACGCTTTGGTCGTCGATGCGCACGTCGCTCGACAGGAGCGATTGGCTCACGTGCGCACCTGAGATGATACAGCCGCCGGCCACCATGGAATTCACCGCCATGCCGCGGCGCCCATCCTCGTCGAGCACAAATTTCGCGGGGGGATGCTGCGCCTGATAGGTCCAGATCGGCCATTGATGGTCGTAGATGTTGAGCTCGGGGTTGAGCGACACGAGCTCCATGTTCGCTTCGTAAAGGGCATCGACGTTGCCGACGTCGCGCCAGTAGTTCTGGGCACGCGTCTCGACGTCGTGAAAAGGATAGGCAAACACCCGCATCCGGTCGATCGCGGGCGGAATGATGCTGCGTCCGAAGTCGTGCTTGCTGTGCGGATCCTGCGCATTCTCGTTGAGCAGCTTCTCGAGCCGGTCGAGCGCGATGACGTAGATGCCCATCGAGGCGCGCGCCATGTTGTCGTAGCCGATGATGGGATCCGGTTTCTGCGGCTTCTCGGCGAACTTGATGACGCGGTTCGTATCGTCGGTGGTCATGATGCCGAATTCTTGCGCGCGGTCGAGGGGCACGTCGACGACCCCTACGGTGATGTCTGCCTCGCATTGCTCGTGATAGGCGATCATCGGACCATAGTCCATCTTGTAGATGTGATCGCCGGCGAGAATGAGCACGTGCGTCGGGTTATGAGAGCGGATGAACTCGAGATTTTGATACACCGAGTCCGCGGTGCCGCGGTACCAGTGTTCGCCGATTTGCTGCTGAGCCGGAATGAGCTCGACGAATTCGCCCAGCTCGCCACGCAGGTAGCTCCAGCCCCGTTGGATGTGCTGGATCAGCGGTTGCGCTTTGTACTGTGTGAGCACGGCGATTTGGCGGATGCCGGAATTAACGCAATTCGACAGCACGAAGTCGATGATGCGGAACTTGCCGCCGAAGGGTGTCGCGGGCTTGCATCGATTGAGAGTCAGCGCCTTGAGGCGCTCGCCGCGGCCCCCGGCCATCACGACCGCCAATGTTCCGCTCGTCAATCGGCTGACGTAGCGTCCGGTGTTGGATCGAGCGGCGTGTCGCATACCGTGCATCTTGGAGTCTACTCTCAGCCTGCCACAGTGGGCGGCACACCGCACCAGATTTTCGCGACGGGTTTCGTCTCGCGGCCGAAATCCCCTTTGCTAGACTGGGCCGATGGCCGTGCTCAAGGTTTGCATACTGAGTTCCGAGATGGTGCCCA
>Ga0302324_100022123_pt1 | contig 12370 bp, 11 predicted proteins | sample Palsa_T0_1_FD_201949 | JGI IMG/M metagenome (GOLD analysis project Ga0302324, IMG submission 201949) | Peat permafrost microbial communities from Stordalen Mire near Abisko, Sweden - Palsa_T0_1 | ecosystem: Environmental > Terrestrial > Soil > Palsa > Peat permafrost | place: Sweden: Abisko...
GTCGTTCTGATATTGGGAAGTTTGAGACTGGTTTTCATTGCGGTACTCCGGAGCTGCGCTGCATTTCCTCAATCAAGGTACCGGTGCTGCGCGTCATCTCGTTGTTCACGGCATTGGCCTTTATGTCCGCAGTCTTTGCGGTTGCCAGCTCGGCGTCGACGGTCGACTCTTGGGCGAGACGCTGGGCCGTGATCATTTTTTTGTCACTCACTGCGGCGTCAGCCGACGCGATTTTCACGCGCGCGTTGCTGAGATCATCTGATGCGTAACGGCCAGCCTCCGCCTGCTCTGCAGTCGCAATGGCGTGCCGAGCTTCCTGCAGGCTTGCGGTCGGCGGTGGTGGCGTCGCGCACGCGCAGAGCGCGAGCGCTCCCGTGAGGCCAAATGCCATGCGCAGGCGCGAGCGACCGAGTGGTTCGGATTTCCTATTCATATCAGTACTCTATCTTGGTGACGACGGATTGCAGACTTAAGTCAGCTATCCATCAGTGGGGCAATAGTGCGCGTTTGCTCGGCGCGAGTCGGTACGCGAACGAACATAGGTAGTCAATAATGGTGGAGCGGAAGGGGATCGAACCCTCGACCTTCGCATTGCGAACGCGACGCTCTCCCAACTGAGCTACCGCCCCACGAGGCGCGCGATTCTAGCATCCACCCAACGGCTCGCAACCCGCTTGGGGCCGGGCGCCGAACTCAGCCCTTATCCAGCTGAGCTAGGTCGTCAACGAATCGGCGCGCTGCAGATCCGCGGCGGCGTTGAACTGCAGCGCCGCGAGTCGGGCGTACAGTGGGCTCTCGCGCATCAGTTGCGCATGACTGCCTACCGCCACCAAACGTCCAGCATCGAGCACGGCAATACGGTCGGCCTTCAGCACAGTGGCCAGTCGATGCGCAATCACGAGCGTGGTGCGCCCGCGCATGAGCTCGCCCAGCGCCGCTTGCACGAGACGCTCGGATTCGGCGTCCAGCGCACTGGTCGCCTCATCCAGCAGCAGGATCGGCGGATCCTTCAGAACCGCGCGTGCGATCGCGATACGCTGGCGCTGACCTCCGGACAGGCGTGTACCGCGCTCGCCCAGAAACGTGTCGTAACCGGCCGGCAATCCAGTTATAAATTCATCCGCCGCCGCCGCGCGTGCGGCCGCCTCGATTTGCGCGTCACTTGCGCCGGGGCGTCCGTAGCCGATGTTCTCGCGCGCGCTGGCGCCGAACAGCACGGTGTCCTGCGGCACGAAGCCGATCTGGCGGCGCAGATCCTCTGGCCGCAGCCGGGAGATATCGCTGCCGTCGATGCGAATGACGCCACTTTCTGGATCGTAGAAGCGCAGCAGCAGTTGAAAGCTCGTGCTCTTGCCCGCCCCTGAGGGCCCCACCACCGCCACGGTCTCACCACGGCGCACGTCGAGCGTAAAGTCAGACAGGGCAAGGACCTGCTGACGCGAGGGGTAACGAAAGCACACGTGCTCGAATTCGATGTCCCCGCGAACCCGAGCCGGCAGAATGATCGGCTCTGCCGGGGCCACAATTGCGGGCTCGGCCTCCAATAGCTCAGCCAGGCGCTCCATGGCACCGGCCGCGCGCTGCATCTCGCCCCACATTTCAGTCAGCGCTGCCGCGGACGTGGCCACGATGGCTGCATACACGAGGAATTGGCTGAGCTGACCCGAGGTCAGCTGGTGCGCGAGCACCGCTTGTGCCCCGAGCCACAGCACATAGGTGATACCGCTAAAAACCAGCATGGTACCGATTGCCGTGAGCGCAGCGCGCACACGGCTGCGGCGAATCGCCGCCTCAAAACTGCGCTCGACCGCTTCGGCATAGCGCTGGCTCTGCAATGCCTCGAGCGTGAAGGCCTGCACGGTCTGGATCGCATTGAGGCTCTCGTCAACGAGGCTGCTGGTATCGGCGATACGATCCTGCGCCGCGCGCGACAGTCGCCGCACCCGCTGTCCGACGACGATCATCGGCCCGATCACGAGCGGAATGAGCACGAGTATCACAGCCATGAGCTTCGCGCTCGTCAAGGCCAGCAAGGCCAGTGCGCCGATTAAATTGAGGATCGAGCGCAGGGTAATCGACAGGTTGACCCCTGCGATCGCCTGCACCAGGGTCGTATCGGCGGTCAGGCGCGAGAGCACCTCACCGGTGCGCGTGACCTCGAAAAAGGTCGGGTCCATGCGCACGACGCGCCGATAGACGGCCTCGCGCAGGTCCGCGACCACGCGCTCCCCCAGCCAGGTGACCAGATAAAACCGCAGTGCCGCAAAAACCCCAAACAGCACGGCAGCAGCCAGAAAACCCGCGAAATAGCGGTTGATGACCCGGATGTTGTTGGCCGCCAGCCCGTGGTCGATCAATTGCCGCAGTGCCAGAGGCATAGCCAGCATTGCCGCCGCCGCGACCAACAGCGCCGCCATTGCGCCGGCGAGCAGCCAGCGATGCGGCGCCAGAAACGGCAGCAAAGCCCGCAATGGCCGCAACGATTTGGACTTCGGCCGGTCCTTGGGTCTAGCTGTCACAGCGGCCATGCATACTCATTTCGTGACAGGCCGCCCAATGCAGTTGCTATATTCATCTTGTCTCCGGCCCCGGACAGTGGTCTTCTCCCAGCCGCCCCGGGCACGCCCGCGAGCGTGACTGAATTACACGGCAAGAGCGAGCGCGCCCCGTGGAACCCGCCGCCGACAGCACTCGGCAACGCGCACCGGCCATTCGCGCGCCCGGTGCCGAATCCGTGCGGCAGAACTGACCATCGAAGGCAAGATCGTCGGCGGCGGCGATGTGCGTATCGCGGGCCGCTTCAAGGGCGATGTGCAGGTCGACGGCAATTTTCGCATCGACCCGGGCGGACGGTTCGAGGGCCAGGTCCGCGCCGCCCTCGTCGTGGTCGGGGGCGAGCTCCAGGGTAACGTCGAGGCCGCCAAGCAGATCGACGTGCTGGCAACCGGCGTGGTCGTCGGGGATGTCAAGGCCACCTCGATCACCCAACGGCGCAGCAGGTTTGGCATTAATCGATCGCTCCATCGCCGCCGCCGCGATCGAGGCGCCCGGCCTGCGGCAGGCTGCAACCGCCTCGGTCTTGAACGCTGCATTGTGGGCGCGCCGCCGGCGCCTACCCTTACCGTCCTCCATAGTGTATTCGTGTCCACGAACTAAGATCGTGGACACGATCATCCTATGATCCTAACCGCATAAAGAGATGAGTTCCCTAGCCGGTTACAAGTATTTCGCCTATCGGTACGCCAAGCTCGCTCGGCCGGGCGGGAAGCGCATTCTTTATCATCATCTCTTGTCGTTGCCCTGAACTCGAGTTTGTAACGGCGTGCGGATTTTCTTTCAGTACCGTTAGTGGCACTCTTATTCTCAGCTTCTCCGCGAATCCGCGCTGTTCAAGATTGGTTCGTCCGAGTTAGCATGGAACGCCGCGTCAAACACATGAGTGCGCGGGTAGACTTGCCGCTTGAATGAGCGGTCGTCATTGCGCTATAGCATATTCTTTGGCGCTTTCAAGCAAGCCGCGTCGTCAGCGCAGAACCCCGAAAACCGATCCGCGAGCCAAAGCATGATCGCCCTGATCGTCATGATTACTCCTACGTTCATCATCGCTACGTACGTCGATCTGCGGGCAGTCTCTCGGTGTTTTCCGGTCAGACGCGCAGGCCGAGTGCTGACTGATGCATAGAATTGCGCTTGCCATCGCAAAGGGTCCAGACGCCGGAAAGGCGGCATCGCGCGATCGAAGTGCCGACAATCAAGAAGTGCATTCGGACCGGACATTAGACATAGAGATGGAAATGCCTCGTAACGGATTGTGAGTACCGCTAACGCTGAGCAATACTTGGCCAGCGCTAAGATAGATCGTCTGGAGACCCAGATGTCACGCTCCGGCCAAAAGAAGATCGATATTGGCTACAACCGGTGGATAATCCATCGGAGCATTCACGGGCAGGAATTCGATAGTGTTTGTTCCCTGAACCAAATCCGTGACCGGTACGCTGATGATAAACGCGACAAAACCTTGCTCCAGACCGCCCGTGTTGTTGCTCATCGCGGTAATCTGCGCTGGCGTTATGTTGACAGTTCTCACGGCCCCGCCGTTGAACTGATAGCTGATCCCCCATGTCGTGCTAGCTGGGTGACTACCAGCATTGAACCATGCATTAAATGTGAGTGTGGCCGAAGTAACTCCCGAGAGATTCACATTTTTGAATGCGAGAGAGGCTATTTGATTGATCGGGTCGTACATGCCGGCGGCCTTACCGGTGGTCCCATCCAAGAGCAGATAGCCAAGGTTCACAGCGGGAGAGGAGGGGGACCCAGCGTCATTGTAGCCGCCGGGTATCGAGGTAGTGTTATCTGGAATCTCATATGCCACTGGCGCAGCAATAACTGGCCCATCAAACCCTACATTGTCCCAATGAAACACCGCATCTGGACCAAAGCCATACTTGAGCGTTGCATGATTTCTGGCATCTATATGCACGTAGCCGCGAGTGAAAGGAAGATTGATAGCGGCCGAGTAGAGCAGCTTGTAATTCGGGAAGGTTTGACCACCGTCAGTGGAGAAGTCCGACCCATAGATGCTGATCTGAGTTTGAGAAACTTGAACCTCGAAGTGATTTAGCAGCCCCGCGCTTCCCAGCACGCCCACGCCAGCGCTCGCAATAGTAAAGGTGGGCGTGATAATGGTCCCTACATAATTGTTGTAGACCATGATGTTATAGGGCGCGAAATGAGTAAAGTCGCCGACATTAATGAATTTCAGAATCACAGCATTTGCCGGGATTGATCCGGCCTCGAAGTTGTCAACCTCACGAAATGTTGGTGCCGGTTCCTGATCACTGATGATATCGATCTCTGGGTACCCGCCTTGCGAGGTTTCCACGCCAGGACTGAGTTGTTCACCGCCCACATCTACATCAAAATCAATTTTCCCGGTGCGCCCCGCAAAATCAAAAGGCTGGCGGATCATGTATGAGTTGGTGCCGTAATTCTGGATTGACACGGCGGTCATGAGCTGCGCTGATTTCGTGCCACTTGCATTGCAGATCAGCGTATCGTTGGGTGGATACACGGAAGTTTGCGTAAATGAGGCGCGGCACGCCGGGATAGGTGCGACGAGATCAGGATTGGCAGTGCCTTGGCCAGATGAATCGATCTCCCCCGATAGCCTGCCTACGGCCCATACGGCAGGGTTCAAGTCCCCCGCACGTCCGCGAACGGCGGAAGGCCCTTCATCGAAGGTGTCACAAAAAGCAGGATTTGTTAGATTACAACCTGCCAGAGAAGAGCTCGGGGCAGCGGGAACCGCGCTGACTTCCACCGAATTCGCACTTTCACCGGCCGAGTCGACCGCCGAGACGACGTAGTAGTACGTCGTGCCGTTTGTGAGCGAGGTGTCGGTATAGGAGGCCGAGGCGGGGGACGCAACTTGCGTGTACGGACCACCGCTGACGCTGGAGCGCTTCACGTTGTAGCTCGTCGCGCCGCTGCTCGCAGACCAAGTGAGACTTACCTGCGCGTTGCCGGCAGTCGCCGCAAGATTGCTGGGTGTGGTCGGAATCGAGACCGGCGAGACGGGCGAGACGGGCGAGACGGGCGCGACGGGCTTGGCGCTGACCTGTGTGGAGTTGGCACTCTCACCAGCCGAGTTGAGCGCCGAGACCACGTAGTAGTACGTCGTGCCGTTGGTGAGCGAGGTATCGGTATATGAGGCCGAGGCTGGGGACGCAACTTGCGTGTACGGACCGCCGCTGGTGGTAGCACGCTTCACGTTGTAAGTGGTGGCGGTGTTGCTTGCCGTCCAAGTGAGCGTTACGGTGGCGTTGCCAGCGGCCGCCGAAGGATTCGACGGCGGCGCCGGAACTGACGCCGGAGCTGACCCCGGAACTGCAGCCGGAGAATCACTGGACGTCGAGCTGTCGGGCGTCCCTCCGCAGCCTGCGAGTACTACCAGACACGCCGCGAGCACGAGCCCATGTAACGCGATCAACCTCGGTCGGTGCATCTAGCCTGCTTCTGAAAGGATGGGCTGCCGGAAAATACGACGAGATCCGATCATAGGCGCACTTCGACCGATATCAACCCTGTCGCGAAACGAACACAGTCGGGACGGACCAATCCGCGAATTCCGCTGTCAAAATGTGAAATGAGTCAACCTAGCGCCGCTACAGCGGAACGCCTACTGCATACGGCATGGGATTCTGCAAGCATCTGCGCGCGCTGACCGGCCAGAATAGACCGGAGCACACCGTCACACCTTCGAAAGGCGCTTGCGGATTCTCGTGCAGGGACGCTCGATCCAATAGTGAACCAAGGTAGCGAAGCATAGCGCACAGGCGAGGCAGACAGCGTGCGCAAGCACGGGATTGGCCGTCCAAACACTGTCGATGCTTGCCATGATGATCGAGTGACACAGGTAGAGCGAATAGGAGAGGACGCCGAGGAAGCGAATGAGGGGCAGGTTCAAGAAAAGTACCGGCCATGACTTCTGGTAATGGATGGCGGCAATGAAGAGCGGTATGAGTGCCAGCCCCTGCAAGGTGTACCGGAGGGTTTCTCGAAAACTCTCCTCGCGGTCCAGAAATGTTCCGAGCAGCACGACGACGCAAAGCGGGAGGACCCACTTCATCCGCCGAAGAATCGATCCGTGCAACGGATCATGGAGTATTGGGTTGGCAACAATGGCGAAGACACAGCCGAACAAAATAGAGTCGAAGCGCGTATCGGTGGCATAGAAGGTGCGGACGACGTCTGCATGAAAATGGAAATGTAGAATGCAGCGCCACGCCAGAGCGGCTGCGCATAGCATGAGCAATACAAACGTTTGGCGGTAGACTGAGAATCTAGGACACATCCAGACATAGAGGAGCGGAAATAAGAGATAGAAGTGCTCCTCGACAGCGAGCGACCACAGTACGGCCGATCCTGGGATAATGCCCGCAGGAGCGCCGTAAATCTGGTAATAGTTCGAGACCTGCAAGGCTTGGGCGAGAGTTCCCGCGAATGGTATTGCTGGATGCCGCTCGCCCATGCGGTATAGCACTATAGCGAGCACCAAAGTAACATAAAGAGGCGGGAGGATTCGAAACACGCGCCGAAGGTAAAATCCGCCCAGACTGATGCGCCGGTAACGGGCGAATTCCAGACGAAGCAGCGTAGTAATCAGGAAACCGCTGAGCAGAAAGAAAATGGTGACCCCAAAGCCACCGGGAATGAAGACGGCGCCGAGACCGGCGTGAGCGAAGAAAACGAGAAAGAATGAAATCCCTCGAATCCCGTCCAAGGACGGAATGTACAGTCCACCCGGGGGCGCAATGGACTCATGCGGGCGCACACTTGGTCCGGTGTCCTGGCCTTCGAGCACAGCCGCTTTATTGCAATTGACGATCAATTCATTCCCCGACTTGTCCGTTGCGCACAAGGGTACATCTTCATTCGCGTCGTGATCGTTGCAGGATTGTACCCGTGCGAAAGCGGTGCTACGGCGCGGAGTAAGTGGTCTGTGACGCAAAGCCGAGACTGCGCCCCTGCCTGGGGCGGCGCGGATCAGCCCTCTGCGTGACGCACGCCGGAGCACGGGGCGCGGCGTGGCGCCTAGCTACTTATCTGGCGCAAGAATGACCTTGCGATATTTCCGCGGAAACGCCGCCAGCGCGCGAGCATCGGCCGCGGCCTTACGACCCGGGAGGTATAAAGGGAGCGGGAGGGTGGAAGTCGGCGCTCGGCCGAGGGGGCGAGCGCGCGGCCGATGTTGATCAGGTTGTCGGCGATGACGCCAAGCCCACCCAGCGCTCGATGCCAGGCAGCCCCTTGTAGCGACAGCGGTCCAGGCCGTGGCGGCGTTTGAGAAGACTGATGCGGCCCTCGCAGCCGGTGCGCCACTACTGAGCGTTGCGGAACCAGCGTTTCTTCTCGAGCCGCTTACGCTGCAGACTTTTGGTGTTGGCGTGAAGAAGGCGACGTCAGCGGTGACCAGATACGACATGCGACCCGAGAGCTGGCGATGAACGTCCAGGGCGGGAAGCAACAAATCGCTGTCCCAGGCACGCTTCCCGTAGACCTCGTAGTAAGTGACGATCTGCGCTTCGGCTTCCTGGACCTTCACCATCTTGCCGAACTCGGTGCGCTTTGAGGCTTTGCCCTTGCGGATCACCTCGGTATGCGGTTCGAACAAGCTTACGAGCCTACCGGGCACATGCGTGTTGCCCTTGAAGAGGCGCTCACGCGTCTGGTGCATGATCTGGCGTACCCGCGATCATCGGCTCAAGATAGGCTCGGCTGGCCTGCAAGCGGGTCTGCTGCAGAAGGCCGCAGGCACGCTTACCTGCCGTGGCAACTTCCTCGGCGAAGCGCTTGGCTTGACCGAGCACCCGAGCGGTGTGATACAGCAACTTACGGTAGCAAACCTTGAGCCGCTTCTGGCCCTGCTGCGCCACATGGCTGCGGCATGCGCGGGCGATCTGCCTGATTTGATAGGCCACCGCGCGGGTGCGATCGCGCAGCCGCGTGCCGGTGCGAGCGGCGAGCTTGGCAATACGCTTCATCGTGCGGGTGAGCACCCGCACTCCATCCCCAATAAGCGGGCTGTCGGTCGGGTAGTGGATGTCGGTCTCCACCACCGTGGTATCCACACGCAGCCGGCGGCCGCGAACGATGCGCATCTCGCAGGCGATGGCAACCACTCGGGCGTGGATCTGCTGGATGATCTCGGGGTCCACGGCGATGGCGAGCTTGCCGAGAGTCCTGGCATAGGGAACCTTCTGCGCTCCCACCCGAGTGAACTGCCGATAGACGAGGTTCGCGCGCACCTCGCGCTCCAGCACGCGGTAACTCCAGTTACGCATATGCTTCAACAGCAACAGCAACAGTCGCAGCACCCCATCAGCGGGCGTGCCGGGCCGGCCGCGCGTACGGCTGTTGGGCCAACGCCGCGCGAGGGCCTCATAAGACAACCTCCACGGCCGCCCCGATTGCTACCGGCCGGAACGACAGTTGCCGGGTGGGCTTAAAATTCCCACTGAGAGACCGCGCCTTTCCATGGCGCACAGAAATCCCGGCCAGCCCGTGGTCGATCAATTGCCGCAGTGCCAGAGGCATAGCCAGCATTGCCGCCGCCGCGACCAACAGCGCCGCCATTGCGCCGGCGAGCAGCCAGCGATGCGGCGCCAGAAACGGCAGCAAAGCCCGCAATGGCCGCAACGATTTGGACTTCGGCCGGTCCTTGGGTCTAGCTGTCACAGCGGCCATGCATACTCATTTCGTGACAGGCCGCCCAATGCAGTTGCTATATTCATCTTGTCTCGAGCCTCGGACAGTGGTCTTCTATGATGGTTTAGAGCTATCGTGTGTAATTACGCATTTTTCTTGCTAACTGGAGGATCCGCTCATGGCTTTATGGAAAGATTCCGGGTCGACCCCGAGCCCCACCGCGAGCGGCACCCCAGCCGCCCCGGGCACGCCCGCGAGCGTGACTGAATTACACGGCAAGAGCGAGCGCGCCCCCGTGGAACCGACCGCCGACAGCACCCGGCAACGCGCACCGGTCGTTCGCCCGCCGGGTGCCGAATCCGTGATCGCGGCAGAACTGACCATCGAAGGCAAGATCGTCGGCGGCGGCGATGTGCGTATCGCGGGCCGTTTCAAGGGCGATGTGCAGGTCGACGGCAATTTTCGCATCGACCCGGGCGCACGGCTGGAGGGCCAGGTTCGCGCCGGCCTCGTCGTGGTCGGGGGTGAGCTCCAGGGTAACGTCGAGGCCGCCAAGCAGGTCGACGTACTGGCAACCGGCGTGGTCGTCGGGGATGTGAAGGCCGCCTCGATCACCGTAGCTGCCGGCGCCCGCATGCGTGGCCACGTCGAATTCGGTTGGGGCGACGAAAAGCAGCACGGCGCACATGAGTTCAAGGGGACCACGCGCTCGGTATGAGCAGCGCGCGCACAGGCAGTCCGGGCGCGACACGGGTTTGTCCGCACTGCAAGGCGACGGTGCTCGAAAGCGCCGCGGTCTGTCCGGCCTGCCGGCACCATCTGCGCTTCAGTCGCAATGGCCAGGCGCTGCAGGCCGGCGAAGGGTATTGCGCATTGAGCGTCGATGGCACCATCGTGCACACGCCATCGACTGAGCCGTGCGAATACTGCGTGGTCCTCGACGTTCGTAACGACCGCGGCGAGCAGTTGACGCGCCAGGTCGTCGGGGTCGGCGTACTGCGCAGCGGGGAGCTGCGGCGGCTGAACGTCTCGGTCGAAATGATGCCCGTGGGGGCGCACGCCAGCGGCAAAAGTGAATCCGCGCCGAGCGTGTCGGGCCCCGCCGCGATCTCGCGGCCGTCCAGCGCTTTGATTGCCGCGCCGGCGCCGGCCACAACGCAAGCGGGGGCACCGGCTGCAGCGAGGGCTCAGACCGCGGCCACGCCGGCCACGCGCCCCGGGGTGGCCCAGCCGCTGGCGCGGGCGATGCCGGCCTCGATGCTGCGCCTCGGTATCATTCGCAGACCACGCTAGAGCGGCACGGGGCTCGAGGGTTGCCTCAAGTGCGCGGCTTGCGGAACTTGAACAGGAACTTGTCGCTCTTGCCGGTTAGGTCGAACACCTTGGCCTGGTGCGGATCATCCGGGTTGTGCAGCACATCGCTCCCGCCGACGAACACGAAACCCGCACTGATCGCCTCCTGCTTGACCAGCTCCGGGTCAATTCGGTGCAAAGTGTTGGTATCGCGCGCGCCAGATCCGGACTCGGCCGCATGATCTTCGATCATGAAGACCCCGCCCGGCTTCAGCGCCTTGAAAATCGCGGTATCGAAGGCCTTCATATCCGGTTGCCCGAAGCTCGGATTGTGCAGGTCGTGGTAGTTCTCTGAAGTCCAGACCAGATCCAGCCCAGGTGGCAGTGTTAATTCCGCCGCCTGTTGGCTCTGGTCGGTCACATTGCTACATGGCAGCGGCGGCGGCGCGGGCTGATTGCGTGGCACGGCCGGGATCATTTTGATCGTATAGACGTGACCCTTGGGTCCGACGATCTCGCAGAAAATGCGCGTGAAATAGCCCCCACCCGGCATCAATTCCCCGACCTGATCCCCGGGCTTGATGCCGGCGAAAGCGATCACCAGCGCTGGCTTGCGATTCTCATCGCGGGCGCGGTCGGCCTCGGGCCGCGCCGGATTGTCGATCGCCTTCTGAATATACGCCGGAACACTGGTTGTTGAGGCGCCCAGGACAGCTCCCGTGGCGCACAGTAGCAGCACTGCACCGAATCGCACCGTATTCATATAGAGCCCCCGATATGATATTGCTTCTCAGCCTGGTGGCATCTGCCCGCCCAATGCCAGCAGCAATTCTACCGTATCCTGGTAGCGTTGCCCCTGCGCTCGTACCAGACCCAGGCGCGCCTGCTGGCTTTGCCGCTGGGCCTCGAGCACCTGCAACACACCCGTATTGCCGGCCGCATAGCTCTCGCGCGTCAGCGCCAGGTTCTCGCCCGAGATCGCCACCGCGGCCTGCTCGCTCTGCACCAGCTCGGCGTCGTGATCCAGTGCCTCAAGCGCATCGGCGACCTGGCCCAAGGCTCTGAGCACCACCTGCTCGTAGCTCGCGAGCGAGGCCTGCAGCGCATCGCGCGCGGCACGCTCTCGCGCGCGCAGCGCGCCATGATTGAACAACGGCGCCGTGAGGCTGCCCGTGACCCCGCCGGCGGCAGCGCTGGCATCGAACAGCGCATGCAACATAGTGGCCTGCAGTCCGCCCGTGGCTGAGAGGCTGACCTGAGGGTATAAGTTGGCCGCCGCAACGCCGACCGCGGCGGTGGCGGCATGCAACTGCGCCTCAGCCGCCAGAATGTCGGGCCGCTGATGGGCGAGCTCCGAGGGCAGCGTCAGGTACAGGTGCGATGGCAGGACAAATTCCTCGAGCGTGAAATCCGGAGCGCTCCACTCGCCCGGGGCGCGGCCAATGAGCAGCGCGAGCGTGTGCTGCGCCGTACTGAGCTCGCGACGCAGCGGGGGCAGCAGGGTCTCATCATTGGCGCGCTGGCTCTGCGCGGTCAGAACATCGACGCGATTGGCACTGCCGGCCTCGAAGGCGTCCTGCACCAGGCGCAGATCGGTTTGATCATCGGTCAGCAGCGCCTCGATACTTTGGATCTGCGCGCGCACGCGGGCCACCGTCAACGCCTGTACCGCGACACTGCCGCTCAGACTCAAGGCGGCCGCCTGCACCTCGTGCTGTTGCGAGCTGACGTTGGCGCGCTGCTGCTCGATCGAGCGGCGCACGCCGCCGGCAAAATCGAACGTATAGCTGACGGCTGCCCCCACCGCATAGAAAGTGAATGGCGGAAAATGCTCGGGTCCGAGGAATGCGGCACCGTATCGCTCTCG
>Ga0302324_100022124_pt1 | contig 12370 bp, 20 predicted proteins | sample Palsa_T0_1_FD_201949 | JGI IMG/M metagenome (GOLD analysis project Ga0302324, IMG submission 201949) | Peat permafrost microbial communities from Stordalen Mire near Abisko, Sweden - Palsa_T0_1 | ecosystem: Environmental > Terrestrial > Soil > Palsa > Peat permafrost | place: Sweden: Abisko...
ACAGAGAGAAAGCTCTCGCCACGCTGCAAAAAGCATTTGACGCAGGCTTTCACGACTTCACCGCGCTCGATACCAGTCCGTACTTTTCTTCGCTGCGCACCGACCCGCGCTTCCAGCAATTGACCCTGCCCTATCGCAAGTAATGCGCGCAGCGCTTCGGAGCTAGCGCTGGCGGACGGACATCGCGCAACTGGTCCGCACGAAGTGGATGATCGCTGGCCAGCCGTGATTTGTCTCGGTCGTATCACGGGGAAGCGGGAAGTAACCGAAAACTGAGGAGTTATGCAGTCTCAAAATGGCCCTGCAGAGTGCCTGCTTGTTTCGAAGCCACTGATGCTAATCAGGCCGGGGTAAAGAATTTGTCACACTGTATTTTTGGAAATTGTCGAACAGTGGGCAAGCACGGGGTACGTAGCGTCGCTGCCGGCTCTCGACCACTCCTCAAAAGGCGCTGTGGATGGCCGCAACCGTCCCGGATTCATGACATTGCCCGGATCGAGTCCTCCTTTGATTGCAGCGATGGCCATCACACCCACGGGCGAAATGTCATCGCTGAGCCACGGCAGGTGTTCGGTACCGACCGCGTGGTGGTGTGACAGAGTAGCCCCATGATCGATGAACGATTGCTGGACTGCTCGCTTGGCGTGTAGATACTGTTGCATTTCGCGCCCATGCTCCTGTCTGCAGGCGAATGTCAAATAGAGGCTTGCCCCGGAGTGATAGCTGTGGCTGATATGACATCCGACCCAGGGTTTTACCCCACTGTCTGCAATCGCGGCGATTAGCCCTGTCGTCGTTGCCCGATAGAGAGGGACGAGGTTGCTCCAGACGGTTGCTGTCTCGCTCACATCCGAGGTGATGCCGCGGTCCAGAAGAAAATCGCGGATGTGGGGAAAATCGTACTTGGTCGATTCGAACGACTTCCCGGAACTGGGGCCCAAGTCCACCGCGCCGAAGCGGCGGTAGATGGCGCTGACCTGGCTGTGTTGGCGGGCGACATGGGCTTTGCTGCCCTCAAAAGTAGTGAGCATAAGGCAAGCCCGCGTGAAATCAAAGCCTTTTACCCGGAGATAGCCCTTCACAACTTTGCTGGCCGCCTGCGCGAGCCCCGACGATGGCGATTTGAATGCCATCGACAGTGCCGTCTTATCGGGGTCGTTGAGGCGCATCATTGAGGGTACGCACTCTTTTCGCACGCATTCATGCATAGCCTCGATGCCCGCTTCGAACTCGCGAAACAAGTAGCCGTGCGTGCGGCGCAACTCCGACCGGAGATGAATCCGCATGGTGGCTTCGGTAATCACTCCCAGAGATCCTTCACTGCCGATGCACAGATGATTGACATCGATACCGTTCGAGGACTTGGGAACGATTCGCGTTGCCAGCACGCCTGCGGGCGTGACCATGCGGAGCGCAATCACCATATCCTCGATCTTGCCGTACTTGTCGCTCTGCATACCAGCAGACCGTGTAGCGATCCACCCGCCGAGCGTAGAGTGTAAGAAAGAGTCTGGAAAGTGGCCGAGTGTCAGGCCGTAGCCCCGTAGTTGTTCTTCGAGATCGGGACCAAAAACGCCGGCCTCGATGCGCGCCGTGAGTGACTCCGGATCTACCGCCAGCACGCGTCGCATGCGTCGCATATCAAGCGATACCACCATGCGGCGAATTTCGGTCCGCTCCAGGCAACCGGAGATATTCGAACCGCCCCCGAAGGGGATGACCGCGACATCATGGTGCGCCGCTGCCCGTATTGTCATGAGTACGTCGTGCTCATTTTCGGGATAAAGCACCAAGTCAGGAGCACCCTCCGCCAGACCAAGGCGCATACGAAACAGGTCGCGGAGGCCCTTGCCATATGTGTGGACCAGACGTTCGTAACGACTATCGCAGATCTGATCGGCGCGCATCCATAAGCGCAGCTCGGACAAAAACCCGTCATGACGAATTGCCTCGCGCAACCGGGCAGCTTCAATCGGCACGGGCGGTGTGTCTACATCTTCTTCTTCCACACCGAGTACCGCTTTGGCATAGGGCCACAAACCGGGATGGGCAGTGGAGTCGAAGCGGATCTCTTCATCTCCCCATCCCCACCATTTCATATGCTTGGCCGTGTACATGGCACCCTCTCAGATCAACAGGTTGGACTGCGCGAACCCACGCCAGCCGCATCAAATGTCGCGCGGATGTTCTGCCTTCAACCGATCCACTCCAACACCACTCCGTGGTCCATGATTTCTTGCTTTCCGGCCTCCCTGCGCCACAGCGGAAATGGAAATTGTCGGCTGCTCTTCCTCTACAGGCCCTTCCGGCAGTCCGATCACGCGTCCGGCGGGAGGCCTCTGGCTCAGCCCGTGAATGCGCCGTTCGAGCAATTCGACAGCGGCCCTTCGAGATCCACGCCCCGACTGAGGATCGAACTGATCCGATTTGAACCTAATCGGCTCTCCGAAGCGGACGGTGACGGTTCCCGGACGTGGCATGAGTTTTCCCTTTGCCAGAATGTTATGAGCACCCTCAATATGCGCGGGCACAACGGGCACCCCAAGGTCGACCGCAAACAGCCCAGCACCCTTCTTAAATGTCTGGATCTCGCCGTCACAGGACCGCGTACCTTCTGGATAGAGAATCAGATTGCCCTGCATCCGCCGTAGAAACTCCTCACACATCGTCAAACTCCGCCGCAGCGACTTGTGTTGCCCATGGCGATCAATCGGTATGACATTCATGAAGCGAGAGACTAAGAATCTCGTCCTCCAGGAGTCAAAAAAATAATCACTGGCACCGAGCATCGCGAATGCAGAAAAAGGAAGTCCCGAAGCGGTCATCAGAACAGCACTATCGATATGGCTCGTATGATTGCTGCAGATGATGAACGGGGGAGCCGGGAGGTGATCCTTCCCTGCAACTGTCAGACGACAATAACAGATGAAAAACACTCTGCAAAAGGCTTGAAACATGGCACCACCCGTTATCGGCGCCAAAAGCATATTCTCCGCTTTGCCCCGGTCCGTCATCGGATGTCCAGTGTTCTATCGTTTGCTCTCGTGGTCAGCTGCGTAGTTCGTTTGCCAGAATGCGAAAGAACTGCCCGCGCTCCAGAGGGACCAATGACCTGCGAAACACGGATGAGGACCTCGGTGCGCCTGGCCGGCGGTGATTCTTCTCTCACACCTGAAGGAGCCCCACGCCGTTTACTGTAGCTCGGTCTGCGCTGTTGAGCAATCGGGGCCGCATGTCACCATGTCAGGATACTCTGTCGTGACGAAGCGCACGACGGCGCTAAAAGCGGGAGTGCTGAACCGAGCCTTTGGGCGAGTGACGGGCAATCCGTAGAGTGGCTGAGGTAGGCAGACCATCGTAGCGCGGTTAAGGAGGCCTGCGAACGATGTCTCGGAAGCCTGCCTCGAAACGAACTCGCCTTAAGCCCAAAGCAGTTCTTCGCCTACCCAATTTGGATCAGGCAAAATCCGCCATTCTGAACAGCCTGGCCTCTGCAGACGCGCAGCGCGGTTACCGGCACGCCATTGAAGAATTCGTGGAGTGATACTTCACTGCACATATCTAGTTTCTGCACATAATATTTTTCCGTGGCCTGGATCGAGGAGAGCCCCAGCAGAAATTGTATTTGTTCGAGGTCGCCGCCAGACTTGCGGCACACTGGGCTGGACAGTGCTATCGCGCGATCAAATGCGGCAAGCCGAGCGACTGGGTGTCGTTATTCCTCAACGAGGCTCTTCCTCACTCTTGGTGCAAGTTTGATACGCGAGGAGGCTGGCCAAGGCTCATAGATTCCAAGCCCGTTATGTTTGGCCGACATGGCCTTGAATGGGGCCTCCCCGCGACGTTTTAGAAATAACGCTCTAATCCCAAAGCGTTTCAATTGCTTGCGAGCATTTGGAGGGGTGGACTTGCACCAAGAGTGAGGAAGAGCCTCATTAGTGGCCAGACGATGCTAAAAGGTGTTCCAGTCCGCTCAAGAAGGAATCACGACATCCGCGCCTGCACGCACCCGCGCGAGCAGCCCGGCGAAGTCATTGGCGGCTTCCGCTTCCGAGATGTGGATCACATGATCAGCCATGCCATGATTATAGCGTCATTCCCGGTGTTGAGACTTCTTTCAGAAAACGTCAATCCGCATTCGCGCTATATGCCACCGAAGCTGCTGGAGTTCCGCGAACGCATGCTTAGAAATATTGAGGTCTCAAGCGGAGCGCGCGACTGCGCAGCGAGAGTGCAATGCAACGAGTTTTGGTGCTTCTTCGTCGAATGGATGTTTCCGATCGGGAGATCAGTTTTAGAACCATCGCCGCCATCGATCTCTGGAAATTTGTTCCAAAAGTGTTCACTTGTGATCAGTCGTGCCGTTCTATGGAGGAATAGGATTGCGCTCGGAAGGCATTAAGGCAATGCGGCGAGCCTACCAATAGTACCTATCAGAAGGCGCGATATGACGAACGAAACTGAAAGAACTTCGCAGCAGCAGAAGCCACAGCCGGGCGGATCAGTGGATGCCACGGATAAGAAAGCTAACCCCTCACAGGGCAATCAGAATCAGAGCAATCCCCAGGAGATTTCCAAAAAGACCCCATCGCAGGACAGCGATTCTCCGCACAAGGGTCAACAGAAACCAGAAGATGAGAAGCGTCGAGCTTCCTGAGCATTTGTGGGCTGGCAACACCCATAGATCATCCCGGCTAGAGCGGTCGGGGGAGGGCGTGATCCTCGACATCATTTTGGGAATTGTCGGGGCCGTCTTTGGAGGGTGGGTGTTTCCCCGGTTCGGTGCGGCAGGCGTGACCGGACTGAACCTATATAGCTTGTTGGTTGCCGTGGTCGGCTCGGTGCTGTTGTTGTTTATCTATCATGCGATCCGGCGAGTCTGAGAGTGATTTGAGCTCTCCCGGAATCCGGGAGAGCAATGAACAACACTTTAGTTGGATAAGAAAGAGACTACAGTGGCGACTTGCGCGGTTTCCGCAACAGCAACCAATGCGATTTCGACCAAAGAAGCAGCCAAACGGCACGCGTGCGAACGCAGCCTGATTGAGCGCGCTCAGCGTGGCGACGAACAGGCCTTTGCCACGCTTTTCCAGCTTCACAAGAAGCGCGTGCATTCCGTGTGCCTGCTGATGACAAAGGATATCGCCGAGGCAGAAGACCTGACGCAAGAAGCTTTCTTGCAGGTGTTTCGCAGCGTCGGCTCGTTTCGATGCGACTCTGCCTTTTCCACCTGGTTGTACCGGATTGCGGTCAACACCGTGCTGATGAAGCTGCGCCGCCGCAAAACTCCGCCAGTATCTCTTGACGAGCCCGTTTCGTCAGAGTCGCCGTCTCTACGGCTCGAAATCGGGAGAGCTGACCTTCGGCTTTCTGGCGCGATCGACCGGATTGCGTTGCGCCGCGCCATGCAGGGACTACCCGAGGGGTGCCGAAGGATTTTCGCCCTTCACGAGGTTGAAGGATATCAACATCATGAAATTGCCAAGATGCTGGACTGCTCAGTCGGCAATTCAAAATCGCAACTGCACAAAGCGAAGATGAAGATGCGCGACTTGCTGTTTCCGAAGCGGAAAATCCTGCAGCGGGCTGTAGCTAATCCTGCCCTGAATGCTCGTCTTCCGAAAAGAGCAACACCCGATCGCTGCTGGCAAAGGGAGGTGTTCCCTGCAACCCGATCAAACCGCCCGCAAATCAGTTAGCTGGTTTCTCATGGACTTAGGTATACCAAGTTTGCTGTCCGCGCGCGATTAAGTCCTTTTAGCCGAAGTTCGTCACGAAACGGTCTGGAAACCAGCCAGCCGTAAGCAAATTAGGTATTTGCTGGATCTAATCGGGAGAACGGTGCGGCGGGTTGGAAGTCCACAGTTCACTTCTCACTGTCGTACTCCATGACTAACTTCCCGTCGAAATCCCAAGCTACAGCTTCGTCGCAACCAGCTCCAACAACGTCGCGGTGTTAGGAACGCTTCCCGAGATGGTGATGAGCGCTTCTGAGACGACGGGATGTTGTTCCGGCAACGATTCAAGCCGGTCGCTTACCTTATAGAGTGGTTGAACCTCGTGCAGAATTGCAATCGGATGCATGGGTACGCGCCTTTCCTGAGAGTCTAAAGGAGAGAAAACCTCAGGTGGGCTGACTTAAGTTCAGGGGAACCTGATAGAGGGCTTGATGCAAACTTACGAGCTCTGCAGCCCTTCGGTAGCGTAACCGTGCTAGCGGCGTGTCACAGAGAAGTCGTTACTATGAATGGAGCGGCACGCCACTTAGGGCTTTCGTCGGTTCATCTTGCGACAGCTCTTCCGGAGGAAGCGCATCGTCGACCGCCTTCATCTCAATCATCGAAGTTAAGTCTTCACAATACCGGCAGCGTCTCGTTCGATTTAGTCATCTCGAACATCGCACGGCCGAATTTCTCATGCGGAAACTCGCGGTGAACTCTCCAACCGTGGGTCTGATAGAATTCGACGGCCCGTAGGATCACGCAGCAGGGCCAACGCACGTTTGCATCTCTTGTCCGCGCTAGCCGCGCCAACGACGGTATCCCCAACCCCCGCCGCCGAGCAAAAATAGCACCACAAGAACAATCAATACGGTTTCCATGTTGTTACCTCAACTTGTAAGAGGAAGCTGGACTGGCCGTTGTAACGGTCATCTCATTTCTTCACTCCGTGCCATGGTATAAGCCGCCAAGTCGGATGTCTGGTCACATTAGACCACTCTGAGCGATTCGATCTGTAAGGCGCACCATGTAGGATTGTGAACCGGATCCGAGCCGTGGTGCATGGGCGGTTTGTTGCTGTCGCTCCGGCAGCTTGACTTGCCGGTGAAACTGATCGTCTTTAACAACAGTGCTCTGGCCTTCGTGGAACTCGAAATGAAAGCGGCCGGCATGCTTGACTTCGCAACGGACCTTCGCAACCCGGATTTCGCGAAGATGGCGGAAGCTGCGGGCGTGCTCGGACTAAAGGCAAATGCGCCGGGGAAGTCCACCCCCTCCTGGCCCAAGCGCTAAGCCATCCTGGCCGGCTTTCGTCGAAGTTGTGGTCGACCGTCAGAAACTCGCGCTGCCGCCGTCGATTAAGTTGGATCAAGCAAAGGGTTTCGGTCTTTTCATGATGAAGGCCGTAATTGATGGTCGGGGTAGCGAAGTCATCGATCTTCTGAAGACCAATCTGTTCTGACCTGCTTGTGAGCGAGTCATTTTCGCCCTCCTCTGCACTTCTGCACGCACATTCCGCCAAAAGCCAGGGCACTCATTTTCAAAGCGATCAATTCTGACCAGTTTTCCCACCTCCAAACTCCCATACTGGCGATTCGCAAGCACCAGCGACTGTGGAAAGGAAAGAGTTGGGTAATGGCTGAACTAAAGAGGATAGACGAAGAGTTTCCGGCGGCCGAGTTGGCGACCGACGGCATTCCGCCAAAGCAACTCGAAGGACCCAAGCTGGTGAAGGGCCAAGAGGCGGAAACGCTAGATCGAGGGGCCGAAATCTCAAAGCCCATGGCCTTGTTTTCGTAACCGGAAATGGGCGATTTCCGGTCCCGGTGGAGCACGCTACAGACGGGATTCGTGGACGAGCCACGCGGGACGGTCGAAGGCGCAGATGAGCTGGTAGCTGCGGTGATGCAGCGACTCGCGGACGGTTTTGCCAACGAGCGGTCGGGATTGGAAAAGCAGTGGGACAGCGGTGACAACGTGTCCACTGAGGATCTCCGGCTTGCCCTGCAGCGCTATCGCTCCTTTTTTGACAGACTGCTGAAACTTTAAGGATGAGCACGTTTCGGATACGGGAACGAGACCTCACATGAGGATGTGCTGACTATATTACTCAACGACAAGGAGAAAACAGGTGAACCCCAGTGCGAAGGATGAGATCGAAGGCACCGCTCACGAAGTGAAAGGCAAAATCAAAGAGACGGCCGGCAAAGTCGCGAACAATCCTAACTTACAGGCCGAAGGCAACGCCGAAAAAAACACCGGCAAAGTTGAGAAAAAGGTCGGACAGATCGAAAAAGTGTTCGAGAAGTAAAGAAGGTGGGCTCTGCCCAGCGCACGTTCATGCGTTGGGGAAAAACTGACGTACCGCCGTTTTCCGCTCCAGTGATCGCCCGGAAACGGCGGACATTAGATTGGCAGTCAGAGTTCTGTATTGGGGTGGGCCACACACATCAGTCTAGGACCGACCACTTCAGCGCACGAACCCGCTCCGCTAAGCCTGCCTCCAACCAGCGGTGTATCTGCGCGCAGAAAACGTATGTCTGATCAGGCTACAAATAAGAGCGTGGCTGCCGAACAAAGTCAGGTGGCTATGATGGAAACAGCGCTGCCGTTTTCGATGCCACCCTCCGATAAAATGCTCAGCAGAATCACGATTCTTCTCTTCATCTTAGTGGCTGGCTTGCTGACGGTGTTCGGCTACTACGCGAGCTCGATTTGCATCACAGTTATCCTAGCGGGATTTCTCGCGATCCTATTTGACCCCCTGGTAGTCATACTGGAAAAACTGCATCTGCCGCGCAGTGTCGCCGCGGCCGGCATTGTGCTCGCAGGCATGAGTCTAGTCGGGCTACTGGTTTACGCACTCTACGGAAAAGGGATGAGCTTCGCGGAAGAACTTCCAGTGTACGCCTCGAAGGTTCAGCAAACCATCGAACCCATTAGCCGCAGGATCCAAGACTTTCAGCAAAGTGCCGGAAATTTTACGAACAACGTGCATCCCACCAAGAAAGTCCCGGAAGTTCGGTTGCAGGAATCGCCAAACTGGCCTGATTATCTGGTGCGCGGTGTGGGATCTGTGTGGGGAGTGCTGATTATTGCCGGCGTCGTTCCATTCTTAACGTTTTTTATGCTCTGCACCAAGGATCAAATGGCAATCCGGATGGATGGCTTCTTCGATTCCAGGATAAATGCGACTCGATTCATCACGAACCTGAACCAGATGATTCGCGGCTTTGTCGCCGGAAACCTTATCGTCGGGGCCGTGATGGCTGTGGCGACCACGCTGGTGTTGTGGAGTCTTGGCATGAGAGGCGCCATACCTCTCGGAATCGCCAGCGGGCTCTTGAATCTGCTGCCCTTCCTCGGACTGATCGCTTCGCTTGCTCTTCCACTTGCAGCGGCCCTCCTTCAGTTCAACACACCCGTACCATTCATCGTCATCATTCTCACGATCCTCTTCCTCCATGTCGTATCCGCGAATCTCCTTATTCCAAAATTTATTGCCAATCGCGTGAGTATCGGGCCGGTGGCGGCGACGGTTGGGATTCTCTTCTGGGGCTGGTTGTGGGGTGTGATGGGCTTGCTGCTCGCTGTGCCCCTTACGGCATTCATCAAGCTGGTCGCTGATTTGCATCCGTCCCTATGTCACTTGTCCAACATGCTGGCGCTGACGCCACGTCCGACCCCACGTTGGGTGCGCTACGGAGAAACGGCTTTGGGACGTGCAATTCCTTACTTACGCCCGCGCGGAGAAAAAGTCTCTACATGGCCGCCAAACCTAGGCCACCGAAAACCGAGGGGGCAATGATAGCTGCCCTCGTTGTATTTGGGCGCCGGACTCAGAAACTTTTCGTCGCTGAGCGACCACATGGGTACCCCGACAGTCGAACGCTAGCCACTCAGCGACCCCCGCATACTTTTTACTTGGTTCCTGAAATCGTAACAGAAATGTTGACAGTGTCGGGTACAGACCAGATGAGGTGTACAAATGACAGGTTCAGGACATGCAGATAGGCTAGGAGGGAACAAATGCCAATCTCAAGTAGAGTCGGCAAGGTAGTCCTCATAGGGGTTGCAGTAGTCCTGATGATTGCTCCCGGAGGCTGCATTGCCCGCCGCCATCCTCGTTCATAGCGAAAACAAAATAGTTTTTGTTACCCCCTTCTGTACACGATTGCTGGCTGCGGAAGGACCAGAGCAGATTGTCGGAAGAGACATCTCCGGAATCATTGATCCTCTTTGCTTGTCGGAAATAAGAGATCGAATCCTGTCACTCTGCGGGACAGGGTTAATGCTCGTGCGCTTTCGACACACGACTGCTGGTAAAGGAAGCAAGAGGTTATTTTGCTGGGAGGGTTAGTGAAGTTGCCGCTGCCAGAAAATGAAGACTCCCGTCTCGAAAGTCTTCGCAGCTTTCGTATTCTGGGAACTTCCTGCGAGCGGGAGTTCGACGACATCGCTTATCTGGCCGTTACCATGTGCGATGCGCCGGTCGCCGTCATCGCTTTCGTCGACGAGCAAAGGGTATGGTTTAAGGCCAAAGTCGGCCTTGAATTAGATGAGATTCCGCGAGACGCCTCGTTCTGCGCCCATGCAATCCTACAATCCGATGTTCTGATTGTCCCCGATCCAATTTCTGACCAAAGATTCATGAGCGGTTTCTTGGTGAAGCAAAACGGTATTCGATTCTACGCCGGGACACCGCTGATAACCGTTGATAACCACGCCCTCGGCACGCTAGCCGTGATGGACCGGGTTCCACACCTCATGACAGCAGAGCAAATAGATTCCTTGCAGATTCTTGCTCGACGGATTGTGGGTGAACTGGAAACACGACGCAGCACAAACGCTCAATCACCGCGCCAGAGGCTTCACCTCGAACCACCCCGCCAACGTTCCGTCACCGTCTTGATCGTCGAAGACAGCGATAACCTTCGAAATCTCCTGCAACGGACGCTTGAAGGGTTTGGGTTTTCTGTCCTTCCTGCCGCCGATGGTGCGGAGGCGCTCCGCTGGAGCGAGCAACATGCGGGCACGATAAACATTGTGGTGAGTGATATTGTCGCGCCCGGACTCAACGGTCTTGGGCTTTCAAAGCTGATTCGTGCGGCTCGCCCCGAAACAAAGTTCTTGTTTATAACGGGCTTTGGCGAACAGTTCCCCGAATTGCTCGAATATGGTGCAGACATTCTGGAAAAGGCCTTCCTGCCATCGGAACTCCTGCGTAAGGTGGAAGAGATACTCAACCAAGGGAAGGCAGCCACGGGTGCTGGATAGACCGTATCCGTCGAGCATCTTGGGGGCCATCTCTGAGTCTGCCTGCGTTCCCAGGGGTTTTGAATCTCGCTAGCGGACTAAAGCTTTCGGTTCAATTCGTTCAAAACCACACTTGCATACACCAAGTCCTGTAATTCTGGTTCGTCATCCGAAGCCTCCCGGATCAAGTGGAGTGCGCGTTCCGCAGCAGCTTTGCGCGCTTCAACGATCCGTCGAGGGACAAGTTCCATACTTGTTTCAAGCACGGCAGCTCTGTATAACTGCTTCCATGATTGGACATTTTGGGATCGTCGGTCTCTCTCCTGGATAGATTGGTTGATGTCCACTTCCACCTTGGCAGGCTCCGCCCTTTTCACTTGTGCGCGAATGCGCGAGATGACATCGCCAGCCATTGTTCCTTGCTCGGCAATATCCACCAGGGCTTGGTGCACCTCTTTCAAGTCAGGCAACTGCGTTCGAAGAAAGCGAATGCCAGCGTTCGCTTTATTGACGATGGCTGCAAGAGGCTCCTCGACATCGTGCGCAATCGACGTGGTCCACTCGCCCATCGTCATCACCAAATTGATGTGGGCCAGCTCCGCCTGAGCCTCTCTCAACCTTCGTTTGGCAGTCTCGAGCTCTTCAGTGTGTTGCGCCACGCGCAATTCGAGTTCTTCATTCATTCTCTTGATCTCCGTCTAACGCTTGCTTGAGCTCTGGAGTCTCAATCAACTCCCAAGACCCATTTCGCATGGCACCTGCAAACTGGTGCGTGCTTACCCCGTCAAGCAGATCGGCCACCCCACTCGTTGCCATCGGGTAGGTGCAGAGCGCGGTCACATTCAGATCCACCACGCTGTCGTCGAGCACTTTCTCGTAGTGGCAAAGGCAGCTCCAATCCTTTTTTTGCCAGCCAGGAAGTGTCTCCGGAAACTCTCAGTCCTGCATATCCGCGATCTAACGCCCGACCCAGTTTGTCGTTCCACGCACGGATCACTCGCTCCGTATCGAAAATTCCATGTTTCAGGTACCATTCCCGCCCAAAAAGGATTTCTATGCATCCATCGGCTAGGTATTCGCCAAGTTCAGGTATAGTTCCCCTCAAAGCGTTCCAGGCCTCCGGTTCAGTGAGGGGCTCAGAAACAACCCATAGGCAGAATTCCTTGTTTTCAAGCCCGGCCTTGAAGTAGGGCACTAGTATCTCAACCAAGTCGGTCTTGGTCGCGTAGAAATTGCAGAATGCGTTCCCCAAGGTCGATATCCGGCTGGACCGATTCCCGTATTCCTCAATTTACTCGTCATCCCCGTTTCCATCGGAAGGCCCTTCCTTTGCATCGACGCTAGGACTTTCCTTGCCGCGTGAGACCCGTTCAAAAAGGAGAGATGACGCAGCG
>Ga0302324_100022125_pt1 | contig 12370 bp, 7 predicted proteins | sample Palsa_T0_1_FD_201949 | JGI IMG/M metagenome (GOLD analysis project Ga0302324, IMG submission 201949) | Peat permafrost microbial communities from Stordalen Mire near Abisko, Sweden - Palsa_T0_1 | ecosystem: Environmental > Terrestrial > Soil > Palsa > Peat permafrost | place: Sweden: Abisko...
CAGGAGGCATGGTCTCCTTGAACACTTCTTCGAGCGCCGCCATCACCTGTCCCGTACTGTAGCCGGGCGCACCATTGATGTTTATCTGTGCGCCCTCATGTTCGTTGAAGCGCATCGTGAACTCAGGGCCCGTGATTCGGCTCACCGTGGTCACTGCGCTCAATGGCACCTGGCCTCCGTTCGCGCTCTGCACGTAAAACTGCCCGATATTGTTGATGTTCGTGCGGTAGTCGCCCTCCGCCTCCACATACGTTTGCCACTGTCGCCCAAACCGATTGAAGTAGTTGACCAGGTAGCCGCCCATGAACGCCTGCAGCGTTGCATAAACATCCGCGAGGCTCACTTGCTGCTGTTGCACTTTTGCCCTGTCGACGTCCACGTACAATTGCGGAACATCGGGCAGGTAAGTGGGGATGGCAAATCCAATTTCCGGCCGTTTGCGGCACGCCGCCAGAAATTTCCCCAGATTCTCGGTCAGAAAATTCGGATCGCCGCTGCCGGATCGGTCCTCAAGTATGAAGGTGACTCCGCCCGACGTACCGACGCCCGGAATGGAAGGCGGCGCGAACGAAAACGCAATTCCTTGCTTTATGCCGCTGAGCGCCTTCGCCAGGTTCGCCTGAATGGCCTCATACTGCTCATCGCGTTGTTTCCGCTTGTCCCAATCCTTCAGCGTAACGAAGAAAAAAGAATTATACGTACTCTGCGTGAAGCTAAGCAGGCTGAATCCGATAACGGATGTAATGCCTTCAACGCCGGGAACATTGAGGACAGCTTTTTCCAAATCGGCAGCGGCCTCGCTCGATCGCTCCAAAGACGCTGCCTCCGGCAATTGCAATGCAATAAAGGCGTAGCCCTGATCCTCCGTCGGCAGGAATGAAGATGGAATTCGCTTACCCAGAAGACCCGCAGCGACCGCAACAAGCACCAGAAATACCAGAGCGACCCCCCACTTGCGAATCAACAGGCCGGACGTATGCACATAGCCATCCGTGGTGCGTCCAAACACCCTGTTAAACCAGCCGAAGAAGAGCGCGAGCGGACCCCGGCGCTCTTTCTTCGGTTTTAGCAGAAGAGCGCACAGCGCAGGACTGAGCGTAAGGGCGTTAAAGGCGGATAAGATCACGGAAATGGCAATCGTGACGGCGAACTGCTGGTACAGACGTCCCGTAATGCCCGGAATGGCTGCGGTCGGAATAAACACCGCCGCCAGAATCAGCGCAATGGCAATCACCGGCCCCGAAACCTCTTCCATTCCCTGAATCGCGGCTTGGCGGGGTGTCATGCCTTCTTCGATGTGATGCTCTACCACTTCCACGACGACGATGGCGTCATCCACCACAAGGCCGATGGCCAGCACCAGCCCGAAAAGAGAAAGTGTGTTGACGGAAAAGCCGAGCAACGGAAAGACGACGAAGGTTCCGATCAGCGATACCGGCACCGCCAGCAGCGGAATCAGCGTGGCGCGCCAGCTCTGCAGGAAGATGTAGACCACCAAAATCACGAGTCCCAGCGCTTCCAGGAGCGTGATCAGAATCTCATGAATCCCGGCAGTCACCGCCTTGGTGGTGTCCAGGCTGACCGTATAGACCATATCCTGCGGCAGCATTGCGGCAAGCTGCGCCATGCGCGCCCTTACAAGTTCCGCGGTCTTTACCGCGTTTGAACCGGGCAGCTGGTAGAATGCAAGAATAGCGGATGGCTTCCCGTTATATCGCCCAGCCAGATTGTAAGTTTGAGCGCCCAGCTCAAGGCGCGCCACGTCCTTCAGGCGTACTACGGAGCCATCCTGGTTTGCGCGCAGAATAATGTTCCCGAACTCCTCGGCGCTGGTCAGGCGCCCCTGCGTGCGCACCGTGTAGGTAAAAACCTGTCCGTGGGGAATCGGTTCGGCGCCGACCTGGCCCGCGGGATTCACAGTGTTCTGCGTCAGCAGTGATTGGACAATCTGCGGAACCGTGATTCCCAAATTTGCCAGATGATCGGGCTTCACCCATACCCGCATCGCATACTGTCCAGCTCCAAAGATCTGCACGCGGCTGACCCCCGGAACGCGCGTCAGTTCATCCGCCAGATTGATGTATGCGTAATTCGCGAGGAACGTGGCGTCATACGTTTCCTTAGGCGAATAGAGCGAAACCAACATCAAAGGAGCGGTCTGTGACTTTTGCACAGTTACGCCCGCGGTGTTCACCTCGCTTGGCAGTTGCGACTGCGCCTGTGACACCCTCAACTGAGACAGCACTTGATCGGTGTTGGGATCTGACTTGACGTCGAAATCAACGATAAGCTGAGTCAGGCCATTACTGGCGTTGGCGGAATACATGTAATTCATGTTGTCCACGCCATTCATCTGCTGCTCGAGTGGCGTGGCCACGGATTGTTCCAGCGTCCGCGCATCCGCGCCGGGATAGATGGCCTGTACCAGAATCTCCGGGGGAACGATGTCGGGGAACTGCGCCGTGGGCAAACTCACCATGGCGACCAGGCCCACGATCACCATCAAGATGGCGATGACCATCGCCACAATCGGGCGTCTGATGAAAAATTTAGACATGTATTAATTGCCCTTCGGCATCATGTCAGGTTTGGCCTCGGCATTGTCGTCGTTGGCCGGCGCCTGCTTAGGCAACACCTGCATCCCTTCTCTGAGCTTCAATATGCCCTCGGTCACCACTTGTTCGTTGGGGTGAACTCCGCTCGTGATGATCCATTCGGAGCCGATTTCAGGCCCCAGCGTCACGTTTCGCATATGCACGATGTTGTCGGGGCCCACCACGGCCACGTGATAGGAACCCTGCAACTCGTTCACCGCCTGCGCCGGAATCAGCAGCGCATCATGACGAACTTCCGTCTCCGCTTTGATGCGCCCAAATTGCCCGGGTCGCAGCAGATTGTCCCGATTCGGAAAGCTGCCGGCGATCCGAATGGTGCCGGTTTGCGTGTTCACCTGGCGATCAACAAAAACAATCCGTCCCGGATGCGGATACACGTTTCCATTTGCCAGCGTCAACTGCAGCGGCACCGCATTCCCGCTGCTCAGCAGGTCTGACTTTCCACCAGCCTTCACGCGGTTGGAAAGCGCCAAGTATTCCTGTTCGCTGATCGCAAAGTAGACCTTGATCGGATCTACCTGGGAAACCGAGGTGAGCGTGGTCGTGGGACTCACCAGATTTCCCACCTGTGTCTGCGCTTGTCCGGCGATTCCGGTGATCAGCGAGCGAACCTCGGTGAAATTCAGATTAAGCTGCGCCTGTTCCACCGCCGCTTCGGCGCTCTGAACCGTGGCTTCCTGCGTGGCCTCCTGCTGGACTTCGGTGTCAAGCTGGCTTTTTGCGATGGCATGAAGCGCGACCATGGGCGTATCGCGCTTCACGTTGATTTTGGCGAGTTCAAGCTGTGCCCGCGCCTGCGCAAGCTGACCTTTCGCCTGATCAAGGGTCGCCTGCAAGGGCCGCGGGTCAATCTCAAAAAGAATTTCGCCTACGTGCACAACCGAACCCTCTTTGTAGTTCTGCCTAATCAGGTAGCCGGATACCTGCGGCTGAATCTGTGCATTCACGTATCCATCGAGCGTGCCCTGCCAGTCGCCATAGATTGGGACGTCGCGCTGTTCCACCATGCGAACATTCACCGGCATTGGACCTGCCGGCGGGGGCGCTGCCTTTTTTCCGCAACCGGCCAGCAAGCACAGGCATACCGCGGAGAGTAAAGGAAGTGCGATGCGCGCAGTTTTTCGTTTATCAGGAAACATAATGTCTCAATAACCTCGTTCGGGTGAAGGGCCTATCGCTGGAGCAGCAACTCGCAAGTCCCCCACAGCCTCGCAATCCAAAAATTAGTGGATGTTATCATCCAACATTTCGATTCCGAACTCCAACCGAGCTCCTTCCGATCGCGTCTCGAGAATGGCGATGGATCGGCGGCGACGGGAGTCCAAGACTACACCGAGCGGATGCCTGCGTGAGGTCGCTGGCATAACATGTACCGCCTGTGCCCGATGCTCCCTCCATTGACGGCCGCACCATTTTCCACTACCGCATCCTGGAAAAGCTTGGTGGCGGTGGGATGGGCGTGGTTTATAAAGCCGAAGACACCCGGCTGCACCGTTTTGTTGCGCTGAAATTCCTGCCGCAGGACCTTGCCCGCGATCCTCAGGCGCTGGCTCGTTTTGAGCGTGAAGCCCAGGCCGCCTCCGCGCTGAATCATCCCAACATTTGCGTGATTTATGACATTGGCGAGCAGGACGGGCGGTCGTTCATCGCCATGGAATACCTGGAAGGCACAACGCTGAAGCACCGCATCGCCGGGAAGCCCATCGAGACTGATGTTCTATTAAGTTTGGCGATCGATATTGCCGATGCGCTCGATGCGGCGCATTCCAAAGGAATCGTTCATCGCGACATCAAACCCGCCAACATCTTTGTGACCGAGCGCGGCCACGCCAAGGTTCTCGATTTCGGACTGGCGAAGGTTGCGCGCGCGGCCAATTTGGCGAGCCAGACTTTATCGGCGAACACGCCGGTCACCACCACGGGCGAAGAAGAGCACCTGACCAGCCCCGGTTCGACGCTGGGCACGGTCGCCTATATGTCTCCAGAGCAGGCCCGAGGAAAGGAGTTGGACGCGCGCACCGATCTGTTTTCGTTCGGAGCGGTTATTTATGAGATGGCCACTGGCCAGTTACCTTTCCGAGGGGACAGCACAGCAACGATTTTCGAAGCGATTCTAAACCGCGCTCCAGTAGCGCCTGTGCGACTGAACCCGGACGTTCCTCTGAAGCTGGAAGACATCATCCACAAGGCATTAGAAAAAGACCGGAATCTACGCTATCAGACTGCGGCCGACATGCGAACGGATTTGCAGCGGCTGAAGCGGGACACAGATTCGAGCCGCCCCCCGGAAGTCAGCACGGGTGATATTCCGAGCGCTGAAACGCGGGTGTCACAAGCACACATTGACGACAGTTCCGCTGTCCTGGCGGCCAGCCTGCTAAAGCGCCATAAGAAAGGGCTGGTGATTGCGCTGGCGGCGGTTCTATTCCTGATCGCCGCCGTACTCTACCAGTTTCGGGGTTCCCGGAAATCTACAGGAGGAAGTAAGGCCCTCGATTCGGTGGCCGTATTGCCGTTCACGAATGTGGGTGGAGATCCGGACACGGAATACCTGAGTGACGGCATCACCGAAAGCCTCATTAACAGCCTTTCCCGTCTCTCCCAACTGCGAGTGGTGCCGCGGAGTACGGTCTTCCGGTACAAGGGGCAGGACAACACGCCCGAGAAAGCTGCACGAGACCTCAACGTCAGCGCGGTGGTGACGGGAAGCGTCCAACGCCGCGGCGACGTCTTCGTGGTGGACGCGGAGCTTATCGATGTAGGCAGACAATCGCAGTTGTGGGGAGATCAATACTCCAGAAAACTCGCCGACATTCTCGCGGTCCAGGAAGACATTTCGAAGTCCATCGCCGAGCACCTGAGAATCGAGCTGACCGGCGTGGGAGAGCAGCAGCTCGCGAAGCACGATACCGAAAACCCCGAAGCCTATCAGCTCTATCTTCGCGGGCGTTATTACTGGAATAAGCGAACTTCGGCCGACGTGAAAAAAGGCCTCGATTACTTTCAGCAGGCCATCGAAAAAGACCCCGGATACGCGCTCGCGTATGCCGGAGTGGCCGACTCCTACGCAGCTGCGAATGGAGCCTTCCTCGGTCTCTCCCCCCAGGAGGCTCGTCCGCGGGCGAAAGCGGCGGCCATGAAGGCGCTCGAGCTCGATGGGTCCCTGGCCGAGGCTCATACCACCCTGGCCGATTGCCTGTTTTTCTATGATTGGGATTTTCCCAAAGCCGAAGAGGAATATCGGCGGGCGATTGCGGCAAACCCCAATTACCCCACGGCGCATAGTTGGTACAGCCAATACCTGCAGGCCATGGGACGAGGCGACGAAGCTGTTGCCGAAGCGAAGCGGGCCGAGGATCTCGATCCTTTTTCACTGGCCAACAGCCGTGAGGTGGGAGCCGCCCTTTTCTACTCACGAAAATACGATCAGTCGATCGAACAACTCAAAAAGACGTTGCTGCTGGACCCTAATTTCGTTGAAGCTCACACAATTTTGGGGCTCAATTATCAGGCCAAGAAGATGTATCCCGAGGCCGTAGCCGAGTGGCAAATAGTGTTCGCGGGTGTTGGCGATGCGCGATATGCCACGGCGTTTGCCGGGGATGCACAATTCGCCGCGGCGGCAGCCGAAGTCTACAAGAAATCGGGCTATCCGGCGTTCTTGCAGGAATGGCTCCGTGATGTCTTGAAGAACCATCCCGATGACAGCGTTGACTTGGCGAAGCTGTATGCCGCGCTCGGGAAAAATGATGAGGCCATGGATTCCCTGGAGAAAGCCTATGCGGCCCGCCACTTCGGAGTGCTCTCCCTGAGGGTGGATCCAGTCTTCGATACTTTACGCTCCGATCCGCGCTATGCCGAACTGGTGCGCAAAATCGGTTTTCCGCAATGAATGATTTACGGATAATTTCGGAAGGGGGGAAGACACGCTGGAAGGGCCCTGCGGCCGGCAAAGGAGTGTATGCTCCCAAACATCCTGGGGATCAGCCTGTAGATCCCGATTCAAGATTGATTCAACTGTAGGTAATTCGAGGAGAAACCATGTCAAAGGAATTGCACGATAAAATCGCGATTGTGACCGGCGGGACATCGGGCATAGGCCGAGACACTGCCGTACTTTTTGCAAAGGCCGGAGCCAAAGTGGTGGTGGCAGGCCGGCGTGAAGCGGAGGGAAAGGAAACCGTCGAACTGATCCGCTCCGTCGGCGCCGATGGCCTGTTCGTCAAGGCCGATGTGTCACGAGCCGCCGACGTGGAGGCGCTCGTCCAGAAAACCGTCGAGAAATTCGGCCGCCTGGATATCGCCTTTAATAATGCCGGAATCGAGGAGGCGTTTGTCCCCATCACCGACGAATCCGAAGAAAACTGGGATCGCGTCATCGACATCAACCTCAAAGGCACTTGGCTCTGCCTGCGAAGTGAAATCCGCCAGATGCTCAAGCAGACCGGCGGCGGTGCCATCGTCAACATGTCTTCCGTCGCGGGATTGATGGGCGCGGCCGGCTCGGCTGCCTATGCTGCAAGCAAGCACGGCGTCATCGGGCTCACCAAATCCACGGCGCTCGAGACCGCGAAAAACGGCATTCGCATCAATGCCGTGTGTCCCGCGGTAATCGAAACGCCGATGGGTGCGCGTCTCTTCAGCGACCCCGGGATTCAAAAGTTCATTCTGGGCCTCCATCCCATTGGCCGTTTTGGGAAGCCCATGGAAATCGCCGAAGCCGTCCTGTGGATGTGCTCCGACCGCGCTTCCTTCATGACGGGCAACTCCCTCGTTCTCGACGGCGGATTTCTCGCAGGGCCCAATCTCCCTGTGTAACTCCGCGAGCGCAGGAATGGGAACATCTGGAGGCACATTTCATTCAACGGGCGAGGGCCACACATGCCGCGAATCGAAGAGCGCTTGAACGCACTCGGACTGACGTTGCCTCCGCCGGCCAGGCCGCCGAAAGGCGTTCTTCTTCCATTTCAATTCGTCCGCATCATCGGCCATCGGGCGCTCATCTCCGGTCATGGTCCGCAAAGCGCCGATGGCTGGTTCGCCGAGCCGTTGGGTAAATTGGGGCGCGAGGTCAGCATCGAACAGGGTTACGCCGCGGCTCGCCTTACGGCTCTCTCTATCCTGGGCAGCCTCAAGCGCTCTCTCGGCGATCTTGACCGCATCGCCGCATGGGGACGAGTCTTCGGAATGGTCAATTCAACGCCCGGCTTCAACCAGCAGCCGGGCGTCATCAATGGCTTCTCGGACCTTATCCTTGAACTTTTCGGTTCAGACATTGGCGCGCATTCCCGCAGCGCGGTGGGCCTCGCCGAGCTCCCGTGGAACATCCCGGTCGAGATTGAAGGCGAGGTCGAACTTAGCGACGAATTCGCACCAAACGAGCTGCGGGGCGAGCGCCCGTGATCGGCCGCACTCTCTCGCACTATCGCATCACTGCCGCCATCGGAGCCGGGGGCATGGGCGAGGTGTATCGCGCCACGGACGCGAGGCTTGGGCGCGATGTGGCCATCAAGGTGCTGCCCGCTTCCTTTTCGAACGATGCGGAACGCCTTCGCCGGTTTGAGCAGGAAGCGCGCGCCGCCGGGGCGCTGAATCATCCCAACGTTCTCGCCATCTACGACATCGGCACGCACGATGGCGCGCCGTACCTGGTCACCGAGCTGCTCGAAGGCGAAACCTTGCGCGAGCGCATGCAGGGCGGTCCGTTGCCCGTGCGCAAGGCGCTCGATATTGCCATTCAAGCAGCGCGCGGAGTGGCTGCCGCGCATGATAAAGGCATCATCCATCGCGATCTGAAGCCGGCGAACATCTTTCTAACCCACGACGGCCGCGTGAAAATTCTGGATTTCGGGCTGGCCAAGCTCACGCAGCGCGATGCTTCCGGCATCGGCGAAACGCAAATGGCGACGCGGACGGCAAAGGATGCGAGCCAAACGGAAGCCGGGATGGTACTGGGCACGGTCGGGTACATGTCTCCCGAGCAGGTGCGCGGCCAACCGGCCGATGCGCGGTCGGACATTTTCGCGCTGGGCACGATTCTCTACGAAATGCTTTCGGGGCAACGGGCATTTGCGAAAGAGTCCTCGGCGGACACAATGGCGGCGATCCTGAAGGAAGAGCCGCCCGAACTGTCGGGGGAAGGAAAGAAAATCCCTTCCGCCGTCGAGCGCATTGTGCGGCACTGCCTGGAAAAGAATCCCGCGGAGCGCTTTCAATCCGCGCGCGATTTGGCATTCGATCTGGAATCTCTCTCGACCGCATCGACGAGCACGCCTTCCGCGGCCCGTGCAGCCAAGGTGTCGCGGCGCGGATGGATTTTACCGGCGGCCGCCGTGGCTGCCGCTCTGGTCTGCGTGGGAGCGGGGATGTGGTGGATGGGGCGAAGGGGCGCGACAAAAGCGCTGCCAAAAATAACCCGGCTGACGTATCAACGGGGCTACCCCTCGAATGCGCGATTTGCAAAAGATGGGCACACGGTCGTGTACAGCGCCCAGTGGGAAAACGATCCACTGCAGATTTACTCCGTGCGAATGGAATTTCCGCAATCGGCGAAAGTGGAGCTGCCGAGCGCCGCGCTCCTGGACGTCTCCTCGAACGGAGATCTGGAGCTGGCGCTGGATCCAGTATCCCACTCGACCTACATGAGTGGAACAATGGCCCAGGCGCAAATGGCCGGCGGCACGCCGCGCGGGCAGGAGAACAACGTGATTGCAGCGGACTATGCGCCGGACGGGACTACGCTGTCGGTGGTGCGAATTGCGAATCGAAAGGTGCAACTGGAATATCCCGAGGGGAAGGTAATTTACACGACCTCCGGTTATCTCGATTACGTGCGGGTCTCGCCAAGCGGGAAAGAGGTGGCGTTTCTGGAACACCCGGTAAACGAGGACGACCGTGGCTGGGTGTCCGTGGTGGACGCTTCGGGGAATCACAAGCAACTCACAAGGGAGTACGGGTCAGTGCAGGGCCTGGCATGGTCTCGGAGCGGTGCAGAAATCTGGTTCACCGCCTCTGATCAGATCGATAGGTATCTGTACGGAGTCAACCTCTCAGGGCGGCTGCGGGAAATCTACGCAGCGCCGCAGGGTCTGAGGCTTCTGGACATAGCGTCGGACGGCCGCGTGCTGCTATCGAGCGAGCAGTGGCGGGCAGAGCTCACCGGGAACGACCCGGACACCGGAAAGGAACGTCGCGGACTGGAATGGTTTGATGGCTCTGGGACTCCGGATATTTCGCCGGACGGGAAGGCGATTTTGTTTCATGAATATGGAGGTCCCGCGGCTCTGCTGTACCTGGTCGTTTATCGGAAGCTGGACGGCTCCCCCCCTGTGGCGCTGGGATCCGGCGCACGGCCGGAGTTTTCACCGGGCGGGACCACAGCGGCGGCGCTTCTTTATTCCAGACCACCGCAGGTGGCGCTGCTCCCGATTGGAGCGGGAGAGGGCCGGCGGTTGCCCTTGGGAGACATCGTAAATTTGGATCGATTGGCGTGGTTTCCGGATGGCAGGCATCTGCTGCTGGTTGCCGCGGCCGAGGGACAGGCGCTGCGCACGTACCGGATGGACCTCGAGGGAGGAAAACCGCAGCCATTGGGTCCAGCCGATTTTACCGGATTTGCCGTGGCCAAGGATGGAAACCGGATCGCGGGGCGAAATGCCCGCGGAGAAGCGGTGGTGTTCGACCGGGATACACAGAGAGTGCAGACGATTCCGGGCATCGGGCCTCAGGAAGTATTCGACAAATGGACGGAGGACGGGCAAGCGCTGCTGGTGTCCTCGAGTTCGCAGTGGGAAGGATGGATGTACCGCGTGGATGTAGGAACCGGAAAACGAACGCTGCTGCAACAAATTGAACTGAGCGAGAGAGCAGGTTCGACCGTAAAGCTTGATCTGCACTACGATGAGAACAGCAAGACGTACGTGTACGCCATGCAGCGGGTTTTGGGAAGTCTGTACGTGGTGCAAGGTTTGGAGTGAGCGGCGCGGCGCCTCGGTGAACTAGTGATTATAACCGCGGGAACCCAGCTGGGCCCTTGCGAAATCATTCTGCCGTATCACGAAGGGCGGGCGCCACGGTTGCGGACCGGCGCTAGTATGTGAACGACTGCAGTGCGGTCTGGCCCCCCAGCACATAACCGGCGCGCTGGCTGGGGTGCAAGGCCATGAACGCGGGGCTGGCGGGGAGGCCGAATCCGTTGAGCGACTCGATAAAATTTCCTTGTTCATCAAAGACCTGGATGCTGCTGCCACTGGGAGCCGTGCTGGAAATCGGCTGACCGACCAGAAACAGCTTGTGGATGGGATCGACCGCGACAGCCTCACCGCTTTGGGCCTGGCTTGTAGCTCCCGGGAGTACGACCAAAACGCCGGTTTGTGTGGCCAGGTCATAGAACTCGACGCTGAAATCGTCTTCTGTGGTTGTGCAGGCGATTCCCGTGGCGGAATCAACTGCAATCCCATTGATAAACCCCAATCCCAGGCCCTTGAACTCGGTGACCGTGCCCTGCGTGAGATCAACCAGCCCAATTTCGGTGCTGCAACCAAAGCACCCCAGCGATGACCCCAGGACTGCCTGGTTCGTTCCGTTATCCATCGCCAGCACGGGTGAATTGTCAAAATCAAAAACCGGGTCGGTTACCTGAATGACCGGCCCGAATGTGTTGGCGCCGACGTTTGAACTGAACACATAGGAGCTGAAATTGTTTCCTGTGTTTTCGAAGGCAAGCACCGCAGCGTTCGGAAATCCCTGGCTGACGCTCATACTCGAGATGATATCGTCGGCTTTTGGGAGGGGAGGCGTCCATTTGGCGGTGAATTTGTTCAACGTGAGAGGATTCAACGTGCCGTAGAGACGCTTATCAACGAAAAGATTGGTAACGTGTTCGAACTCGACCAGCCCAATGTCACTGCCGAAAATGCCCAAGGTGACAAAATCGCTTTTGCTGTCCGTCAGTTCGCTGACGATCTTCAGAATCTTGCCGGTCTTTTGGTCGAAAGTTTCGACGGCGACATCGGCGTTTCCATCGTCGAGGGTCAGCGCCTCGCTCAGGATACCCTCGGTTCCTGACTGGTCGATGTCGTAGCCAAGGATGAAACCACCTAATGCGGTATGGACGACGACTTTGCCAGGCCCGATGGGCGGACGCCGAGAGTCATCTGAGGATGAGGACAACTGGCCTCGGCTGTCGGTCTGGGGCGTACCGGCAATGGAGGCAGCGATACAGAACAGGCAAACAGACGCCACCGCGCCAATCGCACGCAGCATCCTTTCAGCAAACAGGCTGGTTCTGTTCCTGGTGAGATTCTGCATTTGATTCCTCCTGAAACGACCCGTGGAAAAGGTATGCTGGAAATCGTCTCGATGTGTCAGCGAGTATCCATCCTACGGCGTGCTCGTCCCATCGTCAATCGCCGCAGATCGGAATTTCCCGGGTTCCGGAGATCTTACCAGGCTGCTATGGCACGGGAAAATCTGACGGAATAAATCCCCTCGTCGGCGGGGATGTGTTGACGTTGGCACCGCTGCTAAGGACACACGGCGGTGCAGATGACGATGAGATGCGTGCATCTGACAGTTCAGCACAAACGCGAAGCTGCGGAGAAGCTGGAATCGTACAACCGCGAAAACATTCTAAATTGGCGGATATTGCGGACGCAGGGTACCTACAAAATCCACTACAGTGACCAGGAGGACACTGTAGTGCACCCCGCTAAAACTGGACACCTCGATTAGGTAGAATCAGGGCCTCCGGACAG
>Ga0302324_100022126_pt1 | contig 12369 bp, 4 predicted proteins | sample Palsa_T0_1_FD_201949 | JGI IMG/M metagenome (GOLD analysis project Ga0302324, IMG submission 201949) | Peat permafrost microbial communities from Stordalen Mire near Abisko, Sweden - Palsa_T0_1 | ecosystem: Environmental > Terrestrial > Soil > Palsa > Peat permafrost | place: Sweden: Abisko...
GTTGCCCAATGAGATCCGCCGATACGATCGCGCGCCGTATTCCTACCGCCCGGGCGAGCCGCTCACCGCTTTCATGCTTTTTTACGATCACGCGCCCGGCCGCGGGAAAGACGATAAGTTCGAAATTGTCAGTTCCGTCTACCGTCTGCGCAAGTCGCAGTGCTTCCTGCGCAGCAACGGCGCGCTAACCTGCACCACTTGTCACAATCCTCACGACATTCCGCGTGGCCCGGAAGCGGCCGATCACTACAACGCGACCTGCCGCCAATGCCACTCCGGCGGCCTTGTCGGCGACCATCCGCAAGCTGGGAATTGCATCGGTTGCCATATGCCCAAGCGTCGCACCGAAGACGTCCCACACGCGGTGATGACCGACCACCTGATCCAGCGCCGCGCCCCGGCGAACCTGCTCGCCGAGCTCCCCAAAGGCGACCGCACCGAGACCGATTACTATGGCGAAGTCGTGCCTTACGGCGCCCCCGGTTTGCCGGCGGACGACCTTTACACCGCGGTCGCGCAGGTCGCGGCGAAGACCAATCTCGCGGGCGGCGTCCCGCGCCTGGAAGCTGCGCTTGCCGAGCGGCGGCCGGCCAGCGCGGTGTTCTATCTCCAGATGGGCGACGCCTACTGCAGCACCAACCAGTACGCCAAGGCCGTCGGACCGTATCAGCAGGCGGCCGCCCGCCAGCCCAACTCGTCAGTCGTGTTACGCCGGCTGGCGTACGCTTTCCTCGGGGCCGGCCAGCCGCGGCAGGCCCTCGACCCGCTGCTCCGCGCCACGCAAGCGCAGCCGTCGGATGCGGAGGCCTGGTACGATCTGGCTCTGATTCAAATCGAGCTCGGTAAGGATACGGACGCTCTCGCATCCCTCGCAAAAGCCAACCAGCTCGATCCCGAATACGCCGACGCGCAAAACCGTCTCGGCGCGGTGCTGGCCAAGACGGGCCAGACCGGTCTGGCGGAAGGAGCCTATCGTTCCTCCCTGCGCATTCAGCCCACCCTCGCCGACGCGCATGCCAATCTGGCCGATCTTCTGGCGGCCAGAAACGATCTGGAAGAAGCCGTCTGGCATTACCAGCGGGCCGGTGCCAAGCCCGTCACCCAATTCCGCTACGGCGTGACGCTGGCCCGCATGAACCGTCTGGCGGAGGCGCAAACGCAAATCGAAGCGGCTCTGAAAGCCAACCCTAGTCTCGCCGAAGGGCACAATGTGCTGGGAGGCCTTCTCGAAAAACAAGGACGCCTCGATGCCGCGGAGGTTCAGTACCGTGAAGCGGTGCGAATTCGTCCGGATCTTGGCGGTGCGCATTTCGACTTGGGCCGGGTGCTGGCAAAGCGCCGCGACCTGCCCGCGGCCGCGGAGGAATTCCGCAAGGCGGCCGCCGACCCCGACCCGGCAATCCGTCAACAGGCGTTACGGGCTCTCCAGGCAATTGGGGCACGCTGAGAACGATCCCGCAAGTGGGCGGTCTTCAGAATCGGTATAGCAGCCCTAGCTGGACGATCCGATTGCTGTTCGCGAGCGAGGTGATCACGTCGGCAGCGCCTGGGCCATCGTCGATACCGCTATCCGGCAAGCTCCAGTTCGGATGGTTAATCGTGTTGAAGGACTCGAGGCGCAACTGCAGCTTCTGCCGCTCGGTGATGTCGAAGACCTTGCGCAGGCCGAGGTCCAGGTTGATCAATCCCGGTCCGATCAGCACATTAATACCGGAGTCGCCGAATGTGTAAGGCTGCGCGTCCTGGAATGCGTTCAGGTTGAACCAGTTATAAATCGTGCGCTGGCTCCCCGAGATATTGCCGTTGCCGATGCGGTCGGGCAGGGTGAAACCATAGGTCCCGGTGTTGGAAGAGTCGTAGCCCATCGTCGGCGTGAACGGAAAACCCGAAGCCATGGTGAAGATCCCCGTCGAGTGCCATCCGCCCAGGATCAAATCCAGCACCCTGCTGTGGTTCAACAGCGCCTGGCCTTTGCCGAAAGGAAGCAGGTAGTCGAAACTCGTCACCCACCGGTTTTTCTGCTGGTAATCCGCGAGGCCCTTCAGCAAACGCAGGTTATAGCTGTCGTCCGGCCAGGGGCTGTTGCAGCAGATCGGCACGAGGTCATCTAGGGCGCGGCTGAAGGTGTAGGAGCTCAGGAAATACAAACCGTGGCCCAGGGACTTCTGCATCTTGATTTGCAGCGAATTGAAGTTGGAGTTGCCCCGCATCTGCATGGAGGCGAATCCCGAGTAAAACGGATACGGCCGCCGCGACTGTACGTCGCCCGGACCCGGCACCATGTCCTGGTTCTGGTCCGTCAGCCCTTGCAGATGCACGCCCTTGCTGCCGACATATGCGACTTCGAGCGACAACCTGCCGGGCAGCGTCCGCTGCACAGCCGCGTTCCATTCCTGGTAGTAGGGAGTCTTGGGGTTCGTGTCCAAGCTCGTCGCTCCGGGGTAGATCGCCTGGGCCGGATTCAGCGGCGGGAAACCCTGGGCTAGCGTGAGGGCTGGCGTCACGCCGTCGCCCACAAACGTTGGCTGGTAGTAGTACGGCAGATTGTACTGAAGCTGCAAAGGATCGCCCGTCCGAATCTCCTGCCCGCTGTAAAATATGCCAAACGCGGAGCGGATCACCGTGTTCGCGAATGGAGTGTACGCAAAACCGACGCGCGGCCCGAAGTTGGTTTTCTGCGCGGTGGCCAGCGCGTCGGAGTTGCCATTCTGCCCTGCCACCAACAACTGCCCCGTGGAGTAATCGAAATTGGCCTGGCGGTTGTGCACGTCTACAATAGGCGCATAGTACTCCCAACGCAGACCCAGGTTCAGCGTAAAGTTGTGAGTGACCTTGAAATCGTCCTGGACGAACAGCGCCGGCACGGACTGCCGGTTACCCAGGTAAACATACGAATCGATGAGAGAGGTCTGGGGAAGGCCCAGCAGCATGTCGGCTAGTCCGTTGCCGATGCCGGAGCCGTCCTGACTCGTATATTGCCCGGTGAACGTCAAAGAGCCGCGCGGGTCATTGAGCTGGAAGAGATTGAATTGGCTCCGGCGGAATTCCCCGCCAAGCCGGATGGTATGCCGTCCGCGGACCAGGTTCAGCGTATCCCGTATCTCCCGTTCCGAGGTACTGAGCCAGGTGGGCGTAAACGTCGCCAGCCCCAGGGCTGAGTAACCGCCGGATGGAGCCATATTGGCAAGCCCCTGATCGGAAGGGTCCCCGACAATTCCGGGGATTGCCAGGTTGGACGGCACCGCCGTGAATCCGCCCTGCGGCACGCCAACGTGAGTGTAATACCAGCTGAAGCCGGCTCGAAATTCGTTAAGCGTGGTGGGCGTGAAGATGTGGGTTTCGCCCACCGAGGCAGCCTTGGAATCGTAGAAGGTGTTGCCGGACCTGTAACTGCAGCCGCAGGCCAGGCCCGGCATCTTGGGATGCGCAAAGGTAGTCGTGCCGGATTGCGTATACCGGGCAAAAATAGAGTCGGCTTCGGACATGCGATAGTCGGCGCGCCCGTCGCCCTGCATGGTCGAACTCAGGGTGGTCGGCTCCGTGAGGTAATTGTTCCGCACTGCTCCCGGCACGTTGGGTTGCGGATAGAGCGCCGCATAAGCCAGCCCGAGTGGCGAAATCTCACTCATGGGAATGATGTTGTTCGGGAACGGCTGGCGTAGCCCGGTGCCCGGGTTAAGCGTAGTCGGGTCGTAGATGGTATTGACCCCGGGAATGCCGCCCGAGAAATTCCCGATGGCCTCGCCATCCACCGGTACCGAAGATCGGTCCGCCGTCGGCGTATGCTGGTCGGTAAGCTGCCAGTCTCCGAAAAAGAACAGCTTGTTCTTGATGATCGGAAAACCGAGCGTCGCGCCCGGCTGGTTGTACTTGGTAGAAAGCGCCTTGGTAACGGCGAAAAAGCTCTGGGCGTTCATATAGGCGTTCTGGTAAAACTCGAAAACCGAGCCGTGCACCTGGTTGGTTCCGGATTTGATGACCACGTTCAGCGCCGCGCCGCCGGCGCGCCCGAATTCGGCATCGTACGAGCTGGTCTGAATCTTGAATTCGGCGATCGCTTCCAGGTTCACCAGTTGTGTGGATCCGCCGTTGTCGTTCGAATTATTATCGATACCGTCCAGGACGTAATTGTTCAGATCCCCGCGCACGCCGTTTGCGGAGAACGCTCCCGCCGTGTTGCCGTTGGTATTGTTTTTGGACGTGTCGATCACGCCCGTGGTCAAAGTGGCCAGGTCAATATAGTTGCGGCCGTTCAGCGGCATATCCTCCAGCATCTGCTGGTTGATTACCTGCCCCAGCGAGGAAGTGTCCGTCTGCAGCGGCTGCACTTCTCCGGTCACCACCACCTGCTCGGTACGTCCGCCCACCTCCAGCGTGGCGTCCACGCGTAGACGATCCTGCACGTTGAGCACAATGCCCTCGCGGGTGTAAGTCTTGAACCCGGCCGTGCCGGCGCTGACCGAATAGATTCCGACCTTCAGCGGCGGCGATACGTAGTTGCCCTGGGAATCGCTCAAAACTTCATAGCGGTTGTTGGTTTGGGTCTCGGTGATAGTGACAGCAGCTTTCGGAACAGTTGCCCCGGAGGCATCGCGAACGGTGCCTTCAATGATTCCGTTATCCAGCTGCGCCGCGATCGGCAACGCCAGAAACGTCGACAGCAGTAGTAATCGTTTCATAGCCCCTCCGGCCAGTTTTCGGGAGTTTACCACAGACTCAGATCCAAAAACAATAGTGTTGAACACTTGTGTGTCGCGGCAATGTGAGAAGTTCCTAATTGGGCAAAGTAGAAAGTTCCTCTTGACAGCCGACAGGCTGGAGGGATGGAACGGATCGCGATGAGCCAGGAGGAACATGATTTCGGGCTGACGTTTGCCAGCGAACAAGGAGTGCAGCAGCAAACCCCGGGTTGCTGCTGCACTCCAGATCCGCGGGCATCGTCGATGCGGTATGATGTTGACATCATGATGTCAGGCGCCTGGTGGCGCGCGATCTAGGCGGCGCGTCAACGAAAGCTAAACCGGCGGCGGTTTTCGACCTGGGTGCTTCCGGCGGTTCCGATATCGCCACTAACAAGCGCGCCATGCTTGGCGAAGCCTTCGCTATAGGCGTGCGCAAACCCCGCCGACGCCAGGCATGAGTCTCTTTGTGGACACTTCCATGTGGTATGCCGCCGCGGATAGATCCGACGCCAGTAACTCCCGGGCGAAGGCGGTCCTGGCGGCTGGCGAGCCGTTGATCACCACCGATCACATCCTGGTAGAAACCTGGACGCTGATCCACCACCGCCTAGGCCAACGCGCCGTCGAACGGTTTTGGGAAGGGCTCCGCTCTGGCGCGGCTACCGTCGAGACTGTCGGTGCAGCAGACCTGGATTCGGCCTGGGAAATCGGGCGATCTTATCGGGATCAGGATTTTTCGATTGTGGATCGCACCAGTTTCGCGGTCATGCGACGTCTGGGTATCGAGCGCGCCGCATCCCTGGACGACGATTTTGCGATTTTTCGCTTCGGACCAAACCGCCGACTAGCTTTTACGGTGGTTCGCTGAAGCTGCTGGGTACTCGGTGTATCTTGACCGAACCCAAACTACCGGGAGTGGGATCAGGGCCGTGTTGTTCTAAACTCGAGATGCGGCGTGGTGGTCTGGTCGGGCGTCTGGCTTTCGATAATCGCCCTTCGGACCCGATTAAAGATAATCATGAGCTGTTCTGGGGCGGGCGTCAGCCGCCGGCCCGGAGTGCACCTTCTCAAAAATGAACGTGGGCCGCGCACCGTAACCGCGGCGAATCCTCGCTGGCGAGCGCTTTGAGGAAAGCGATTCATCACCTCTTTGATCCAGGGCTCCGGGGCCGGCTCAGATTCATCGCATATTCTCCGAAACGTTTCGCGGTGCTGGTCTGGCGGGGACTCAGAAATGAAAGATCCGCCGCAGAAATCGTCCATCCTTCACGTTGCAGGTAAAAAGGCTAAGCCGGGCATGCGTCAGGGGACCAACTCGCAGCTTCGCATTCCCCGATCAAGGCAGTTCAAGTTCCGCTCGTAAAGGGGATTGTCCGGTTCGAGGTCACGGGCCCGCCCGAACTCACCCCTGGCGTTGGTGAAGTCCTTTGTGGCGGCCAGGGCAACGGCGAGCGCGTTTCGCGCGTGCGCGTCACCAGGATTCACCCGCAGTGCCTGCCGCAACGAATTCGCCGCCGCCGCGGGCTGATTGTGTTTCAGTAGAGCGCGCCCGAGGTAATACAACGTATCGGGGTTGTCGGGCCGCAGGCCGAGCGCGGTCCGAAACCGTGCAATGGCTTCTTCGAGCTTGTCCTGGAGCAGGAGAGCGAGGCCGTAGTCATGTTGCGCGTCCGCATCCAGATGGTTTAGTTGGACGGCTTCCTTAAGCTTGGCTTCCCCAGCCGCGAGATTGCCTTGCTGAAGGAGTTGGACGCCGAGAATCACGTCACTGCTGGCGAGATTTCGATCCCTTTGCCGCTGATTTTCCTTCTCGGCCGCTTGTAACTGAGCCTCAGCTTCAGGTGAGTGCCCTGCTTTCTCTAATGTCTGAGCGAGGATGTACCGGACAGAAGAATCATCGGGAAGGAGGCGGACAGCTTCTTCGAGCTCCAAGACAGCCTCCTCAAGCCTGCCTTGTTTTCGAAATACAGCGCCGAGGTCGCGGTGTGCTTCGCCGGATTTCAGGTCGGATTCGAGCGCGCGGCGCAGCTCCGTTTCCGCGGAGGTGAGATCGCCCGCCGCCAGCAGGAGCGATCCTTGCGCCTGGTGGCAGTTTGAATTGTGAGGATCCAACTCGAGGCAGGCGCGGTACTCATCCGCGGCGTGCGCGGGATCGGCGATGGCCAGATAAACGCGACCCAACTCGAAATGCAGAGCGGCCGCCCGAGGCGCAAGTTTCAGCGCAATGGAATACTCAGCCAGCGCTTCCGTCCCGCGTTTCTGCCTGGCGAGGAATCGCCCCAGCTCTCTGTGGTTCTCACTGTCATCGGGTGCGATCGTGACGGCGTGGCGCAACTCCTTCTCAGCCGCTTCGTTTTCGCCGTCTTCGGACAAAAGCACCCCCAGGTTGCGGCGGACGACGAAATCCCCCGTATCCAATACGGAGGCCTGTTTCATAACGGCCACCGCCTCGCTTAAGCGCCCCATCCCGCGCAGCGTTACCGCGAGATTGCTGTAGATTCGGGCATCGTCTTTCCGCAAGCTTAACGCCGCCTGAAGGACACCCAACGAGCCCGCAAGATCCCCCTTCTTTCTTAACGCCACCCCCAGGTCGTTGAGAAGCTCGACATCGCGGGGCGCCGACTTGAGTCCCTCGCGAAATACCGCCACGGCTTCCTCAACGCGGCCCTGCTCCATGAGCCGCAGGCCTTTTTCGTTGAGATCGGAGGCGGCCGGCCCCTGCGCGGCACAACAAAGAAGCAGAAGAAAAATCTTCTCCGGGACTTGCCTTTTCACACTTACATCTAATATTATCGATAATTCGCTGTTTCCACAATCAGAAAAACACTCAAATTATGCCGCGCGGAATGTCCTCTATCTTTGTGTTTCTGGTGATTGGGGTAGCACCGTTTTTAATTCCCAATCTTGTGCTCGGGCAGTTCACCACCGCGAGTTTGAGCGGGACGGTGGCCGATACCACGGGCGCGGCCATTCCCGACGCCAAACTTACGGTTCAAAACGCGGACACCGGGTTCACCCAAACCGTCGCGTCAGGCGCAACGGGCGACTACCTCTTCTCCCGCCTGCCGGTCGGGAATTATAAGCTGACGGTCGAGAAGCAGGGGATGACGACCTACGTGCAGTCGGGTATCCGATTGGAGGTAAACCAAGCGGCCACTCAGAAGGTCACGATGACGGTCGGCGCGGTGTCGCAGGAGGTCTCGGTGGCGGCAGACGCGTCGCTGGTGACCACTCAATCGGCTACCGTAGACCAAGTCATCAACGAGAGGCAGGTGGTGGAACTGCCGCTCAATGGACGGCAGGTACAACAACTGGTATTCCTCGCGGCCGGAGTTACCGATACGACCGCGCACTACTGCGGCTCCAACTGCGAAGGCGGAACCTACCCAGGCGAGCAGTACGCCAAGGCCAGCGGAACGTTTTCCGAAAGCATCAATTATCAGATGGATGGCGTAGCTTACAACGACACGTACATAAATGCCAATCTGCCCTTCCCCAACCCCGACGCGATCCAGGAATTCAGCGTGCAAGGCACGAACATGAGCGCGGAGTATGGGAATGCCGTGGGCGGCGTGGTCAACGTAGTGAGCAAATCCGGAACCAACCAGATTCACGGAGATCTCTTTGAGTTTCTGCGCAACGGCGATCTGAACGCCCGCAACTTCTTCGCGCCCACTCAGGACACGCTGAAGCGCAACCAGTTCGGCGGCAGCGTCGGCGGCCCCATCCAAAAGGACCACCTGTTTTACTTTGGAACGTACCAGGGCACGCGAACCCAGAGCGCGTCGGCGGAAGATATCTCTTTCGTGCCCACCGCCGCGGAGCGCACCGGCAATTTCTCGGCGCTCGGTGTACAACTGGTCGATCCCGTGACGGGCCTGCCGTTCGCGGGGAACCAGATTCCGGCCAGCCGACTCAGTTCCGTCTCTCAATATTTTCTGAACGATATTCCGCTGCCCAACGGCCCTGGCAATCAGATCACTTACCTCGGCCCGAGCCAGCACCAAGACGACGACCAGTTCATGACCAAGGTGGACTACGTCCGGGGCAAGCATCAAATCAGCGGCCGCTACTTCTTCACCAATTTTACCCAGCAGCCATTCAAGGCCACGACGGACCTATTGCAGGTGGATGGGAGCGGTAACAAGGTACGGGTGCAGAACATCGCTGTGACCGACACATATACTGTTAGCCCGCATCTGCTCTTCAACACCTGGTTTGGCTGGGACCAGCAGAACGGCGGGTCGATATCCGGAGCTCCTTTTTGCATGCCGGCCGCGGGCGTGGAAATCGCCGCGACCACGCCCTGCGAGTTATCTCTCAGCGTAGGCGGAGGTTTCTCGGTCCAAAGTAGCCATTACGGCGCTTTTAACCGCGGCGATCAGACGTACCGCGAGGACGTTACCTACATCAAGGGATCGCATGAACTTCACTTCGGAGGGGAAGCGCTGCGTATTCGGGCGCCGATGGCCAACACGTTCGAGCAGAACGGTGAATTTTCCTTCAGCAACAATCTCTCCGGCAACAATCTGGCCGATTTCATGCTGGGTCAGGTGTCGACCTTCACTCAGGCCGGAGGTATCTATTTGAACTTTACGGGAATCAAATGGAGCGCTTTCGTACAGGATAACTGGCGCGCCACCTCCCGGCTGACGATTAACATGGGGTTGCGCTGGGACCCCTGGTTTCCCTACCAGGACAGCGAAGGGCGTGTCGCGTGCTTCGAGCCTGGGCAGCAGTCACAACGATTTCCCAATGCGCCTCTCGGACTGCTGTTTGGTGGGAGCAATCACGATCCCGGTTGTCCATCGGCCTCGATCAATAGCAAGCCAGCGAATTTCGCCCCACGTCTCGGTTTCGCTTACCGCCTTACGAATGACGGCAAGACGAGTATTCGAGGCGGCGCCGGCATATATTACGCGATTCCCAATACGGTGGCCTTCCAGGATGTTGTAGGCATTCCACCCTTTGCTCCCATCATCACGCTAAACGACGTCAATTTTCAGAACCCGTTCGGCAGTGCCGGAGTCGCCAATCCATTCCCGGCTGACTATGGCGGCATAAGTAAATCGGTCAGTTCCAGCGCAACGTTCCAAGGCCCCTTTTCCTTCACGCAAATCTTTGGGCAGAATTTCCAATTACCGGTGATCTCGATGTGGAACTTGACCTTGGAGCGCCAGCTCGGAGCGAGCTGGCTGGTCCGCGCGGCATACGTCGGCAACAAGGGCACACATCTTTATGGCACGGCGGATCAGGAATCCGGGCTGTTCCAGGCCAACCCCGCTATCTACATTCCAGGCCAGTCGACGGAAGCCAACACGCAGTCCAGGCGTCTTTACCCGGCATACGGCAGCGTTAGCGTCGTCGATTCATCCATCAACTCCAACTACAACGGCCTGCAACTCACGGTGGAAAAGCGCCTGGCCCGGGGCCTTTCTCTGCTGGGGAACTACACGTATTCCAAAGATCTCGATGACTTCGCCCCACTCGGCGCTTACGTCGGTCCCACAAATCCTTTCAACCGGCACTTCGACTACGGTCCATCGGATGACGACGTTCGCAATGTATTCAAATTTTCCAGCGTGTACCAATTGCCGCACGTAGGAGTGAGCGGACTCGGGGGAAGGCTGATCAATGGATGGGAGCTCAGCACCATTGTGACATGGCAGGGTGGGTTCCCATTTACCGTCTACAGCGGAGTGGACAATTCATTCAGCCAGGAAGGCGCGGACCGGGCCGAGTTCACCGGGACCAGCATAAGCCAGGCACAATTGAGTTCGGGCCGATCGCATGGCCAGATGGTTCAAGAGTGGTTCAACACCTCATTATTTCAACCGAACCCCGTCGGGACCTTCGGCAACCTGGGGAAGAACATGCTGCGCGGACCGCGCCTGTCCAACACGAACCTGGCTTTGGTAAAGGACACGAAGATCGCGGAGCGATTTAACCTCCAGTTTCGCCTCGAGGCATTCAACGCATTCAATAACGTCAATTTCGAGCTCTACACGACCAATGGGAACACGGGCCTGGATCGCTCTCAGGCTGATCCGACATTCGGACAAATATTTAACGCCGCAAGCCCGCGCATTCTGCAGCTCGCACTGAAGCTCGGGTTCTAGTGTAAGTGTGGCATAAATGCACCGCGAAACAGACTAAAGTGGGGGGCCCAAACCTATGAGTCCCACACGGCTGTTGATTCTCCTTGTTATTGTTCGAACGTTTGCCAGCGCTCAAAGCCACCCGGAACAGCTAGCTCCAACCTTACAGAACCGCATCCAAACGGCTGATGAGGTTGAGTTCCAGTTGCGCCAATACCTCATGGCGCGGGTGGCCAAGCTACCTAGGTTACCCGCGACCCCCGAACAGTGGACCCGTGAGTCGGAAAGGTTGCGGAGACATTTGTTGGACGATGTGGTATTTCATGGGTGGCCTAAGGAGTGGGTGAACTCGGCGCCGAAGTTTGTGGATCTCGGCACTATACGATCCGGACAGGGATACCGGATACGGAAGCTGCGTTATGAAATCGTGCCGGGCCTCCAATCCACCGCGATTCTTTACGAGCCTGAACAGCTCCGCGGGAAGGTCCCGGCGATCTTGAATGTAACTGGACATGAGTATGCGATGGGAAAGGCAGCCGAGTACGAGCAGAAGCGCTGCATCAACTTCGCCAGGCAAGGTATCCTCGCTTTGAGCCTCGAATGGTTATCCTGCGGTGAACTGGGACAGCCCGGAATGAAGGGCGATAGCGCACATTGGTTCGCGGCGGAACTCGATCTGGTGGGCGCCAACGCCGTAGGTCTGTTTTACCTTGCTATGCGCCGAGGGCTGGATTATTTGTACGAGCACGCCAATGTCGACCGCGCCCGGCTGGGAATGACGGGGCTTTCCGGGGGTGGGTGGCAAACAATTACCTTAAGTTCGCTCGATAAGAGAGTGTCAGCGGCGGTTCCGGTGGCCGGATTCGCCTCGCTCGTTTCAGAACTGGATCGCGCGGTTTACGGAGATGATATCGAGCAGATCCCGACGGATTTCTTTGCCGGCACAGACTATCCTCACTTAGTGGCGATGAGGGCTCCACGACCAACCTTGATGACCTTCAATGCCGAGGATGACTGCTGCTTTCGCGCCCCGATCGTAAAGCCCTACGTGTTCGACCAGGTCTTGCCTTTCTTCGCGCTCTTCGGCAAGCCGGATAACCTCAAGTGGCATGAAAACAGGGATCCAGGAACCCACAATTATCAGCTTGATAACCGGCTTCAGGCTTATCAGTTTTTTGCCGGGCAGTTTGGTCTGCCCGCCGTTCCAGCGGAAATACCGGCGGGTGCGGATATCAAAAGCTACAAGGAACTCGCGGTGGGTCTGCCGAAGGACAACCTCACGATACTCGGGCTAGCCAAGCAAATGGCAGCAGGGATCGAACGGCCGGCGATTCCTTCCGAAGCGAATGCGAAGTCTGAGTGGGTTCGCTCGGAAAGAGAGAAGCTTCGGGAGTTAGTCCGGTACCAACCGACCAGCCTGAAACATCCATGGGCGGCGGCCAACACTAAAGACAAAGGCGTCGAGACGCGGTCCTTTCGATTTGAGCTTAGTAACGGGCTGAGTGCCACGGGCGTATGGGTGAAGGCCATCGCGACTCCGGAGAGCGCCCCAGCAACAGTCATGTTGAACGACGAAGGCAAAGGCTCCG
>Ga0302324_100022127_pt1 | contig 12369 bp, 10 predicted proteins | sample Palsa_T0_1_FD_201949 | JGI IMG/M metagenome (GOLD analysis project Ga0302324, IMG submission 201949) | Peat permafrost microbial communities from Stordalen Mire near Abisko, Sweden - Palsa_T0_1 | ecosystem: Environmental > Terrestrial > Soil > Palsa > Peat permafrost | place: Sweden: Abisko...
CATCGCCCGCTCCGCCCATTCTGCGTAAAAGCTGAAGTTCTCCGCCGCCCGCGCAATCTGCCCGCGCACAATTTTCAGCGCCTGCCCCGCATCCAGGCATTCAATCACGGCAATCTCAGCGCCATGCTTTTCAATCGCCGCCGCAATCTTCAACAAGAAGCTCTTCCGCTCCTTCGCCTTCATCTTGCGCCATTTCGCGAACGCCGCATGCGCCGCGTGAGCCGCCGCATCAATGTCTTCAGCATGTCCTTGGCAAACCTTAGCGAGCGATTCGTTAGTCGATGGATCGCAAGTTTCGAACAGTTCCCCGCGCGCCCCCGTGCGCCACTTGCCGTCGATATAATGCTCCACCGTCGTGGCCGCCAGCTTGCTCCGAACCTCATCAATGAACGCCTGATCCAATGCCATAATCCGCCCTTATTATGTCAACAGAGTGATACTAAAGTCGGAGGCCCAGATGCCATCAACTGTTATTCAAACCACCGGCGCCCGCCGCAGCCGGCAAGTTCTAGAAAGACTCCATTCCCAGCCGCCCAACATCTGGTATGACGGCAAGAAGATCGACGATCCCGCCAGCCATCCACACTTTCGCAACGGCGTCGAAAGCCTGGCCGCCCTGTACGATCTGCAATGGGCGAACCCGCAGACCCTCTACACCTCGCCAACCACCGGCGAACAAGTCAGCCGCACGTTCCTGATTCCGCGCACCAAGGATGAACTCAAAAGCATCACGGCAACGATGAAGCTGCGTGCCGATTCGAATTTCGGCATGATGGGCCGCATGCCCGATTATTTAAATCGCGCGATGACCGGCTACGCTTCCGGCGCGGCCTATCTCAGCCAGGACGACGCCCGCCTGGGCGAAAACGCCCGCAAGGTTTACGAGTATCTGCGTGAGAACGATCTCTCCATGACTCACACGCTCATCACTCCACAAGCCAACCGTTCTGTGGGAACCGCGCAGCAGGCCGACCCGTATTTGGCCGCGCGCGTGAAGGAAGAGACCGCCGAAGGCTTAGTCATTCGCGGCTGCCGCATGCTCGCCACCCTCCCCATTGCTGACGAAATCATGGTGTTCCCCTCCACCCTTCTCAAAAACGTTCCGGAAGACGCCCCTTACGCATTCGGCTTCAGCATTCCCACAAATACGCCGGGCTTGAAATTTCTCGTCCGCGAAAGTTTCGATTACGGCCATTCTCATTACGATCATCCACTCAGTTCGCGCTTCGAAGAACTGGATTCCGTGGTCATGTTTGATGACGTTTTCGTCCCCTGGGACCGCGTCATGCTCTATCGCGATGTGGACCGCTGCAACTCCGCCTACGGCCGCACCGGAGCGCTCGCTTGCATGTCTCATCAAGTAGCCGCGAAAAATTTAGCCAAAGCCGAATTTCTGATGGGCCTCACTTCGCTGCTGGCGAACTCAATCGGCATTGAAGGCTTCCAGCACATTCAGGAGAAGCTCGCGGAAGTCTGGGTCAACATGGAAACGGTGCGCGCCTTCTTGCGAGTCGCCGAAGAGGACGCCGCGCTGGATGAATACGGCATGATGCGGCCGGCCTGGGATCCGCTCGACGCCTGCCGTAATCTCTTCCCGAAACTCTATCCGCGCATGATTGAAATTTTACAGCAGATGGGCGCTTCCGGCCTCGTCGCGATGCCCACGGAAGCCGATGTGCGAGGTCCCATGGCCGAAGAAATCCGCCGCTATTTCCAAGGCGCGCGCGTCGAAGCGCACGACCGTATACCGCTGTTCCGCCTGGCTTGGGACACCTGTCTTTCCGCTTTCGCCAGCCGCCAAGTTTTGTATGAACGCTTCTTTTTCGGCGATCCTGTAAGAATGGCCGGTGCGTTGGTGGCGAGCCATGACCGCGGCAAATACATGGATCGTGTCCGAGCCTTTTTGGAGAAATCGAAGAATGACGCCGTTTGACAGCAAGACTTATCGGCAAACGGTAGGCCGTTTTCTGACCGGCGTCACGGTGGTTGCCTGCGAAGTAGACGGCGGAGTGAAGGCGATGACCGCGAATTCGTTTACCTCTCTTTCGCTTGATCCGCCCTTGCTTCTTTTCTGCCCGGCGAAAACCACTAAGACCGGACAACTCATTCATCGGGCCAGCAGTTTTTCGGTGAACATTCTGCGCGAAGACCAGCAAGCGCTGTCTACTTTCTTTGCCGGCGGCTGGAAAGGACCCAGCGATCCGCCTTATCGCTTTGTACCGCTGGAGGGCGTTCCCAGGCTCGAGGGCAGTCTCGCGTCGCTCGTCTGTTCCATCCATCAAATCCACGAAGGCGGTGACCACTGGATCGTCATAGGTCAGGTCTTGGCCGTTCATCAGGGCATCGAGCCTTTGCATCCTCTCGCCTTTCATTTGGGCCGTTACACCAGCCTGCAACCGGCGGCGACCAGCGCGGCGCCCGATCTGTACGAGGGCTTTGAGCCCGTGCCAGTCCATTATCATTATCAAAGCTGGTAACGCATGACCGTAACTTTTGAGCGCCTCCCGGCGAAGGCTTTATTAACAAGGCGCTGCGGTGCCCGTTGACGAAGAGGCGGCATCCAAAGAGCCTATTCGCGATGGAGGTGTGGAGGCTCTCATGGTTGCCTATCAGCAGTCGGATCAACAGGCCGCCAGCGCGCTCGTGGCGCAAGTTTCGCCGCCCATTTTTCAGTTCTTCCTAGCGCAGTCTCGCAACCGCGCTGAGGCGGAAGATCTGCTGCAGGATTTCTGGCTGCGAATCCATAAAGCGCGCGCCACCTTTCGGCCGGGTGAGCCGCTGCTGCCTTGGCTCTACGCGATCGCGCGCCGCGTGAGGGTGGATCACTATCGAAAGACCAAGGGAGTGAGGGAACACGAGATTGTTAGTGAGCAATTGCCGGAGAAGGCCGCGCAAGATAGCGCGCGCCCGGCTGGCCCGAAGATGGCCGATCTACTCAAATCGCTGCCTGAGTCACAGCGCGAGGTGCTGCTTCTTTTGAAGGTGTCGGGCATGAGCTTAGAGGAAGTGGCGCGGGCGACCGGCGTTAGCATCGGGTCGGTAAAACAGAAGGCGCATCGTGCTTACGAAAGTCTTCGCAAAAGGCTGGGGACAAAGCCATGAACGACGAGATCACAGGAATGTTTGTGGAAGGGGACCCGCCCGATGCCGCGACGCTTGAAAAAATCGCCGCTCGCATCAGCGCCTCCGCAAAACCCGTGCGCGCCTTGCCCTCGAACTTAACGCTCTGGGCCATCAGTTTCGGTATCTTCATCGCTCTTGCCTTGCTCGTGGCGAAGGTCGTTCACTTCAAGGCCATCGGCGTTCTTAGCGATCGTCAGATGGGTGTTTACTATGGCATTCTGCTCTTATTCGGCGCGCTTTTTTCACGCGCTGTGATTGAGAGAATGATTCCCGGGGCAAAACGCGTTGTACCGTCCACTGTCCTTTCCATTGCCGCGCTCGTGGTTCTCGGCATCCTCGTCGCCGTCCTTTTTGCCGATCACAGTACGGAGAATTTCGTTGCGCGCGGCATGCCTTGCCTCAGGCTTGGAGTCATTAGTGCTTTGCTGAGCGGTTTTCTGGGATGGCGGCTGCTGCAACGCGGCTATCTCGTCTCTCCCCGCGAAACGATTACCCTATATGGCTTCTTTGCCGGTCTTGTTGGCGTTTCCGTGCTTGCCCTGCATTGCCCCATTCTGAATTCATTGCACGTGCTAGTGTGGCATGTTGGTGCCATGGTTCTAGCTGGATTAGCGGGGTTCTTCTTGGGCAGTTATGCCGATTGACAATCCGCTTGAGGTGGTCGCTTCGGCGATTACTCCTGTCGTACTGGTTTCCGCCACAGCCATTCTCATCGGCGGCATCAATGCGCGCTATATGGCGATCGCCGACCGCATCCGCTCCCTCACCGCCGAATATCGCGCGTCCGGTACCAGTCAAGCCCGGCTTACCAGCATCAGCAGGCAGTTGCCGATATTCCAGTTACGCGTCCGGCTCGTGTCGTGGGCTATTCGCGCTCTCTATGTAGCGTCCGGTTGCTTTGTCGGCATGGCGTTGATCATCAGCGCGACCCTTTGGCGCAAGATTTTGGCGGTGGCGACCGTCCCTCTTTTTCTCTCCGGCATTATGTTGTTGATCTTTGCCATTGTGTGTGAGCTGCTGGAACTGAAAGCGGCCAATCGCACTCTCTTCACGGAAATCTCGGATCTGGAGCGGAAATAGCTACAGAGTCTTTAGATACTCCACTAATTGCTTCTTCTCTTCGTCGCCCAGCGTTGTACCCCACAGATGCCCGGCATTGCTGTTGCCGCGGTCATTTACATCGAAGCGGGAGCCGACTCGCTCCGCTTCCGGACCTTGCGAAACGAAGCCGACGTTTTGCGGATCGAGTACGTCGTAGTCGCGGTAAAAGACCTTCGGCCGTTGGGTAGGCTCTTTGAATAGATCTACCAGGGTTGGCACTGAACCGTTGTGCAAGTAGGGTGCGCGCAGCCAAAGGCCGTCAAGCGTCACATTCACGTAGCCGAGCTGCCTCCCAAAGTGGCTGAAACGCCAGGCGAAGCGCGACGTGTACCGGTTATAAGCCGTGGCCGCGCTTTGCGTCCACATATCAATACGATTGCGGTCGGTGCCAAGCATGGGATTGTCAATTGGCTCAACCTTACCGGTGCGAGCGCCTCCGGGCGCGTGGCACTGGCCGCATTGCTGGTCATAGATGCCGCGTCCTTTGACAGCAAGAGATTCATCTATAGGAAACGGATACTTGGGCGCTGGATTATTGTTGATGAAGTTCAGAATGCGTTTAAGACTCGATTCCTTCTCGCTCTTTTTCCAATCGTTATCCACCCATTTCAGCGGAGTTCCATCGCCAATGGCAGAACTAAGCAGCACTTCCTGAATTGAGTTGTTGAGTCCATCCCAATGAAATGAATAACCGGCGTGAGCCTTGAGATTCCAGAGCGGCTCCATATCCGAATTGCCCAAGCTGCCATCGGGTGGCTGCTTCAAATAACGGTATTTCACCAGGTTGAATGGATCAATTCGGCCACCTCCGGCCGTAGCGAGATTCTGCAACAGGCCGTAACTCGCATATTCGTTTTTCTGAGCCAGCAAGGTATATTTGACAAACGGAATCAACACAAAGCGATAGGTGAGCCGGTCTAAGAAAGATAACCGATAGTTCTTGGCGATCTCCGCCATAATGATCGTTGAATTGAAACGAGGATCGCGGGCGCAGTCGATGAGGAACTGGAGATATCGCTGGGGGTTCTGAGTTGAGCCCGGACCGCCAGCTACAATGACCGGTTTCTCAAGCGGATTTTTGCGATAGGTGGCGGAATGACACACGGCACAGTTGATCGCCACGCGATCTACGCCGATGGTTTGCTTGGAAAACCCGACGGGCAACTCGCGCCCTTCGGCGAAGATCATTCCCAAGGCAGCATAGCCGCCTTCGCGCGGAAGCTTGTCGGGGAATATGCGCGGCAGCACCAGCCAGATCCAATAAGGCACGCCGGAGGTGCTCTCTGTGCCGATCGAACCGTACAGGAAGTGTTCTTCATCGGAGGCGTAATAAGCGGGTGGCAAGGTACGGAAGAATTGGGCGTAGGTCACGCCGCCGCCGACCGCTAGTAAGAGCAGACCGATAGCGACCAGCCGGAACCTGACACCCGGATTCGTCTTTGCGATCACGTAAGGTGAAACCGGAGTTCTCACGGCAAGAGAAAGCAGGATGGCTTCCGGTATTAAAAATGTGAGATCGAACAGTCCGAGAACGTAATAATCGCGATTGAACCCGAGAAAGAAGACGACTCCAACCAGGCGCGCCAAAACTGTGAGCCACGACACAGGCGGATAGCGCAAGGGCTGGCGAGCGGCCGGGATGTAAAAGAGACTGAGCAAAATGAGAAACAGCGCCGATACGGTGACCCACAGCAACGGGTAGGCCGCTGGAAAGGAAAACAACACCAGCGTTTCGCCCGGCATGATCAACGATGGAATCGCAATGGCCAGGTTGGCGAAGATCCCCAGCCACACTACCCGTCCAAACCAAGTTGCGTAGGTGTTCATAGTGTTTTCATGAACTCGATCAGATCTAGTTTTTGGTCGAGTGGTAGTTTAGTGCCGAAGAGATGGCCGCCGTTGCCGTTGCCGGGAGTGGTGGTGTCATACCAGAAGCCTTCCTGGCGTGCCTGCGGCGTGTCGTAAACGAACCCGACTTTTTGCTGATTGTAGACATCGTACCCACGAACGAACTGCTTGGGGCGATCGGCCGGATCACTGAGTAGATCGAGCAACGTCGGAACAGAGCCGTTGTGGAGATAGGGCGCGCGCGCCCATATTCCATCGAGCGGCTGGTTGGCGTAACCGTTCGTCTTCACAAAATGCGTGAAGCGATACGGGCTATCCGGATAAAGCTCGGATTGATTTCCCGTAAGAGCGTAAGTGTAGGAGTTTAGCCGGTAGGGATCTGTGTTAATGCTCGCGATGTCCTCCACCGTGCCGGTCTTCCGGCCGTCAAAACTGTGGCACTCAGCGCATTGTTGGGCGAAAATGTCTTTGCCACGCGCGGTGCGCGATTGATCAATAGCGAAGGGATACTTTGGTGGCGGCAGAGTCCAGATCCAATCATGCACGCGCTGCAAGCTGGCGTGGTCGGCCGTGACTGGAGTGACGCCTGCTCCTAGAGACGCGCTCAGGTTTCGCTCATCCACCGAGGTATTGTTTCCATCCCAGTGCAGATGCATTCCTTCGCGCGGCTTCTGGTTCCAGAGGGAAGGGAAGTCAGAGGCGCCAATCAGTTCGTCGTGCGGCAGTAATTTGAGATTCCAGTTGAATTGCACTGCCTTGTAGGGGTTAAAAGTATCGACCCGGCCGCGTCCCCAATCAGGTAGCGGGCCATTCAGTAGCGGCCCGATGCGGTTCTGTAACGAAACGGTCACCAGCTTTAGCCTCTGCATCAAAAAGAAACGAAGAATCAGCCTCTGGACGATGCTGACGCGATCTCCCATCTCTTCCGCTTTGGCGATCACGCTCTCGGCGGTGACTCGATCGTCGAGACTGGCGTCGGCCACAAAACGGAAGAAGCGCTCCAAATCAAACTGATGAGCGGGCATTCCCAGCACGATTTGAGGCTTGCTATCGGCCGATTGCCGGACGGTTCCGGTATGACAGACAGCGCAATTCAAGCCCACTTGCTCGACTCCGAGACGCCAGCGCCGCGAAACGCCGATGGGCAATTCATGGCCCGGCTCGAACACCAAACCGAGAGATGCATATCCGCCCGGCAATTTATCAGGACATAGGGCGGGAAGAGTCTTGAAAACCAAATAGGGTGGCAGCACACCTCCCACTTGAGTGAAAATCGTCCCGCCCGGTTCGCTCCCAATGGAGCCGTACTTGAAGTGTTCGAGAATGTCTGAGTAATAGCGAGTCCGGTCGGACATGAAGTAATAGAGGGCCGCCGTCACGAATAACGCCAGGAAGAGCAGGACAATCAGCAGCAACCAGCGGCGAAAATGCTGTTGATATTGGTCGACCGGACTCAAATAAACGTAGTCAGTGAGGTTTCCTTCGCCGGTTCGAATGCTGTCTTCTTCTGGCATTGTCATTCCTTGCTTGATCCGGCGACAGACACATGTTGCTCTGAAAACTGCGAGGGCGAGTAGACCTGCATGATTTCCGCGATCATGGCATCGTGGTCGCCGTTAAAGCGGCGAACATCGTAGCAACCCAAAGGATTGGCCGGAGCGTTGAGTAAACAGCGGTTGCAAAACGTGCAGGGCTTGGCGGGCAAATCCCGCCCCGATTGCAAGACGTGCGCGAGATCGCGGTTGGCGATGAGAGGGCGAGCTATCGAAACGGCGTCGGTAATACCTTCCGAAATCACTCGGCGGATCACTTTGCCATCCTGATAGCCACCGGTGTTGATGATCGGGACGCCGACGTTTTTCTTGACTTCACGACAGTACTCCGATGAAACAGCTTCCACGGGATGAGACTTCTTGGTGCGGTTCCAGAGGAAATCGAGGATCGGGCGTAACAATTTGAAGTGACAGACCGTGTAATTCATGTAGCCGCGGACGCCGCTCGAAATGATAGCTCCGTACCACCAGTTAAACTCATCAACCGGCAAACCTCCCGGCGGCAGTAGTGGATGCGGAAAAATGCTGCCAATTGACACATGAATGGCATCCACTCCCGCTTCTTCCGCCCATTTCGCGACTTGAATGCCCTCGTCGAGTGTGTTCCCCTTCTTCTCCCACGGATAGAGCGCGTTGCCAAAATCGACGGCGTTCAATTTGGCCTGCAAGTGAAAATCGGAGCCCACTTCCTTGCGGATAGCCTGGATGATTTCGAGCAGAAACGCAGAGCGGTTGCGAAGTGCGCCTCCGTACTCGTCTTTGCGGTCGTTGATGGCGGAACTGAGGAACTGAGTGATGAGGTAGCCATGGGAGGCATGCAGCTCGACGCCATCCAAGCCGGCTTCTCTCGCGCGGCGCGCTCCTTCGGCGAAATGCCGGACCGTCTCCTTGATCTGCTGCACTGACATGGCTTCGCAGAGGAGACCGTGAAACGAGTCTTTTTTGTTGGTGGAAGAAAGTCCCTTTTGCCTGAAGTTTTCCACCCCGGGATTGTCGCGTTGCCGGCCGCTGTGGCTCAGTTGCATGATGAACTTGCAATCGTGCCGGTGAACCGCTTCACCGACAGCGCGCCAGAATGGGATTTTATCGTCGTTATCCACCATGGCGTAATTGGGGAGAATGCGACCTCGGATGTGGACCGGCACATAGGACGATACGATGGCTCCCACGCCGCCACGCGCAAAAGATTCCTCCCAATTGATCCGCGCCTGTGTTCCGGATCCATCGTAATTATCAAAGCGACCCGAGACGTTTGAGCGGAATAAGCGGTTCTTGACAGTGAGATTCCGGAACTTCAGCGGCGCGAAGATGACGTCGTTGCTCATGTTGACTTAGTGATAGTGTCATACAATGGGTTCCCGTTTCAAGTGCCAGTTCCAGCCAGCGGTGAAACGAACCAAGCTAAGAAGACACTAGCCACTGATAGGAGGCCAATTGTGAAGTTTTTGCCAAGTGCGGCTTTGACGGCGCTTTTGTTGTTGGCCGGTCAACCTCTGAGGTCGAATGTTTTTGGGGATATTGCCAACGGCTTGAAGCGCCAGCAGCAAGCGATCGGGAATGGTATCGGAATGGCCGTCGGCGTCAAGCTGGGCGGAGTTCTGGAGGCCGCGACTGCGCCCGCCTTGGACAACGCCGCGTCCCGCTTTACCGATGTCGTGAATGGCGCTGCGGATCAGCTTGACCAGTCGCTCAAGGCCGAAAACGAGAGCATCGACTCGATAGCCCAGCGCAACGTCGCCCGCATCGATCTCTTGACGCAAACCCGCTTGAGCCAGGTGGACAGTCTCATCGGCGATAATCTGAAGAAAATCGATACGGACGCCAATGGTCTTCTTAACCGCGAAGCCTTGATCATCGACAACGCTCTCACGAAAGAAAACACCATTGCCAACAATGCACTGGATCGTGTGCAAGCGATCTCCGATCAAAGTTTGACGCGGCTGCAAGATATCGAAAGCGACGCGTTCGATAGGATCGATTCCGCTCTGCAAGATGAGGTGCCGGTGGCGGCGAGCCAAGTGGCCCATGAATTTGTAATTGCGGCGCTGGTGGTTGTTTGTGTCGTCGCGCTGTTTGGTTTCGCCGGAATTAGCTTGTGGAAGAACTTGCAGCAGGCGCGTGAGGGAGTTTCCGGGATGCCGCAAATCTTGAAAAACGGCTTCACGAGTTTTTGGCGGACGCTTCCGCAGGAGGCGGCGGTGGTGGTGATACCTACCATACTGATTGCCGCTGCGATTTTGGGAGGATACGAAGCTTATTTGCGGTCGACTCAGGCCATGCGCGTGTCACGTCTTGAGAAAGCGGCGGGTTTGTTGGAATCGGCCGGCGAATATAAGGTGGCTGGCGAGTTGCGTCGCAGAGTTCTGGCGATTGATGGAGAGAGCGATGGCAACCGTAAACAATTTTCATACCAAGCGGACTTATGGTTAGCGGATTTTACGCAAAAGCACTCAGCAGATGTGAACGAGCTGGTGGCGCGACTCAGCCTTCTTGAAAACAACGGGCTGAGCAACGCCAATGCCGACTTGCGAGCGGCGTCTCTTTATCTAAAAGCTAACGTGGAAGGCACTTATGACGGCACCGCCGTCCAACATTACAAACAGACGATTCTGGACGGTAAAACTGCTTCGCAAGCGCCATTTCTGGGCAAGCTGGTGCTAATGGCGCAGATTAAAGCCGAGCTAGACCGCGCCGCCCCCGCGGGCGAACGGATCGACTCCGCTCTCAAAATAACTCAGGAACTTCGTACGCTCTATCCGAACTACGCGAATGGACACATTCTGACAGCGGCACTGAGCGGGATGCAGGCAGACGCGCTGGCGAATAGTGAAACTCGCGACCGTGATAAAGAAACGGCGTTGCGCAAGAGAGCGACTAACGAACTGACGCGCGCCGGGACGATGGATCCGAATCTGATGCGCCTCGTGAGCCTGAGTAACACGGAGCTGCCGGACGACTTGCTGAACGATTTGGATCGGAACCCGCGCAGCCCGAATTTAGCAGCGCGGCTGAGTGCGTTCGCGAGTAAAGAGATCGATCCGCAAGCGCGTGCCGTGTTGATGTCGGACGTGCTCACGCATTTGGCGGTGGATAGAGCCATTCTGCATGCGGCTCGCCGTGGAGTGGGAGAACGAAGAGTGGCTCGCGCGATAGCGGCATTGCCGGCTGTTGTGTCTAGGCCGCAAGAACGAGCCGGCGCTATGGCATCCATCGCCGAGCAATTTCTGGATATGAACGGTTATCTGGCGGCTGAGAGGTGGGCGCAAACCGCGCGAAAAGCACTGGCGGGCACAGAGAGCACAGATGCTGCGTTAAGCGGGAGGATTGATGCTATTTGCCGAGCGGCGGCACAATCGAAGATATCCGAAGATCTGGCAGCAGTGATATAGGGTGTTTGCTCCCAAAAGCGCTAAGATAATGCCGCGGCGTAGCGGACGGACTTCCCGATTGTATTAGTAAAGCCTGCGCGGTTAATCGTGGGTGAGCGGACGTTAGTCGACGCGCTGGTACAGGATTCTACGGACGCGCTTCGAACACCATGTTGAACGGCGTCTCGGTGGCGCGGCGGAAGCGCGTGAATCCACCGGCCACGATCACATCGCGCAACCGCGCTTCTCCTGCCTGAGCGCCGAGCCCCAACCCGACTTCCTGCGAGAGCGACGCTGGTACACAAATCATCGCGGACGCAGAGTAATAAATCCGTCCGACAGGATTTAGGTTGGCGGACACGTCATCGCCGGCGAATGGTTCCACTACCATCCACGTGCCGTCAGGCGCCAACGACGCGCGCACATGAGCGGCAGCCCCGGCCGGATCGCCCATGTCATGCAGGCAGTCGAAAAATGCCACGAAATCGTAGCCTGTGCCCGGATATGACTTCGCGGGCGCCACCTCGAAGGTGACGCGGTCGGCAACTCCGGCCGTTTCGGCCTTGCGACGCGCCTGCTCAATGGATGCATCGTGGTAATCGAAACCGAAGAATCGGGACGCGGGGTAAGCCTGAGCCATCAGTATGGTAGAAGCCCCATGACCGCAACCGACATCAGCCACTTTGGCGCCAGCGCGCAGCTTCGCCTCAACGCCTTCGAGCGCCGGAATCCAGCCGGTGGTCAGGTTGGCCAGATAACCCGGCCGGAAGAATCGCTCGCAGCCTTCGAACAGGCCTTTTTCGTGTTCGTGCCAGCCGAAACCCTTGCCGGTTCGGAAGACTTCGGTGAGCTTCTCTTCGTCCTTCATGCAGGATGCGAGCATATGGTAAAAACCGGGCAAATGGACTGGCGTGTCATCCAGCGCAAGCGCGAAAGCCTGTTCGGGCGAAAGTGAATAGCTCGCCGAGTCGGGGTGATATTGCACGTAATTGCCGGCCGCGTTCGCGTTCAGCCACTCGCGCACATAGCGTTCAGACGTTCCGGTGCGTGCCGCCAGATCGGCGGGCGTGACCTGCTTTCCGTCAGCCATAGCCTTGTACAGGCCAAGCTTGTCGCCGATGACAATGAGCGCCGCGTGCAGTGACGCGCCCATGTCCTGTACGGCCTGGCCAAGCAGGGCGTTGAGCTTCTCCTGATCGATCGGTCTTATTGATGGTTGAGCTTGAGCTGCCATCGCTTTTAGTCCTCCCTCCTCATTCTAGTCAACCCTTTTGCCGGCAGCAATACGTTTGGCGGCAACAGGCGGCAACCCAAACCCTAATCTCCACGGAGAGCCGGGCGGCCCACGGTCTGCAAACGCGGCCTTTGAAAGTCGC
>Ga0302324_100022128_pt1 | contig 12368 bp, 9 predicted proteins | sample Palsa_T0_1_FD_201949 | JGI IMG/M metagenome (GOLD analysis project Ga0302324, IMG submission 201949) | Peat permafrost microbial communities from Stordalen Mire near Abisko, Sweden - Palsa_T0_1 | ecosystem: Environmental > Terrestrial > Soil > Palsa > Peat permafrost | place: Sweden: Abisko...
CAGAATAACCAGCAATCCATAAAAAGAGTTCGGCCAGTCTTCGCGGAAGGTGTAATAAAGAAGAACTGCAGCCGCAGCAATGAACAGAGCGGGGACGAGGGGGTAGCCGATCATGCGATAAGGCCGGAGAGCATCGGGATTGCGCCAGCGGAAAACGAAGACAGTGCTGCCCGCGATCATGTAGAAGAGCCACTCCGCAAAGATCGCCAGCGAAAACAGCTGCCGGAAATTTCCTCCCAGCAACAGGAGAATGATCGACAGCACCGCCTGCAGCACAATCGCCCCCGACGGCGTATGAAAGCGCGGATGGACTTCGGCGAGAGCCGAGAAAAAATATCCATCGCGAGCCACAGCATAAGGCACGCGAGCGCCGCTCATGATCGTGCCATTGAGAGTAACCAACATCGAGATCGCCATGCCCGCAGAAACAATGCTAGCGCCCATGCGTCCCATGACCAGCGCAACCGCGTCAGAAGCAGGCCGCGGCGAGGCCGCAATCACATTCGCCGGAAGCACATACTGCACACCGGCGTTCATCAGCACATACAGCACGCCGACCGTGGCCACACCCGCGATCAGGGCAAGCGGAATATTCCGCCCCGGCCTCTTCACTTCGCCGGCGACCATGTTCAGGTCGTTCCAGCCGTCATACGCCCACAGCGCCGCAACCAGCGCGGCCATGAAGCCGGCAATTCCGCCCTTTGCCCCGGTGAATGTAGTGGCAAAGTTGCTCCAGCCGCGTCCGGTCGCGCTGCCGGCCCCGCTGAAGCAGACGACCACGATACCGAGAATGATTGCCACCTTCAGCACCGTGAACACGAGCTGGAACTCACCGGCCTTCTTGACTCCAACGTAATTCAGAACAGAAATAAGAATGGCCGCGGCAATGGCCACAAGCTGTCCCCAGGTGACGGCGAAAGGTACGGAGATAACGTTGGTGGGGAAGAAGGAAAAGATTGGGAACGTGCCCAGTATGCGCACGAGACCGGTAGCGATTGTAGCCACCGAAGCGGGTTTGGCGATGACGAACCAGGTCCAGGCATAAAGAAAACCTCCCAGTGGACCGTAGGCGTCGCGGACATAAATATATTCGCCACCGGCTTGCGGCTTCATCGCACCGAGTTCGGCGTAGGTGAGCGCGCCAAAAAAAGACAGCAGCCCGCCCACCAGCCACGCCAAATACACGAGCTTGGCCGAGCCCACCGCCTGCATCATCTCGGCGGGAACAAGGAAGATCCCGCTGCCAATGATGGTTCCCACGACCACTGCGGAGGCGTGGCTTACGCCCAGATCGCGAGCCAGCTCGGGACGGGTAGTCGTTCGCTGTAATAGCTCTGGCATGATGTGGAGTTTGCCAGTATACGTCAGGGCGATCAGCGGGGCAGGGCAAAAGCCTTTAACCGCAAAGGCGCAAAGAACATCCGCAAAGCGCGCAAAGAAATTGACTTTATTCCGGATTCGGAACCAGGCAACTTGCTATATATCCCACGGCGAACGTCATCATCGTCCCAATCATCACCCACCACGTCCACGGGACGTGTGTCCCCCACAAATACAATTCCACGCTGAACCCAAACAGCATTCCCACCATCGCTCCGCGCTGATTGGCACGTCGCGTCAATACGCCGAGGAGGAACACTCCGAGCAGCGCGCCATAGGCAACGGACGCTATCTGGAGCCCCACCTCGATGACCCGGCCAACTTTGTGCAGAGAGAGAACTGCGATGGCAAACAGCAGCAGTGCCCACACGAATGTCGAAAGTCTCGACAGGCGCATTTTGGTGCGCTCATCAGCTTGCGGACGGAAGCGCACATAAAAATCCATGATGGAACTCGACGACAGCGCATTCAGCGCCGCGCTCAGGTTTGACATTGCCGCGGCCAGAATCGCCGCAATCAGCAGCCCGGAGATTCCGTGCGGCATCCGACTGACGATGAATGTGGGATAGATCCGGTCCGGCTTCCCAAAAATTGCCGAAGGCGCGCGATAGTAGGCCCACAGCATGACTCCAACCATCAGGAACAAGGCAAACTGAAACAGGATCGCCACGCCGCTCGAAAGCAGCGCCGTCACCGACTGCTTCTGGCTTCTCGCCGCGAGCAACCGTTGCACAATGAGTTGGTCTGTGCCGTGGCTGGCCGTGGTCAGAAACGCGCCGCCGATCACGCCCGCCCAGAAGGTGTAGGGAATCCAAAAGCTTGGCGTGAAGTCGAATACTTGCAGTTTGCCCGCGCTGGCGGCTGCAGCATGAATCGCACTCCATCCTCCGGGCACAAGATGCAGAATTGTCCACAGGCCCACCATCGTTCCGGCGACGTAGATCATGGTCTGCACCACGTCGGTCCAGATCACCGCCGCGAGGCCGCCCTCGAACGTATAGATAAGCGTCAATGCAGTGATGATGGCGATGGAAGCCACTTCGCCCGTTCCCAGCGCGATTGCCACCACAATCGACACGGCATAGACGCGGACGCCCTCCGCCGCCGTCCGCGTCAACAGGAACAGGCCGGCGGTCAGCGAGCGCAAGCCGCGCCCAAAGCGGCGTTCGATTAACTCGTAAGCAGTATAAAGATCGCCGCGAAAGTAATGCGGCAGCAGCACAAAGCTGATCACCACGCGCCCCACCACGTATCCCATCACCACTTGCAGAAAGGTGAGGTTGGTGTCATAGGCAAGTCCTGGAATGCTGATAATAGTGAGCGTGCTGGTCTCGGCGGCAACAATGGAAAGCGCGATCGCCCACCAGGGAATGTCTCGTCCTGCGAGAAAGTAGTCGCGCAGCGAACGCTGTCGCTTGCGGAACCGCAGCCCGAACAGGGTGATCCCCACCAGATACAGCGCGATAATCGCGAGATCGAGTTTGTCGAGGCCCATATCGGACTTGCAAGTTGCCAGATGTGACTGCGCGTCCTTTGCGGTTAAAGGTTTTAAGCGTCCGGAGAGAAACCCTTGACCGCAAAGAACGCAAAGAACTTCCGCGAAGGTCGCCAAGAAAAGCCAACGACGTACACCAATTGTCGCGGCACAATTCGTTTTTTAATTATGACGTTAATCGAAGTCCTATACGAGTGAGTCTTTATGGACGTGTCGGAAGAGATTGCGAGAGGAGCTTTCCATGGCTTGCTGAGAACTGCCTTGTGATAGAACTAAACGCGTGGCTTACTATCTAGGCATTGACGGCGGCGGCAGCAAGACAACGTGCGCCGTGGGCGACGAAGTCTCGCTCCTCGCCAAAGTCACGGCCGGACCCAGCAACATCACTCGCGTGGGTGAAATCCGGGCTCGCGAAGCCCTGCAAAGGGCCATCCGCGAGGCGTGTGCTGCTGCGCATATCGCGCCGCAAGAAGTGGAATCTGCCTGCGTTGGGGCCGCGGGCGCCGGAAGCGAGGAAAATGCCGCCTTTGTACGCGATATTGTTGCTGAGATAATTTCGGGCGAAATCGAGGTCGTGGGCGATATGCAGATCGCCCGAATCGCCGCCTTCGGCGAGGGGCCGGGTGTGATTGTTATCGCTGGGACCGGGTCGATTGCCTACGGCCGCGACGCCGAGGGCAGGACCGCCCGCGCCGGAGGCTGGGGCTTTGCCACTTCTGATGAAGGTTCAGCCCACTGGATCGGCTGTGCCGCAGTCAGTGCTCTGCTGCGCGTGATCGATCACAGTGAGGATCCCGAAGCTACGGCGGAGGCTTCGCTGCTCTTCGGGGAAATGAAAGCGGCTTGGGACCTGCGCTCGCTTGACGAGTTAGTGCGTGCCGCCAACGCCGGTCCCCGCTTTGCCAGGTTGTTTCCTGCGGTCCTGGCCGCTGTTAATGCCGGCGACATCCTGGCCGAGCGCGTTCTCGAGCAGGCGGGTAGAGAACTCGCCCAACTCGCCGCTATCGTTGTTCGCCGGCTTTTCGCAGAACACAACGGGAACTTGCCCTCAGCATTGCTGGCCATGGCCGGCGGCGTTTTCAGGCATTCCCCAACGGTACGCGAAGTTTTCCGCCATGAGGTTCGCAAGCTCGATCCGCTCCTTGAGGTAAATCAGCAGATCGTCGAGCCTGTCGCGGGCGCCTTGCGAATGGCGCGCGTGGGCAAGAAGTAAGAATTGATCGTCCTGTTCAGAGGTCGTCCTTCTCAGATTCGACGCGAGTCAACCAGAATCAGCGCCCGCCGCCAATCTCCAAAATAGCGCCGGTGGTGTAAGACGCGGCACGAGAGAGCAGCCACAGCACTCCTTCGGCTACTTCGAGTGGCGTGCCCGGCCTTTGCATCGGAATGGTCGCCGCCAGTCGATCCAGCCGGTCGGGCGCGCCGTTGGCGGCATGCAGCCCGGTCTCGATCAGTCCGGGAGCAACTGCGTTTACGCGGATTCCTTCGGTCGCAACCTCGCGCGCCAGACCAATCGTGAAGCTATCAATCGCGCCCTTCGATGCAGCGTAGTGCACCCACTCCCCGGCGGAACCAGTCCGCGCAGCGCGGGAGGAAATATTCACGATCGCGCCGCCCGTTCCGCCGTGGCGGGTTGACATGCGACGCACAGCCTCGCGCGCGCACAGAATCGCTCCCGTAACGTTCACCGCCATCACTTGCGCGAGAGTTTGTGCGCTCACCGATTCCACGCGCGAAAACCCCCCAGTGATGCCAGCATTATTGACCAGAGCCTTGACCGGCCCCAGTTCGCGCTCGGCAGTTTCGAAGAGCCGGACAACATCTTCCTCGCGGGCAACATCGGCTTGAATCGCATAGGCGCGACCGCCTGCGGAAACAATTTGTTCAACGACAGCAGCAGCTTCGGCTGTGCCGGTTGCAAAATTGACCGCTACGGAGAATCCGCGCTCACCTGCCAGGTTGGCGATCGCGGCGCCGATGCCGCGACTTGCTCCGGTCACGATGAGCGTGCCGCATTCGTTCTTATTTGCCATAAATCCGACAAAGCGCGCTGCTGGTTAACCAGGGCCAGACTTGAACGCAAGCGATTGACATCGGCAAACCGACGGCATACGGTGGTGCGCGTTTGCAACCATCCTACAGTACGCGAGGAGAACGAGAATGCGAGTGCGACTGGCGTTACATGCGGTTGTGCTGGGTTTGTTTTTGGTTCCAGTTCTATCGGCGCAAGACGCCGTCAAAGTCGATTCCAAGCATTACACCGTAATAACCGACAACGCCGAGGTGCGAGTCCTCAGGGTTCACTACGGCGCGCACGAGAAGTCGATAATGCACAGCCATCCCGATTCGGTTGCCATATTCCTCACCGATGCCTCCATTGAGTTCACTGTTCCCGGCGGGAAGAAGGAAAGCCGTACCGTCAAGGCAGGCGACGCGCAGTTTGCTCCCGCCGGCACGCACTTGCCTGAGAACACTGGCGACAAGGGGATGGATCTGATCCTGGTCGAGCTAAAAGGCAAGTCGGCCATGGCGAAGTCGGACATGAAGTAATCCGCCTGGAGCGGGTGGTCGGTGCTCGATCCCACTGACCACTTTGCCCGCCGCGGAAAAGCCTTTAACCGCAAAGTTCGCCAAGAAAAACCGCGAAGGCCGCGAAGAAGAACGAAACCCGCCTTGAAATCAACAATCATCAATAAACAATTTCCTACGGTACCCAATCCGCAATGAAAATATTGGTCTCGTGCGGGGCTTTGGCGTTGCGGTTCGAGGCCCACACCAGCTTCTTTCCATCGGGGCTGAACATGGGGAAGCCGTCAAAGCCATCACTGTAGGTGATGCGCTCCAGGCCGCTGCCATCGGAGTTGATCAGCCACAACTCGAAGTTGCCCATGCCGCCAGTCGAATGCGTCACCGGGTCGTAATTCGAGGAAAAGATGATGCGCTTGCCATCCGCCAGGTACGACGGCCCAAAGCTAGCCGCGCCCAGATTGGTGATCTGCCGCTTGCCGCTGCCGTCGGCCTTCATGATCCAAAGTTCCAGCGACGTGGGCCGGATCAGGTTCTGCTTCAGCAGTTCCTGGTAGTCGCTGATTTCTTTCTCGGTCTGGGGATGATACGCCCGGTAGACGATCCACTTCCGGTCGGGCGAATAAAACGGGCCGCCGTCGTAACCCAGTTCGTGGGTGAGCTGCTTGACGTGCGTACCGTCGGCCTCCATCGAGTAGATGTCGAGGTCGCCATGGCGCAGGGAAGTGAAGACGATCTTTTTTCCGTCAATCGAAATCGTTGCCTCGGCGTCGTAGCCGGGCGTGTTCGTGAGTTGCTTGAGGTCGGAGCCGTCCGGATTCGCTGTGAAGATGTCGTATCCCGGATATACGGCCCACACATAGCCCTTGGAAAAATCGGGCCGGGGTGGGCATTCCGGGCTGGCGAGGTGCGTGGACGAGAACAGAATCTTCTTGCCATCGGGATAGAAATAGCTGCACGTGGTGCGTCCCTTGCCGGTTGAGACCATGTGCTGGTCGCTGCCATCGATGTTCATGATGAAGATCTGATCGCACTTCACGTCGCCATGGGACGACTGGAAGATCAACTTCGTGCCATCGGCTGAGAAATAGGCTTCGGCATTCTGTCCGCTGAAGGTGAGTTGACGCACGTTGTGCAGGTGCTTCTCCTGCGGTGTGGCCAGATCGGGCGGGTTCGAGGTTTGCGCGGAAAGCGTGGGCAGACTGCTAAATCCGATCGCCGCAAGAGCCAACAAGAATAGCAACGCCTGTTTCATGGAATGATTGCTAGTGTAGCAAAAGAGATTGAACGGGAAGGCGGCGTGTCTTCTCCTCGTGCAAGCAGAAAAGCCTTTAACCGCTAGGACGCGAGGGCTCGCTAAGGACGCGAAGAAAGACCGGACAGGCTTCGGGTTGATTTTGTTTTGCTTCGCGAATCAAGCCAACCACTTTAGCTTATCCAATAGAATCAACTATTTCCGAAAGTGATTGCTGATCGTTTCCGCCTGCGTGCGGGTCACGACCGCCGAGAGCGCGGCCGCGTCGGCCTGCTTCACCGCTTGCAGACTGCCGAAGTGTTCGAGAAGACGGCGAGTCGTACTCTCACCTACCCCGGGGATATCCAACAGCTCAGTGGAGCGGTCGCGCATCTGCCGGCGTTTGCGATGGAACGTCACGGCGAAGCGATGGGCTTCATCGCGAATGAGTTGAATCAAGTGCAACACGGGCGAGTGATGATCGAGCGCGATCGGATCTTTCTCCTGCCCGGAGACGTAGAGAATCTCTTCGCGCTTGGCAATCGCGGCGAGGGGCTGGTTGATGATCTCAAGCGATTCCAGCGCTTCGGCTGCCGCGTGAAGTTGGCCCAGTCCGCCGTCAATCAGCACCAGGCTGGGCATCGGCTTCTTTTCCTGTTGCAGGCGTTTGTAGCGGCGCGTGACCACCTCACGCATGGAAGCGAAATCGTCGACGCCCTCGACCGTGCGGATGATGAACTTGCGGTAGTCCGATTTTTTCATTTTTCCGTCTTCCCACACCACCATGGAGGCTACCGTCTCCGCGCCTTGAATGTGCGAGATGTCGAAACACTCGATGCGCTTGGGCAGTTCGGGCAGGCTGAGAGATTCCTGCAACTCCTCCTGGATGGCCTTGGCATTGGGCTTGAGCACGCGAAAGCGCTGATCGTAGGACTGTTTGGCATTGGTGCCGGCAAGATCGATGAGGGAACGCTTGTCCCCGCGTTGGGGGACGAGGATGTGAATTTTTGCAGCGCGGGCGTTCTCACCCGCGATCTGTTCGGACAGCAAATCTTCCAACTCTTCACGATCTTCGAAATCTACTGGGACATAGAGATTGCGCGGCACATAGGGCTGGCCGATGTAGAGCTGCTTGAGCAGGGCGGAGAAGAATTCGCCGGGGGAAAACGAAGAATCCGTAGAGACGTTGCTCGCGACGTCTTTGCCGGCAGTGTCCTGGCTCGGGGTCTCCGCATCGGTGTTGCCACTGGCCGAGACGTAGCAAGCTACGTCTCTACGACTGTTATTTGGCACTTCAGGAAGCGCGAACTCTGGCAGATCTTCCCAGAAGAATTCGCGGCGGTCCAGGACGCGGCCGCCGCGCATGTGAAATAAATTTACCGCCAACATGCCATTTTCATAGTGATAGCCGAAGACATCGGCGTCATCGCCCTCGGCGGCGGCGATGCGCTGTCTCTCTTGCAGTTGCTCGACAGTCGAAATCAGATCTCGATATCGGGCGGCGCGTTCGTACTCCTCGGCCGTGGCTGCCTGCGCCATACGCTCGTGCAGCGAGCGGCTCAAATCGGTGGGACGGCCTTCCAGAAAGAGCTTCACGTCGCGTACCGCTTCCTGGTAGGCATCGGGAGTAGTGAGTTCTTTCACGCAGGGACCCAGGCAGCGCTTGATGTAATACTGGAGGCAGGGACGTGGGTGAAAACGCGTGAGATCAACCTTGCACGATGGAATCAGGAAATTGCGGTGGATCAGATCGACGATGCGGTAGGCGAGGTTGGCAGGGAAATAGGGGCCGTAGTAGGCGCTGCCGTCTTTGCGCAGGCGGCGCGTCACGTAGACGCGCGGCCAGCGCTCGCCCAGAGTGAGCTTCACATAGGGGTAAGTCTTGTCGTCGCGCAGCAGGATGTTGAAGCGAGGCTTGCGCTGCTTGATGAGATTGTTTTCCAGCGCCAGCGCCTCTTTGTTGTTGGCGACTACGATGTAGTCAACGTCGACGGCTTCGCGTACCAGGGTGCCTGTTTTCGAATCCTCCCAACGGCCTTCGTGGAAGTAACTGGCCACGCGGCTGCGCAGGTTCTTCGCCTTGCCCACGTAGATGACTTCGCCCTCGGCATTCTTGTAGAGATACACGCCGGGCTCGGTGGGGATGGTACGGATTTTCTGGGGAAGGTCCATTCGGGCGATCTTTGTATTCTATTCGATGAGCAAATGTGCCAATGTGGTACAAGAATCTAAGAAGGATCCTCATGTTCACTGGCCGGGCCGGGCTCTCCCGCATTGTATTTTTCTCTGCTGACTTCAGGCGAATGGCGCCCGGCGCCCTTTTCTGTGTAGCGCTGTTTTGTGCGCGGACGAGCGTCTGGGCCGGGCAAACTACGAATGGCGCGCAATCGAACCATCAATCGAATCAGGCGGAGGCGGCGAAGCCTGCGCAGGAGAAGAAGGACGAAGCCGCCCAGGCGGCAGCGAAATCGAGCGCGCACCACTTTGACCGCGTGATGATCATCGTGCTGGAAAATGGCGACTACGAGGCTGCGATCAAAGACAATAATCTGGCTGCTCTGGCCGCACAGGGAGCCAGTTTCTCGAATTTCCATGCACTGTTTCATCCTTCCTATCCGAACTATCTGGCAATGGTCGCCGGCACGGATTTTGGTATTCACCGCCGCGGACGATTTCTAGCCGACCGGCAAGTTAACTTTCCCAACGATGCGGCTCACAAAACCATTGCCGATCGCCTCGTCGCCAGCGGCCTGGACTTCAAGAACTATGCCGAGGAATTGCCCGAGGGAGATTGCCCATTTCGAATTGACGACCAGCACGTTGCCAAAAGCAAGAAAGGCGACTATGTGCGGAGGCATGTGCCCTTCCTTAGCTTCCGGGAGGTGCAGGAAAAATGGTGTGACCACGTCGTGCGCGTCGATTCCGGCAAGGGCAATAGCCTGCTGGGAGACGACAACTTTTTTGTGAAGGATGCGAAGGCGGGTTTGGTAGCGTATTCGTTTTATTCGCCAAACATGAATAACGATGGCCACAATACGAATGTTGGAGTTGCTGGCGCGTGGGTGAGAGAGTTTCTCGATAAAACCTTCACGGAAAAGTTGCGCAAGGGCACGCTGGTGGTGTTGACGTTCGATGAGTCCGACCACAATGCCGATAACAGGATTTTCACGCTCTTTCTCGGAGACATGGTGAAGGAGGCGAACCAGCAGGATCCCAAGGTTCTCGACCGCCATTACACGCATTACAACGTGCTGCGCACGATCGAAGACAACTTCGGCCTGGAGCCGCTGGCGGCGGGCGACCGCGATGCATCGCCGATTACGGATATTTGGAAGTAAGTCATTCGCGGAAGCTGTGATCGAATGGAATCGGAGCGAGGTTTGTCTTCTCGTAAAGGGTTTTCGCGACGATGAGGGCGGTCCTAATTGCGCGTTGCTGCGGCGGAGCCCTACCGTATAAAATTTCCATTCGCCATGTGGGGTTTGCGTTGCCCGGACTCTGAGAAGTTACGGGTCGTCGCCCAGCCCGGGCCCGCAACTGGTTGAAAACGTATATACTTATAGCTGGTGCTTCGCGGGACAGAAACTGGCACGTCCCGTGCAGAAGCAAGAAGCGGGATTCGTAAGCAATGAGCACTTTCCCCAGGGCCTGCAAAACATTAACATTAAGAAATTGCGCGCGGAGAACCCCGGTCGCGCTGAGACAAGAGATTTAAGGAGCCTCCTCTATATGAGCCGCACTTCGTTAACGATTTTCCTCGCAGTCAGCATGGCGGCCACAGTCGGCTGCACCAGCAAGAACTACGTGAAGCAACAGACCACGCCGCTGATCAACAAGACCAATGAGCTGGATGACATGACGGCGAAGAACAGCAAGGACATCAAGGACGTCGATGCCCGGGCGCAGGCTGGCATCCAGGCAGTGAATGCCAAGACCGCAGATGTGGAACAGAAAGCGCAGGCCGCCAATCAGTCCGCAACATCGGCGCAGCAAATGGCGGATGCCGCCAACAACCGCGTGGGCGTGCTGACCAACACGGTCGCGAACCTGGACAACTATCGCCCGGTGGCCGAGACGTCGGTGAAGTTCGGCTTCAACAGAGACAATCTGACGCCCAAGGCTATGGAGGCACTTGACCAGTTGGCAGGAACTATTTCAAGCACGAAGGGCTACATCATCGCGCTCGAAGGCAGCACGGATTCCGTTGGTTCGGCCGATTACAACTACGACCTGAGCCAGCGCCGCGCGAACTCGGTGACCCAGTATCTGGCTGCGAAATATAATGTGCCGGCCCACAAGATTTACGTGATCGGGTTGGGCAAGGACAAGCCGGTGGAGACCAACAAGACTAGAGAAGGCCGGGCCGACAACCGCCGCGTGGATGTCCGCCTGATGACGAATACCGTGGGCGATACGACCCAGCCCACGACAGTACCAACGACGACCGGGCAGAACAATCCATCGTCGATGTAGTCGGACGAATCGCTTTTATTACGTCCTCCCCCGAGAGGACTTCGCCAAACAGGCCGCTCAAAGCCTCCCCCTGAGCGGCCTGTATTTTTTGGTAGCTGCAGGGCGTTAGGCTACCGTTTATAAAGCCGTAGGTTCCAATGTCCTGGTTACAAAGGTAAAATAGGCTCATGCGACGTTGGGCTTACTCGTGTTTGCTATTCGGATTGAGCGGTACAGTGTGGGCGCAGCAGAATCCGGCGCCGCCCTCGCCGCCGCCATCGTCATCTTCTTCCCAGAATCAGGACGCCTCTGGGCTGAGTCACGACAATTCCTTTCCGGAAGATACGCCCGCGCAATCTGCTCCTGCGAACGATGCTACGAAGAAGCGGGCTCCGAGTATGGCGCCGCCGCGCTCGGATCGCGTGCAGGTTGATGACCTGGGGCCGGCCGTGGGAGAAAGCTCCAGCAAAGACACGCAGGTGGATTTGAGCCCTCCGGCAGACGATGCGAAGGGGCATCCGCGGAGTTCGACGGCCGTGGCTGCGGCGGAGGCTGAAGCATTGAGCCCCGGAGGGATCAGCGAATTACGCACCTGGGATCCCCACAAGGCCGCGAAAGACGTCGAGGTGGGTGACTTCTATTTCAAGCGCAAGAATTATCGCGCCGCCGAAGATCGCTACCGGGAGGCGCTGCGCTACAAAGACAACGACGCGGTGGCCACGATCCGGCTGGCTGTGTGCCTGGAAAAGCTGGGAGTATGGGACGACGCGCGCGCCGAGTACGAGAGTTATTTGAGGATTCTGCCGCACGGTCCGCAAGCCTCGGAAGCGCAGAAGGCGATCGACCGGCTGAAGGCAGAGACGATAGGGACGAAACCGCCGCAGTAGCCTGAGGCCTCGGGCTCACGCCGAGAAACCGTTCGAATTGAGGAGTTGTAGATGTTAACGGGAACTCTCTTTGCCCGCGTAAGATGGGATCTCACCGTCGCCTTTGTAAATGCCGGCTCTGCGACCAGGATCAATACCGATCAAAGGCGATCGACATCGATGACGGCCTGGGCAAAGGCCTGCGGGGCTTCCTGCGGAATGTTGTGGCCGACGCCGCCGGTGATGAGCCGGTAGTCATACTTGCCGGAGAACTTGTTGCGATAGGCTGTGCTGGGCGCGTGGATTGCCCCGTTGGAGTCGCCTTCCATGGTGATGGCCGGCACGGTGACGACAGGAAGCGCGGCCAGCCGCTTTTCGAGGTCGTCATATTTCCGCTCACCATCCGCCAGGCCGA
>Ga0302324_100022129_pt1 | contig 12368 bp, 11 predicted proteins | sample Palsa_T0_1_FD_201949 | JGI IMG/M metagenome (GOLD analysis project Ga0302324, IMG submission 201949) | Peat permafrost microbial communities from Stordalen Mire near Abisko, Sweden - Palsa_T0_1 | ecosystem: Environmental > Terrestrial > Soil > Palsa > Peat permafrost | place: Sweden: Abisko...
TGCGTCACGATGGCAATCTCCCTTGAACCGGAAACTAGTCTAGGCTTCTGTGGACAAGCAACAAACGGCGCTTCCGACGGAGCGGATTCCATGGACCCCAAGATATTTGCGCCGCAGCATTTCCTCTGGGAATTTGCAGACGGCGTCGCAACCATAACGCTCAACCGGCCAGACCGCAAAAATCCGTTGACATTCGAGTCATATGCCGAATTGCGCGATGCATTTCGTGCTCTGGTGTATGTGGGCGAGGTCAAGTCTGTGATCGTCCGGGGGGCGGGCGGCAATTTTTGCTCGGGCGGCGACGTGCACGAAATTATTGGCCCGCTCGTCCAAATGGACATGACGGGTCTGTTGGCTTTCACGCGCATGACGGGCGATCTCGTCAAAGCGATTCGCGGGTGCCCCCAGCCCGTTATCGCAGCAGTGAACGGTGTCTGCGCCGGAGCCGGCGCGATTCTCGCAATGTCAGCCGATATTCGTATCGCCGCGGAGGATGCCAAGACCGCCTTTCTTTTCAACCGGGTCGGCCTTGCGGGGTGCGACATGGGCGCGTGTGCGATCCTGCCGCGAATCATCGGGCATGGCCGCGCCTCAGAGCTGCTGTTTTATGGGCGCAGCATGAGCGCAGAAGAAGGCGAGCGATGGGGATTTTTCAACAAGGTTGTGTCGCCGGGTGGACTCGAGGCGGAGGCAAATGCCTGGGCGGCAAAGCTGGTCGCTGGCCCGGCATTCGCCAATGCAATGACCAAAAATCAGCTGAATCTGGAGTGGAGCATGCCCCTCGACATGGCGATCGAGGCGGAGGCGCAGGCGCAGGCGATCTGCATGCAGACGAAGGATTTCGAGCGGGCCTATAAGGCCTTCGCCGCGAAGACCAAACCGGTATTCGAAGGAAACTGATCAATGCGTACACTGCAGCCCGAAAGTTGGCCCAGGCCGCGCGGATATTCCAACGGCATTGAGGCGGAGGGAAAAATTGTGTTCGTTGCAGGTCAGATCGGCTGGGACGAGAACGGAAAGTTCCCCTCCGCGGATTTTTCCGTCCAATTCCGTCAGGCGTTGTTCAACACGCTTGCCGTGCTCAGGGAAGCATCCGCTGGCCCTGCGGACATCGCGCGCATGACGTGGTTCATCACAAGTCGCGACGACTATATGGCGTCGCTGCATGAACTTGGCGCGGCATGGAAAGAACTCATGGGTCGCAACTACCCTGCAATGTCTGTCGTGATCGTGGCGGGTCTTGTCGAGACTGAAGCGAAAATCGAAATCGAAACTACAGCTGTCGTTCCAAACTGATGCCTGACGTGGCACGCACCCTGAGGATTGCGGTTGTCGGCGGCGGCCCTGGAGGCCTTTATCTCGCACTTCTGACCAAGAAGGCACGTCCTGGCTGGCAGATCGATGTCTACGAGCAGAACAGCGCCGACGATACTTTCGGCTTCGGCGTCGTGTTTTCGGACGAGACGCTGGAAGAGTTTCTCAATCGTGACGCCGAATCCTATGCGGACATCAGGCAAACATTCGCGTATTGGGACGATATCATCATCCGTTACAAGGGCCGCGAGATCCGCTGTGGCGGGAATGGCTTCGCCGGCTGCTCGCGACTTGCGCTTCTGAAGATTCTGCAGCGGCGATGCGATGAAGTTGGCGTTTCAATCCATTATAACAGACGCATCGGAGATCTGTCGGAGCTTGACCGCTGTGACGTCATCGTCGGGGCCGATGGAATCAACAGCCTCGTTCGCGAGACTTTCAAGGAGCAATTCAAACCGTTGCTTGCACTGAAGGCAAACAAGTTCACCTGGCTGGGCTCAACCCGGCCGCTCGAAGCCTTCACCTATTTTTTCAAACAGACGCAGCATGGATTGATCTGCGCCCACACCTATCAATACGAGCCGGGGCATTCGACCTGGGTAATCGAAATGTCTCCCGAGACATGGGCGGCTCTTGGCTTTTATGGATTGGGGGAAGAGGAAAGCGCCCGTTTGCTCGAGCGAATCTTCGACGACGAGCTCGAAGGTCATCCTCTTATTGTCAATCGGTCCCTGTGGCGAAATTTTCCAAGAATATTTTGTGAGACGTGGTGGCACGGGAATACCGTGCTGTTGGGCGATGCCAAGGCGACGGCGCATTTTTCCATCGGCTCGGGCACCAAGCTTGCGATGGAAAGTGCGATCGCGCTTTCAGACGCCCTGATTCAACACGGCCATGATTCCGTCGAAGCCGCATTCCGCGAGTACGACAAGGCGCGTCGGACTGAAGTGCAGGTCACGCAGCACAATGCTGACGTCAGCCTCGCCTGGTTCGAGCATATGGAGCGCTCGAACGACATGAAGCCCATGCAGTTCGCTATGGTCGTCATGTGCCGTGCCAAGAGCATCACATGGGACAACTTGCTCGTTCGTGACGAAAACTTCGTGCGTGCGTTCGAAGACGAATGGTACGAAACCCAATTTGAGGAAACTGGATTTGACTGCCGGGCCACACGACCAACACCCATGTTCACGCCATTCAGACTGAGAAACATGACGCTCGAAAACCGAGTTGTAGTCTCGCCGATGGCGCAATATTCCGCCACCAAAGGGGTGCCAAATGACTGGCATTTTGTGCATTACTCGTCCCGCGCCCTCGGCGGGGCCGGCCTCCTGTATGTCGAGATGACGTGCCCATCGGCCGATGCTCGCATTTCACCTGGCTGCACCGGCTTGTGGAACGATGAACAAGAACGCGAATGGCGACGCATCGTCGATTTCGTGCACGCCCAGTCCAAGACGAAAATCTGCATGCAGTTGGGCCATGCCGGGCGCAAGGGCTCCACGCAACTGGGATGGGAGCAGGCGGACTACCCTTTACCGGACGCGCAGGACAATTGGCCGCTCTATTCTGCATCGGCCACTCCCTATTTCGTGAATGTAAGTGCTGTTCCCGCTGAGCTTGACCGCTCGGCCATGGAGCGTATCAAGACTGACTTTGTTCTGGCCGCGCAGCGTGCAGAGCGCGCGGGCTTTGACATGCTCGAACTGCATTGCGCGCACGGTTATCTGCTTGCCAGTTTCCTTTCGCCCCTGACAAATCGGCGAATCGATGAATATGGGGGCTCTATCGCTAATCGCCTCCGCTATCCGCTCGACGTCTTCCGTGCGATGCGCGACGTCTGGCCGGCGTCGAAGCCGATGTCGGTTCGCATCTCGGCGTCAGACTGGTCACCCTGCGGCATCACGGAAGATGACGTCCTGGCGATGGTGCGTGCATTCGAGAAAGCAGGCTGTGATCTTGTGAGCACATCGTCGGGACAGACTGTGCCTGAACAGAAGCCCACCTATGGTCGCATGTATCAGGTACAATTTGCGGAATTCATCCGTAATGTTGTACGGATCAAGACGATGGCGGTCGGCGCGATTACCGAGCCGGCGCAGATCAACACGATCATCGCCTGCCGCCGCGCGGACCTTGTGGCGCTTGGCCGGCCGCATCTGGTCGACCCATACTTCACATGCCATGCCGCTGCTTGGTACGGCGCCAAATCGCAAAACACCCCACAGCAATATCTTCCCGGCATGGCGCAGGCGCTGCGAGAAGCAGAGCGAACCAGACAAAAGCAGACCGAGCTTCAGAGAAAGGCCAAACCCCGGCACGGAAACTAGCTCTTTGCCGTGCGTACGCCGACCTCCCGCGTGTCGCTATTGCGCAAAATTGGGAATAGGCTCGCGTCAGACTCAATCGCTCGTGTTACGGAAAGCTCCAACTGTCCGTTCACGCGTTCAGTGAGGTAAGCCCGTGACGGAAGACAACTTAAGCGTTTGGACGCAGGCAGGCACAACGTTGCTCGACGAAATGATCGCATTGCGCCGCGCCATTCATGCCGAACCCGAACTCGGTCTCGATACACCACTGACCACAGCGAAGGCAAAGCGGGCGCTGGCCGGCTTACCGCTCGAAATCCTTGAGGGTCCCTCGACGTCAGGTTTTGTCGCCGTGCTACGCGGCCCGGCGAACGGCCGCAAAGTCCTGCTGCGGGGCGACATGGATGCACTGCCTTTGGTCGAAGAAACAGGGCTTCCTTTTGCCTCGGGGATCCATGGCGCCATGCACGCCTGCGGACACGACGCCCACACTGCGATGCTGGCAGGCGCGGCAAAAGCGCTATGCGCGAATCGACAACGGCTCGCGGGCACCGTCATGTTCATGTTTCAGCCCGGCGAGGAAGGATTTCATGGCGCACGCTTCATGCTGGAGGACGGACTGCTCGCCCCTCTGCCTGACGCTGCTTTTGCGCTGCATGTTTCGCCGAATTTCCCTTCAGGAATATTCGCGGGCCGTGGCGGCCCGCTTCTGGCTGCGGCTGACGTTTTCGATATCACTATCACGGGTAGAGGCGGCCATGCATCCCAACCGCACGATGCGATCGATCCCATTCCGGTTGCTTGCGAAATCGTACTGGCGTTGCAGAGCATGGTCACCCGTAGCGTTCCGGCCTTTGATCCCGTTGTGCTGACCGTCGCCCGCATTTTGTCGGGAACAACGGACAACATCATTCCCGAGCGCGCTGAGCTTGAAGGAACAATCAGGAGCTTTTCCGAAACCTCGCGCGCACTTGTGCATGAGGGCGTGAGGCGTATCGCAACCTACGTTGCGGCGGCACATGCCGCGAAAGCTGCGATCGAGATCACTCCAGGATTTCCCGTGACGATCTGCGACGATCGTGCTGTCGCTTTGGCCAAATCCGTTGCCGAAAGGCAATTCGGCGACGGAGCGTGGATTTCCATGCGCACGCCAGTGATGCCGGCTGAGGATTTCTCTTACGTCTTGCAGAAGGTACCGGGCGCGATGGCTTTCTTGGGCGCAGCGCCGGAGGGCGGGGACTTCAAGACTTGCTGCGGGCTGCATTCGAACAGAATGGTGCTTGACGAAAACGCCATGGCGCGGGGTGTGGCAATGCATTGCGCGTTTGCGGAAGCCTTTTTGAACGATGGCTTTGCTGGATAGCTGGCAGAATTGAGCTTTAGCTGTGAAATGTCGAGGCTGGTGCATTCTCGCTCATGACCAGCCTTTGCTTGAAGAAGAACCCGACGCGTGGAAGCGTCGGGTTCTGCCGTAGTGAAAAGCTAACCATACTTGGATGGCTTATTGCCTGCGCCAGCCTTGGTCTGAGTCGCGGTCATGTCTATAGTCGCTGTAGTGGTTGTCGCGCGAGTTCCTGTAGTTCTGCATCTGCTGATCGTTCTGCCACCGGTGCCACTGATGGCCATTGTCCCAATATCCGTCCTGATAGCCATAGGCAACATTTACGGGGCCGCCCACGCCTACCCCGACACCAATACCGCCTACGTTGACTCCGACCCCGATACCTTGCGCGTCGGCTGCGGCGATCATCGAAAACGTTGCGCCGGCGAGTCCAAGCGCGAGAAGTCCGCCACGAAGAGCTTTTTGCATATTCAGTCCTTCCGGATTGCTGACCAACGCGCTCTCGCGATTAGGCCAGCCTGTGTGTGAAACGCGCCCTGCTTGGAAACATTGGTCGTCAGGCAGAATGAAGACGCTCGGAGTGGAAACGCGCAGATCAGTCGTTTGATTCATTAACTCTGCGCGCATCCAAATGATGTGTTCGTCTCAAATGCGCCTGTTCGCCGATCTGGCGGGCACATTCTGCCGGCCCGCAGATCAACTGCTTTTGGGCGGGGACCGAGGGTCCAGAGCTTCTTTGCCTTCGATATGGCCTCCGAAGCCGAAGCGCATGGCCGAGAGCATCTTTTCCGCGAAGGTATGCTCCTGGCGTGAGCGAAAGCGGGCATAGAGAGACGCCGTTATGACGTCCGCCGGCACCGACTCCTCAATCGCGGCCTCGACAGTCCAACGTCCCTCGCCCGAATCCTGAACATACCCCGAGAATTTCTCCAGCTTAGGATCCTTGGTCAGCGCTGCCGCGCCAAGATCCAGGAGCCATGAGGAAATAACGCTACCTCGCCGCCAAACCTCCGCGATATCCGGCAGATTCAGCGTGAAGCGTTCATCCTCCGCCACATCCTCGGAGTCCTTGTTGCGGAGGATGTCGAAGCCCTCGGCATAGGCCTGCATCAGCCCATATTCGATTCCGTTGTGCACCATCTTGACGAAGTGCCCGGCGCCCGATGGGCCGGCATGGATATAGCCTCGTTCGGCACGCGGATCGCCCTTGTCACGACCCGGCGTGCGCGGGATATCGCCGTGACCGGGAGCAAGCGCCGCGAAAATGGGATCAAGGTGGACCACGGCGTCTTTCGGACCGCCGATCATCATGCAATAGCCGCGTTCGATGCCCCAGACACCGCCGGACGTTCCGCAATCGATGTAGCGGATACCTTTGGCTGCGAGATTTTTGGCGCGACGGATATCGTCTTTGTAGAAGGAGTTTCCGCCGTCGATGACGATGTCGCCAGGCGCCAGCAGCGTGCTCAGTTCCTCAACGGCATCCTGGGTAGTCTGGCCGGCGGGCAGCATCAGCCACACGACGCGCGGTTTGTCCGCAAGAATTCTGACGACGTCTGCAAGCGACGTAGCGGCCTTTGCGCCGTCTTTTGCCAGCGCTTCGCGCGTCGCAGCAGTGCGGGAGAAAACTACGCAGCGATGACCCGCCTTCATTATACGGCGGGACATGTTGCCGCCCATTTTGCCCAGTCCGATGACGCCAATCTCCATTTGCCTTACTCCCTGCAAGTGGCGCTAAGCATGCGCCGTGTCCAAAGCGGATTTCTTGGGTGTTTCGGTCGTGGAAGCCAGACGCAGGCCATGCGATACGGCGCCTTCGAAATCGAGGACAACGCGGGCCGGAACATCCCCATGCTCGAGCCGCTCGAACACGTGGTTGATGGACGTGAGTGGTTGCATCTCGATATCAGCTTTCACTTTGCCCTCGGCCGCGAAGGAGAGCGCCTCGGCCATATCTTCGCGCGTCCCGACAAACGATCCGCGGATGGTAATGCAGTCTGCCACTACGTTGAAGAGTGGCACCGGAAATTCGCCCGGTGGCAGCCCCACCAGTACGCAAGTCCCCAGTTTGCGCGTCATGCCGACGCCCTGCTTGAATGCCGGAAGCGAAGGAGCCGTGATCAGGACGCCATGCGCACCGCCACCGGTTTCCTTCTTCAGGGCAGCCGCTGGGTCGCCGGTCTTGGCATTGAATACAAGATCGGCGCCCAGGCGTTTGGCGTGCGAAAGCTTGGTGTCGTCGATGTCGACGGCGCACACTTTGAGCCCCATGGCCTTGGCGTATTGGACCGCCAGATGACCAAGTCCGCCGATGCCGGAAATGGCAATCCATTCACCGGGTTGCGCTTCGGTTTCCTTGATCCCTTTGTACGTTGTTATTCCGGCACAGATGATCGGCGCGGCGTCCTTGGCGGTAAGGCCAGCCGGTATATGCGCGATGTAGTTCGGATCGGCGAGGATGTATTCGGCATAACCGCCATTTTTGGTATAGCCGCCGAACTCCGCCTCCGGACACACAGTCTCCCACGCTTGCAGACAATACTCACAGTGACCGCAGGCCGAATACAGCCAAGGCACGCCGACCCGATCGCCTTCCTTTACGATGGTCACGCCGGTGCCAACGGCCGAGACCAGGCCGATTCCTTCGTGGCCAGGAATGAACGGGAGCGTGGGCTTCACCGGCCAGTCGCCGCGCGCAGCGTGAAGATCGGTGTGGCAAACGCCGCACGCTTCGGTCTTAACCAGAATCTGACCAGACCCAGGCGAGGGAATATCCCATTCCTGGAGCACCAGAGGCCTTCCGAACTGTTCGACGACAGCGGCATGCATCTTACGGGTCATGGGCGGCACCTCTTATGGTTGGGTCGAGTCGATCTGCACAAAAGTTGGGTCAGGCAGCCGCGGACATTCCAAGCCCCTTACCGCCTCAATCATTTTCACCGGCACGGCCTGGGCGAGGACTTGTGTGTACGCGCCGCGGGGTTCACCACATCGTTGGCGCCAATGACAAGCGCTACGTCCGTGCCGCGCAGCAGGTCTGCCCGGTATTGTACATGCGTCCCCAGACGGTCCATTTGACGGTGTGTTCGAGATCCGCGTCCTCGAGCACTATGAATGCGTCGCTGCCGCCGAGCTCCATCGAGGAAATTTTGAGATTCTGTCCGGCACGCGCTGCGATGCACCGGCCGGCCGCAACGCTGCCGGTCAACGCCACGCCCTTGATGCGCGGGTCATCGACAACACCGTCCGCCTGATCATGTGAGATCAGCAAGTTGGTATAAAGTCCTGGCGGCGCGCCCGCGTCCATCCAGAGCTTCTCGAACGCGATTGCGCACTGCGGCACGCAACCAGCGTGCTTCACCATGATGACGTTGCCCGCCATCAGTTGGGGGCCCGCAACGCGCGCGAGCTGATAGTAGGGGAAGTTCCAGGGCTCCACGCAGAAAATCACGCCGATCGGGCTGCTTTCCATGTGCGCTTCCCCAACGGCCGGATTGAGCTTTACCGGGGCCAGGAAACGCTCGGCGTTCTTGGCATAATTGGCGAGAATGCTCGAGCTGAACTCCACCTCGCCACGCGCTTCACTGATCCTCTTGCCCATCTCGAGCGTCATGATTTGCGCAAAAGCATCAGCGCGTTCGTGCAAGAGCTTTGCCGCTTTCGCCACGATGGCCGCGCGCTCCGCATAGCTCTTGCGCCGCCAGCTCCCGAAGCAGGTGGCGGCCGTCGCAAGCTTGGCCTCGACCTCCTTGTCGCTCAATTCCTCGAACGTCGTGAGAAGTTTACCGGTGGCGGGATTGAAGCTCTGGTAACCCATGGGATTATTTCCTCTGAAAAGGGAGCGCCCCGTCCGCGAAAGGCAGACGGCGTCTTTAACTCAAGCCTCGATGATTACTTTTAGCGCCTTTGTCTTGGCGGCGTTTCCGAACGTCTCGTAGGCGTCGAGTATACGGTCGAGCTTGAAGCGGTGCGTGATCAGTAACGTCGGATCAATCTTGCGGGAGGCGACGGTCTTGAACAGCATCGGTATCGTGACGGTGTCGACCAGGCGTGTGGTGATGGAGATGTTGCGGTCCCAGAGGCGTTCCAGGTGGAGATCGACCTTGACGCCATGCACGCCGATATTGGCGATGTTGCCGCCGGCCGTTACGATTTTTTCGCAGAGCTCGAAAGTGGCCGGGATTCCCACCGCTTCGATCGCTGTATCGACGCCGCGGTTGCCGGTCATTTTCATGACCACCTCCGCCGCATTTCCGTCGGTGCTGTTGACGGCCGAGGTGGCGCCGAAACTTTTGGCTACTTCGAGGCGATTGTCGTCGAGATCGATCATGATGATCTCTGCCGGCGAGTAAAACTGTGCCGTGAGAAGGGTGGCGAGCCCGATGGGACCGGCGCCGACGATGGCGACGGTGCTTCCGGGCTCGATCCTTCCGTTGAGCACGCCGCATTCGAAGCCGGTCGGCAGAATGTCGCTTAACATCACCAGTGCTTCTTCGTCCGCTCCCTTGGGAATGGGATAGAGGCTGTTGTCGGCGTGAGGAATGCGAACGAATTCGGCCTGCGTGCCATCGATCGTATTGCCCAGAATCCAGCCGCCAGTGTTGCAATGCGAGTACATCTGCTTGCGACAATAGGAGCAGCGGCCGCATGCGCTGACGCAGGAAATCAAAACGTGATCGCCCGGCTTGAACACGGTGACAGCGGCGCCGACGCTGTCAACAGTACCGACACCCTCATGACCGAGGATGCGGCCAGGCTTGCAGCTCGTAAGATCGCCCTTCAGGATGTGAAGGTCTGTTCCGCAAATGGTCGTCTTAGTTATCCTGATGATCGCGTCCGTTGGCGCACCGATTTCAGGTTTTGGCCGCTCATCCAGCGATTTCTTGCCCTTGGCCAGATACACGAGTGCTTTCATCGCTAACGTCCCTTGTTGCTGATTGATGTGCGCCGAATGCGGCTCCTGCACCGATGGTCCGCGATTTGTCGAAACTCGCGCGTGTGGGTCAGATCGCGTTGATCGTGGTCAATTGTGCCAGACGGCCAACATTGTTCCCGAGTTTTCTGCCGGCGCTGACCCATTCCGGGACTGTTGAGCGGCACTTGAGTGGGATTACGGGTTAAATCGCGTGCCGCAAATTCTCGCAAGAAGGGATCGCTCGCATCGGCTAGTACAAGCGTAACGGGTCGCGGAAGCGAATGTTCCGGTAACCCCATTGGATGATTTAGCGATTGACTCGTTGTCATCGCATGAGTGGACGCGGGAAAGCTAATGAACCGTCACTGGCTGGAGCGTGGACGAACGATGGTAGAACTCGCATTGCCGCTGTGAGAGGAATGCGCGATGCCGGGCGAAGATTGGTGATCTGCGTCGATGTCCTGCCTCGCGAAGGTGAATGCCAGGAGCACCATCGTGATCAGTATAAGATATAATGGCGCGAGAGTGGGCAATGCGGCCGCGTGTGGCGTCGCATCCCGTCCGACAATGTTGAAGCTGGCCCCGCTTGGCAAGAGCGCGACAAGGCGCGCAGCAATCGTTCTGTAGTTCACGTCGGCCAGTGTTCTACCGGGCAACGTCGAGATGAGAAATGCAAGTCTCTGGATGGCGTTTTCCGGCGACATCCGGCTCAAAATGCCAGCTTCGGCCCAAGGGTCGAGATCCGACCGCGCCAGCGCCGAAAGCACGCTCAGAAATCCTCCCTTATCGTCCTCTTCAACTGCCGCGTAGAGAAATGCATCGAATTGAGAGCGAGTCTGGGCGAACGAAACCGCGCGGGTCATTTGAACCACTCAGGTACTGCCCTTATCGAACGCCCCCATCGGGAAAATAGAGGCACGCTGAATGACGTCGCGCTTTCAAGTCGTCGAGCGAGTCGTTCTGCGAGCGGAGACATCAAAAAGCAGCTCCGCCGGAAAGTTCCATCCGCGTTCAAAAAGATAATTGCGAGTCCGGGCTACCGCAAAAATCCGCCATTTGCGTCACTTTTCTCGGCTTGCCCGGTCGATGAACACCGGATGAATGCGGAACGCCGCCCAGGTTCATCGTTAGGCACCATATTCGATAAGACGAAGCGCGCATTCACGATATGCGTCAAACACGAAAAGGACATTGGACCATGAAAACGATGGCGAGACTTACACTCGGTACCGTGATGGCCTGCGGCCTCGCTATCGCGGCGACGGCACCGGCTGAAGCGGGCGTTAGCGTCGGTATTGGGGTCGGCGTTCCGGCCTATGGATACGGTTATGCGCCGGGCTATGGATATGCGGCCCCATGTTATGGGCCTTACGGCTATGATCCGTACTACTGCGGCGGCTATCCCGGCTATTATGCGCCGGGCTATGTCGGTGCGTATTGGGGTGGAGGGCGCGGTTATTACGGGCGCGGCTATTACGGGCGCGGCTACTATGGTCGTCCGGCGGTTGGCCACGTTGGCTTCTCCGGTCATTCCAGCGTTGGCCATATCAGCGGCGGCCCCTCGGCGGGCCATGCGAGCGTCGGCGCCCACCGCTAGTCCCAGACAATCTAACAAGAATAAACACGGCAGCCCATTTGAGCTGCCGTGTTTTTTTATGGAAGCCGGCGCGGCTGGTGTACATTCTGACGAGCCTTTTCTATCGGGGCAGTAGCGATTTGGGAAAGAGCGCGCATCATCTGTGCGGGCTAGGAGGTGCCCAACCGATTCGCGCCGACGACCTGGCCAAAAAAATTTGGTATCAACTTGCAAACGTCGCACTTCTACGAACCAGACACACTCATTCGCGCCTGTCCGGTTCCTACCGGGGCGCCAGGAAAAAGCGCTACATGGCCTCGTGCGCGTTGACTTCGTCCGCGGACGCCAGGAGATGTGGTTCACGCCCAATAATTTGAAGAAGCTGTTCGAACTGCGCCGGCCGCGCCCTTCGCCGTAACGAGCGAAAGCGCGAAGACTTGCACGCGGAAGAATTTCCTTACCGTAGCCGAACGCTGGCTCGTGATGGTCAACGCGAATCCAAAGATGTCCATCGGATTAAGAAAGGCATGGCAGGTCTCGTCGGGTCATCAAGCATCGGCAGGGGCCAGAGTGTCGGGTTAGTAGCGCTGAAACGGTCTGATTTGACTGCACCTCGGCGAGGCCGTCACCATCTTTCGGAAGGCACCATCCTACAGAGGGCATGCGGGTTGACCGGATTGCTGGTTTCGAGTGGTGCGGTATATCGGTGACTTTAGAGGGGAAGGAAAACTAAGAGGCCAAGGTGATCTTTAAGTGTCTCGTATCTGTCGGATTCGCAGCGGCGTCGGCTACCCTCATAGCGCATGCAGCGGATGTGCATCCGGCAGTCTATAGGCTTGTTGAAGCTATTCCCCTGGGCGCGGGAGAACGGTGGGACTATGCGACCTTCGACCCGGCCACGGGACGCGTATT
>Ga0302324_100022131_pt1 | contig 12366 bp, 10 predicted proteins | sample Palsa_T0_1_FD_201949 | JGI IMG/M metagenome (GOLD analysis project Ga0302324, IMG submission 201949) | Peat permafrost microbial communities from Stordalen Mire near Abisko, Sweden - Palsa_T0_1 | ecosystem: Environmental > Terrestrial > Soil > Palsa > Peat permafrost | place: Sweden: Abisko...
ACTCTCATCGCAAGACCGGGATAAATTACCGTGTGCTAATGCCCCGAGTACACCGCGATGCCCGAGCACGGCGCGCCTGTCGTACACGACGATCCCGCCATGCTAGTGACGCCCGCCGTCGGGATGTAAACGTACCCATTTGCCACTATTGGCAGCGCAAACCTAGCGGCAGTGAAGGTGCTGCTGTTGTCGCAAGGCGAACCCGACGCGTTGTTGCACCAGAGCAGCGACAGGCTCTCCGCGTCGTAGGCATACAGCGATCCCTGGGCATGGCCGCCGACGGATGTCGTAGCCAGTCCCCAGACGACTCCGCCGGTGTCGCCGTTGGCGCTGACGATCGCCGAAGCGCCAGGATAGAAGACGCTGTCCACCTCGACCGTGGTATCCCGCATCGGGTTTATGAAGTACCCCGCGTACTGCCAGCCGACGCCCGTCACGTTCGGGCTGAAGCCAGGGGACACCGTGAGTTGCGTATCGTTAGTAACCTGCGTGATTGTCTGCGTCTGCCCACCCGCGGTGATCGTATCTCCGGGAACGACAGTGTATGTGAAACAGGAGCCGGTGGAGCACGGGCAACTCGGGGTGCAACTAGTGCCGTTCACAGCTACGCCCGACGTTGAGGAGATCGAGCCGTTCGCAGTCTGGTTCGTATCGTCGGACAACTGCAGCGCCGTCAGAGTTTCCCCGTGCGGCCAGAAATATAGGTACTCGTTGGGGGAGCCGTCGGGATATAACGCCAGACTCGTAATCCGATGACAAGCATCCGGCGACGTAAGGTCCTGGCACTGCGTGGCGTTCGCCCCGAACGTGAATACGCTGCCCGGATCGTTAGGCAGGAAGCCAGCCTTGCCACTCGTGTAATTGGGGTAACACTCGGAGGTTGAGGATCCGCAGAGATTTCCCCGCTTTAGCACATACCCGTAGCCCGCCTTGTCGATGGTGACTAGGCGATGGTTGCCGCCCAGGTCGCTGTACAGCAAGATCCCGCCTACCGCCATGTCGAAATCGTTTTGATTCATCCCCTCGAAAGTATACGATACCGGATTGATGTTGGCCGTCTGCCCCAACAGTTGGCTTTGAACTGGATTGCTATATGGCGTGAAGTATTCAATGGGAGCTTGGCTGAAAGCGGTCGACGATATCGTGAAATCCACCACGCTCTCGCTCCAGTTTGGGATGGGGTCAGGAGAGCGCCACTGGAGTTAGTCAAATTCTGTTGGAACGACCCATTCCCGATCCCGAAGTAGGCGTGAGAGACGTTCTCCGCGTCGGTGGCCGCAGCCCCGCCCCGCCCCGACATCCACATGCCGGCAGCGTGGCCGCAGACGTTGTACGACGACTGATAACTTTGGGTTCCATTGCCCGCAATGCAGGAGGTGGCGACCGGACCGGTGGTGGTGGTGCATGTGCTGCCCGTGCAAGAGCAGTTAAAATTGCAGGCAGGCCAATTCGGGTTGTTCGTACCCCCGATGGAGGCAGGTCCCGCAGTTGTGGTTGCGAACGCGAATTGCTGTTGGAGGCTCGTGTTATAAGCGAAGAGCCACCCATGGTACGGCTGCCCGGCTTCGGAGGTCTCGCCGAAGCCGAAGCCCACGTAGACCAGCAGGCCGACGCCCGAAACCGCCGGAATCGGGGCCTCCAGGAGCGCGGGGCGCTGTAGCGTCTCCCATGGTACGAAGCCTATGCAATATTCGCCCGACACAGGGCACGGCGGGCGGTGTTGACGAAGTTATCGGGCTTGTACGAGCCGAAAGAATAGCCTGTTATCTCCGGCGCCGGAGTCACAATATCGTATCCGGTGGTCAGATCGATCTTGTGAATGTACCACGCCTGGTTGCCGGTGCCGGAATTGGTCTCGCAGAGGCTTGTCACGTACATGACGTACGCGCCACCGGTAGTGTCGATCACGGGCGTAGAGACTACGCCGGCGAAAGGTACGCCATAGGGGATGCCGTTTGGCGCAGCAGATGGTCCCGGGAGCGTTCCGAGACCGCAATCGTCGTACCACAAGTAATTAGTTTTGTACGTCGTGCTGCTGGAAGTCGTCTGGGTATTCCGGTGCCAGATCAAATTGCCGGCGCCCGACCCTCCGGAATGTGCGGTGTCCCCGGCATTGAAAGCGTAAATACCACCGCCCAACGCCGCCACGATCAGCATGTTGCACGCTGGTTGTCCGCTAATGGTAAGGTCCTGGCAGTTCGCCTGGAAGCTGAAGTTCACCGTAATTCCCGGCACGTACAGCGGCTGCGCGAAAACCTGGTTCGTATCTCCGTTGGGCGCCTTATCGATCGCGAGCACTGGTCCGCCCCCAAAAGCGGCCGGCTGGATGATACTCTTAACGGCCGACGAAACCAGCACGGTCTCTTCTGAGTTGTACGATTGGCGCATATTCCCGTACTGTGAGGTGAGAACGCTTGGCTGTGCATTTAAGCGCGGCGCACCGTAAATGAAGGCGACGCTTATCAACGTCGGCGCAGCAAAAGCGCGGCGCGCGACTATACTGAAGCGCGTTGATTCTCTGTATTGCACCATAAAGGTCCCCTGATCTGTTTTAAAGGATACGCCCTCCGGGAGAACCCGTCAAGATAAATGTTGTGATGTCAAGCGAAATATCGCCCGTGACCGTACGATTTACCACGATTGCGCCCCGGCAGCACGCCGGCCGAGTAAACTAGGGCAGATTGACGCGGATCAGGCAGGACCCATTATCCCTCACCGATGTCATTGCGCCGGCTCCTCAATCGCCAGAATCTGGTCCGCCGCCACATCGTGCAGCACTTCGTGGATACGGCTGGGCCATTTAATATCGATCTCCCGGATCGTCTTCGACGCACCCAATCCAAAATGCACGCGCGAGTCGCTGGAGCAAGCATAGCCCACCGCAGTGGTCACCTCGTTATACTGCTTCGCGCCGTCCTCGCCGGTGACGCGGACCTGCGCCCCTAGCGCCATGCGGTTGCTCTTCTTGCCAATCAGTTTCAGCAGAATCCAGTGGTTCGCGTTCTTCGAAATATTATGGAAATATTTTACCTTGCCGTTGAGCACCGTGACCACCGCGTCGATCCGTCCATCGTTATCGATGTCGCCGAAAGCCACCCCGCGATGCGCCGCCGCTTTCTGAAAATCGGGGCCCGCCCCCGCGCTTACATCCTGAAACGTCCCATTTCCCAGATTACGGAAGACCGCGTTCGGCTCCTCGTATTTGCGGTTTGAAAACAGCGCCACGTTGTCCAGCACGTTGCCGCGCGCCACGAAGAGGTCCTTCCAGCCGTCGTTATCGAAATCGACAATCCCGTTCCCCCAGCCGGACATGTCGCGCGTCCCCAGCAGGTGCATTTGAAACGTGCGCTCCCAGAACTGGCCGCCTCCGCGGTTTTGAAACAGCGGAAACGATTCGTTCTCCACGGCCGTGTGCCAGATGTCCGGACGGCCGTCGTTGTCCACGTCCTTGAAGTCCGCGCCCATGCCGGAAATGGCCGTGCCGCTTTGGGTATACGCGACGCCCGCTTCCAGTGCGACCTCTTCGAATTTCTTGCCCCCCAGATTGTGGAACAGGAAGTTCGGACGATTGTCGTTGGCCACGAAGATGTCCATGAACCCATCGCCATCGTAATCGGCAATCGCCGCGCCCATCCCCTTGCCGAAGTATTTGGCGATGCCCGTTTCCGCGGATACGTCGGTGAAGGTGCCGTCGCCGTTGTTCCGGTACAGCGTGTTCGGCAGATTCGCGTAGTTTTTCGGATGGCAATAGGTGCGCAGCCCCGGCTTAGGAGCGCAGAACGGGTCTTTGTCCACTTCCCACTTGCAGTAGTTGGAGACAAACAGGTCGGGCAGGCCGTCGTTGTTATAATCCGCCCACGCCGCCGAAACGGACCACATTTTCTTGCCGTCCAGCATGCCTCCGCCCACATGCGCCTTATCCGTGACGTCGGTGAATGTGCCGTTTCCATTGTTGTGGAAGAGCTGGTTCTTCCCCGTGTTGAGCACGTAGATATCGGGCCAGCCATCGTTGTCGTAGTCGCCGATCGCCACCCCCATCCCGTACCCTTCGCCCGCCACACCGGCTTTCTCGGTGACGTCCGTGAAGGTACCATCGTGGTTGTTGTGGTACAGGCGATTCCAGTACCTGGGGCTTTCCTTTTTGAGTGACGGAATGGCCGCGCCGTTCACCATGTAGACGTCCAGGTAGCCGTCGTTGTCGTAGTCGAACAGCGCCACGCCGGCCACCATGGTCTCAGGTTGATTCTTGTTGGGAGTGGGCGAGCTATCGGAGACGAAAGCCAGGCCCGACCGTTCCGCAATCTCCTCGAAAACGATGGGCCCTGTGGCGGCGGACCCGGCCAGCAGCGCGCCAGCGCCGATTACAATAGGGATGAAAGCCTTCACGTTTCGGAAGTCTCATCCTAACATGCGGCGCACCATCGCCCTTCTCATCTCCGCCTTAGCGCTGTCCGCCCAGCCCCCTAAGCGCCCCAGCTTCGTGGACGCCGCCCCGCGCTCCAAAATCTCCTACAAGAGCAACAACAGCCCCGATAGCCGCAAGTATTTTCCGAAGCCCATGTGCGGCGGTGTTGCCATCTTCGACTTCGATAACGACGGCCGCCTGGACCTCTTCTTCACCAATGGCGCCAAACTGCCCGAACTGAAGAAGGCCGATGCATCCTACTACAACTGCCTGCTGAAGCAGCGCGCCGACGGGACTTTCGAGGATGTCACCGCCCATGCGGAACTGCTCGGCGAACACCTGGACTTCAACTTCGGCGTGGCGGTGGGCGACTACGATAACGACGGCTACGAGGATCTGTTCATCTGCAGCGCCGGCCGGAACGCACTCTATCACAACAACGGAAACGGGACGTTCACCGATGTGACAACGGCTTCCGGCATCGGCGGAAAGCCGCCCGATACGCTCAGCGTAGACGCCGCCTGGTTCGATTACGACAACGACGGCCTGCTGGATCTCATCGTCTCCAACTACACCTTCTGGAACCCGCGCACCGACATCCGCTGCGCTACGGGCGACAAGGAATACTACTGCGATCCGCGGCGTTACAAGAGTGTCCCGCCGCGCGTCTACCACAACCTGGGCCACGGCAAGTTCGAGGATGTCACCGAGAAGTCCGGACTGGCGAAATCGCCCGGCAAGGGCATGGGCATCTCCATCGCGGATTTCAATAACGACGGGCTGCCGGACATCTTCATCGCCAACGACACCGAACCCAATTCGCTGTTCATCAACCAGGGAAACGGCAAGTTCGAGGAAAAAGGGCTGGAGCTGGGAGTCGCTTACAACGACAGCGCGCGCACCGGATCTTCCATGGGGTCGGACGCCAAAGACTACGACAACGATGGCAACGTGGACATCTTCTATAACAACCTGATGGGCCAGGTCTGGCAGCTTCTGCGCAATCGCGGCAACCTCTTCATGTTTCCGTATGCCTCGAAAATCCAGACGCTGAGCTTACCCTTCTCCGGCTGGAGCACGGGGTTCATCGACTATAACAACGATGGCTGGAAGGATATTTACTCCGCCAATGGCGACGTGGACCAGGTGAACGAGAAATCCGCGCAGCACGACACGATGTTCGAAAACGTGGATGGGAAGACCTTTGTGGATGTGTCCGGCGAGATGGGCAAGGACTTCCTGCGCAAGGGCTACCAGCGCGGCTCGGCGTTCGGCGATCTGAACAACGATGGCGCGATGGATATCGTGGTCACGTCGCTGAACGAAACGCCGCGCATTCTGATGAACACCGCCGATAGCGGCAATCACTGGCTGATGCTGAGCCTGACCGGCCACAAGAGTGCGCGCGACGCGGTGGGCGCGAAGGTGAAGGTGACCACGGCTTCCGGACGGGTGCTTTACAACCATGTCGCGATCAGCGTGGGATTTATGTCGTCGAGCGACAAGCGCGTGCACTTCGGGCTGGGCGGCGAATCCAAAATCGCGTCTATCGAAATCCGCTGGCCCAGCGGGATTCAGCAGGTGCTGAAGGATGTTGCCGCGGACCAGATCTTGAAGGTTGAGGAGCCACACTAATAGCTTGCGCGCTTACCTGTATACAATCGTCCAAGATGGTTAGCCCTTTTTCTTCACGCTACCCAGTCCCAGCGTCTGGATCTCGCTGAAATCCACGCGCCGATGCTCATCCATCGCCAGGTTCGACAGGATCACCGCGGTGGAATCGTTCAGCCCGACTTCCAGATTCGACTTCGGCTTATGATTCGCCGGATCTTTGCAGCACAGGAAGAAGTCCTCCAACTCGATGGTCACCGGATTGCGGTCTTCCTCCGGCGCCATGATGCCTTTGCTGTAGAGCCAGCGCCGCGCGAATTTGCTTTCGCGGGCCAGGAACGAATCGCCGGCGTCCGCCGAATCCTTCGGCAGGAGCAGCGGAATCCCGCGCGAGGCCGCCGCCGTAGTCATCGTCGCGCCGGCTTTGAAGGTGTCCTTCTTGTCGGTGGCTTTCTTCACGTCCGGAGCCGAAACCGGCTTGGGCTCGCGATACCAGAGCGCCGTCGCCGGATGGTTGTCGTCTCCGATGGTGATCTCGATCGCGCCCGCCGTACCCATGATCACCTCGCCGAACTCCTGGCGCTGCGCCTGCAACAGGTCCAGGTGCGAACTGGTGCTGATGGAGCTGTACAACAGCTTGCGGCCGTTGGGGTAAACGTAGATCAATTGGATGTTGTCGTAGACGTCCCGGCCGTCCTTAAACGTATCGATGCCGCCCACGCCGATCACGTATTCGGGCGGCGAGCCGAACATCCAATCGGCCACGTCGATCTGATGCGAGGCCAGTTCGGCGGTGTTTCCGCCCGCGTACTCGCGATACATGCGCCAGTTGATCTTGCGCTCCAGCGAGGGGTCCGGCACCGGACGCCGCTGGTCGGAGTTGCGATGCCACTGGCCGCGGATGTGCGTCACGTTGCCCAGCACGCCCTGGTCGATCATCTGCTTGGCCGTCTGGTAGAACTGGCTGTAGCGCCGCTGCAGGCCCACTTGCAGCACTTGCTTGGGGTGCTCGGCCATCAGCGCGCGCAGCGCGTGCGCCTCTTCCGCCTTGTGTACCAGGCTCTTCTCGCAGAAGACGTGCTTGCCCGCTTGCAGGCTGTCCTTGGTGATCGGAAAGTGTTCGTAGAGCGGCACCGCGATCAGCACGGCGTCGATGTCCTTGCGCGCCAGCAGCTCGCGATAGTCCTTGAAGGCGGTTGGGTTGTTGCCCGCCGTGGCCACGCCTTTCTGCAGGTTGACGTCGTAGTTGTCGCACACCGCGATGCAGCGGCCCGCGTCGGTTTCGTGGAGATGCTTCAGCAGGTAATTGCCGCGGCTGCCTGTGCCGATAAAGCCGTATTGCACCTGATCGTTGGCGGCGTGGACTTTTTGGATGAAGGGCGCGCCTTGGGCCGCGGGCAGGGCTGCGGCGAGGGATGAAACGGCGCTGGCCGCTTTCACGAAATCGCGGCGGGTGACATCGTTGTCGAGTGCCATTGCTCCCAAATTGTAACATGCAGCTTTTGGGAACAGCTCTCCGCGGGAGCTACCGTATTGACGCAACCCGTCCATTTTGCCGTACAGTCGTTACGTATGCATCGAAAGGGCCGACGGTTTCAGCGCCGCGGAGCGCGGGTTACGGCGGATCAAAAAGCGCCCATAGATCGCGCCGGGTGCGCTCAAGGCAGGACCGTAACCGATTTTGTGGCTGGCGCGTTGCATGCCGAACAAACCGTCTGGAAGCTCACCCAGGAGCAGCGGAAGGTCTTCGTTGACGCACTGATGAATCCGCCAGTGCCCAACCAAAACCTGCGGGAAGCGTACAAGCGGTTCCGAAAATACAAGGCGTCTGCCCAACCTTCCCATTGAACCCTTCGGGTCGCAACACGACCGGCCGAACTTCTCATGCGGCATCCCGGCGCTGGACCGCTATTTTCACGGGCGCGTCAGGAAGGCGCTGCTGCCTCGTCATGTTGGGCGGCGCGGCGGTGATGGGATACTACACCTTGTCCGCCCACAGCATTGAGCGGGACGCCCTGCCCGAGGTCACGGTCAAGCATCCCTGCCACCTTGATGGGCCGGCTCGCTGTGGCCCTGAAGTACCGGCGCCAGCGTCTCGGTGATATTCCCCTGATGGATGGGCTGAGCACGACGACGTTTACCGGCGACACGGATTCCTACGGCTGCCACGGGGACAGCGGTTTTATACCAATGGAGACCATAAGGAAGCTGATCGGCGCGCAACGGCGGTGAGCTGCCGGTCATCCTTCTTTTGTTCACCGGCCCGATGGCAAAAATCCGAACGACAAAACGGCCGCGCCCAGCGTGCGGGGGTCGCTGCTCGCACGGAACGGCGGATCGGACTGGAACTCGGCCCCGACGGTCCCCGCGGGGCCGGGTGGCAGCGGCCAGCGCAACGTGCGGACGCCCGCCTCTGTGAACCGCGTGGTCCCCAGCGGCACGCCGTTCAAGCGCGCGCTGAAATCCGGGTGCCCCACCGCCGCCAGCAGTTTGGCGTCAATGCTCAAAACCACCTCGAACTGCGTGGCCCGCGGCGCGCGGTACAGACGGGCCGTGGCATGCGGCGCGGTCCAGCGGATGCCGTCTTCGAGATCGAACCAGCCTTCTGTCAACTGCCAAAAGGGTGTCAGCTCGTTCATCATGATGTAGGTCGCATCGGGCGTCTCCGGATTGTGGGCCGCGATCCAAAGCTTGCGGCTGGGCGCGTCCCAGACGAGCCTGGCAACGGCTGGACTGCGGAGCAGCGTCTTCGCCGCCGGGTCTTCCGTAGAGTACATCTTGATGTCCGTGCCCTGCAGCAAATAGCGCAGCGCGCCCCCCACCCCCCAGACATGCAGCGAGGGCGGCAGGCCGCGATACAGGAACACCGGAATACCCTGCAACGCAGCGGTGGAGGCTTGCAACTGCGCGACATAATCGCGGCGCTCGGCATCCTCGGCCAGTTTTTGGCGGCTGTAGTCGCGCAGATCGAGATAGTTCCAGGGAAGCCACGCCGCCAGAAATACGGCGGCCAGCAAGCCGAACCGTGAATCCGCCAGAGCAGATAGGACCATCGCCACGCCCACCAGGGGCACGTACCAATACGCGCTGAACAGGCGTCCCGGCAGGAACACCAACGGAACCAGAAACAGCACGGTGGCCGCCACGCCCAGCCAAACTCGCCGATCACGGCGGATGGCGGGCAGCGCCAGCAGCGCGAAGCCCAGGAAGGGAACTCCGAATAGTTCGGCCGCGTAGAACTGTGCGCCGGCGGCCAGCGCGGCGGGCGTGAAACGGAAGGTGTAATCGTTATCCCGGTTGGGGTTCCTGAGGATGCCTTGCAGCCCGAACGAGAGCGCCACCAGAAAAAACGGGATCAGCGGGCGCCATTGGCGCTTGCCGTACCAGATCTCGTAGCACGCCAGCACGGCCGGCAGCATCACGGCCAGCTCCTTCGATTTATACGCCAGCCAGAAAGCCAGGAACGATAGCACCCAGCGGCGCTGGATCCAGAACATCAGGCTGAGCAGGCAAAAGGCGCAGCAGAACAGATCGAAGGCATACATGGGTTTCCAGTACACGTCGAAAACCGCCATGTGGAAGGCGAAGAACAGGGCGCCCGCGCCCGCCGCGAAAGGCGAGGCGCCTAAGCTGCGCAAGATGATCCAGAGCAGCCAGACATTGAGTAAATGGACAAGATGGAGGGGCGCAAGATATTTCGCGAAATCGAGGCCGAAGGCGCGGCTCATGATGCGGAAGTAGAGGTGCCCAACCGGCCGGAAATTCTTGGCGTTGTAGACCGGGTTAACGATATCCTCGGCGAACTCCAAAAGCGGGGCCTGGGGCGCCCAACCTATGCTATCCAGCTCATCGCCCTGGAAAAAACCTTGGTAGGCGCCGCGATTGGCGACGAAGAATAAAAGCGCGACGGCGAGGAATAAGGCCGATCCGACCCATTTGTTCATAAGCGTCAACGGTCGATGTTATAACGCGGCAGTAGGGCAGCGCCATGCGCTGCCTTGCAGGCGGGCGGGCCTGGAGACCCGCCGCACGGTTGAAAACCCAGGCAACGTTTGAAGCCGCTGCTGCAACGCGGGGATAAATCCCCGCGCCGGCTCATCTGTGACCCCATTGCCGCTCAATAACTTAGCGGCTTCAATCCACGCCTGTTTTCGGGTCTGTAACTGCGAGGCGAGCTACGCTCGCCGAGCCGCCTCGAAAGGCGGCTGCGGCCAAGATTGGCCGCCCTCCAAGGTGGGGTCGTACCCCAGTTCAGACCGGCTCCAGCCGGTGGCCCCGCTAAAGCCCGCCCTCCAAGGCATTCCACCGGTTCTCATCACTATCCGTGGACCGCAGCATCCGAAACCGCGCCAGCCCGCCTCGCGATATCATGAACGGATGACATGGCGTTGATCGCCGTTTCCGGACAGCCTGGTTGCCGCTTCGAAGAAGTGGCGCGCATCGCCGCGCACCGCCTCGAGTTCGAACTGGTCAACGAATCGCGGATTCACTCGCTCATCGAACGCGAATTCGGCGCTGCGGCCGAGGTGCCGCAAAAGGCCCGCCCCGATCTGGTGGCGTCCATCCTGGCGCGGCTGGCCACCGAGCACCACATGGTGTATTGCGCGGCGGGCGCCGAGATGCTTTCGCGCCAGTTCCCAGGCACTTTGCGCGTACACATCGTCGCGCCGGATTCCGTGCGCATCGGCAATCTGATGCTGGACCGGCGCATCGAGCGGCCCGCCGTCCGCCAATTGCTCCGCGAGTTGGACGCCGGGCAGCGCGCCCAGTATAAGAGCACTTCCGGCCGGGCCACGGCGCTGCCGCACTGGTTCGATCTGATCCTGAACGCCGAATCCATGGATTCCGAACAGATGGTGGAGATGATTCAAGGGTCGGTGCGGGCGCTGGGCCTGAAGGAGCGCGGCCACCTGTCCGCGGCGGCCGAGGCGCAAATCCAGTTTCAGATCCGGCTGCGCTTGGCGCGCCATGGCATCGTGCCGCCCGGAGTGGTGCGGTTGCCCGGCAAGAACTTCGCCCATCAGAGCGAACAGATCTTCGCCAACCTGCTGGATTTCTACCGCATCGCCTGGGAGTACGAGCCGCGCAATTTTCCGGTACAGTGGGATGCGGAGGGCCGCATTTCCGAATCGTTCACACCCGATTTCTATTTGCCGGAGTTCGACCTGTACGTGGAGCTGACCACCATGAAGCAATCGCTGGTGACGCGCAAGAACCGCAAGATCCGGCTGCTGCGAGAGCTGTATCCGCACCTGAACGTGCAGATTTTCTATCAGAAGGATTTCGAAAACCTGATCTTCAAGTACGGCTTGGCGGAGCGGCCAGCGACAGTATGAGCAAAGATCCTTCCATCGAACGCATCCTGTTCACCGAAGAGCAGATCGCGCAGCGCATCCAGGAGGTCGCCGCGGAGATCACCGAGCGCTACCGGGGCCGGCCGCTCAAACTGGTGGGCGTGCTCAAAGGCTCGGTGTTCTTCCTGACCGCGCTGGCGCGCCAGATTCAAATTCCGGTGAAGATCGATTTTCTGGCCATCTCGACCTTTTCGAACAAATCCAGCGCGCCGGGCATCGTGCGCATCGCCAAGGATCTGGACGATGGCATCGAAAACGAAGATGTCCTGATCGTGGAAGACATCGTGGATACCGGCCTGACGCTGCGCTATCTTCTGCAAACGCTTTCCAGCCGAGGGCCCAACTCGCTGGGCGTGTGTACTTTTCTCGACCGCAATTCCCGCAGGTTGGTGCAGATCCCCGTGGAGTTCCGCTGTTTCGAAATCCCCGACCGTTTCGTGATCGGCTTCGGACTCGACCACAATCAGCTCTACCGTAATTTGAGCTACGTGGCGGTGATGAAGCCGGAGAAGAGCGCGTGATACGGGCCCGGCGGGCAGCCGTACGTAATCTCCTTACCGGCGTGCAAGGGTTGCTATGGGCTGTACTACATAAGGTGCAGGATTGGCAACCGACGATCCAGAGCGGACCAAATCCCGCTGATCTTTTTCCGCACTCCTGCGGGGAGCGAGCCCGTGCGGGAAAGTGCGGGAATGGCTGAAGGAACTGCCTGAAAGGGAGCGTCAGGCCATAGGCAAGGACCTCCTGCGGGCGCAATGGCGTTGGCCGGTGGGTATGCCGCTGTGCCGGCCGATGGGAAACGGATTGTGGGAAATGCGGACAGACCTCCCACCGGGCGCACCGCGCGCGCGTTGCTCTGCTCTTAACACGAGCACCCCGTGGCGCTGCACGCGTTCATCAAGAAAACGCGCACGACCCCGGTTGAGGATTTGGCCTTGGCCCGGAAGCGTAAGAAGGAGCTAGTACCTAATTGCATAAGTCAGCGTATTTTGATTT
>Ga0302324_100022133_pt1 | contig 12366 bp, 11 predicted proteins | sample Palsa_T0_1_FD_201949 | JGI IMG/M metagenome (GOLD analysis project Ga0302324, IMG submission 201949) | Peat permafrost microbial communities from Stordalen Mire near Abisko, Sweden - Palsa_T0_1 | ecosystem: Environmental > Terrestrial > Soil > Palsa > Peat permafrost | place: Sweden: Abisko...
GGAGACGGTGGCGGCTTTCGCAGAGAAAGTGGGAACGCCGGAGCGGCTGAAGATGCTGTGCCTGCTGACTTATGCGGACATCAAGGCGGTGAATCCGGAGGCGCTGACGCCGTGGAAGGCGGAAAACGTGTGGCAGCTCTACATTGGCGCGGCGAACTATTTGAACCGCAGCGCGGACCAGCGCGTGCACGGCGATGCGAACGGAGAAAAACTGGCGCGGCTGCGCAGCCTGGCTCCGGTGATGGGAGCGAAGTTCAAGGATTTTGTGGAGGGATTTCCGCAAAGATATTTATTGATGCACTCCGCCGAAGAGGTGATGCAGCACATGCTGATGGCGGAGCAGTTCAGCAAAGATACGGTGCAAGTGGATTTGAAGCGGGGACGGCACTGGTATGAACTGACGCTGGTCACAAAAGACAGGGCGTCTTTGTTCGCGACTTTGACCGGAGTGCTGGCGGCATGGGGAATGAACATTGTGAAGGCGAACGCATTTTCGAATCAGGCGGGAACCGTGGTGGATACGCTTTTCTTTACCGACCGCTTTCGGACCCTGGAGTTGAATCTGTCGGAGTGGCAACGGTTTAAGGACAGTATTGCCGCAGTCCTGGCGGGAGCGGCGGATCTCGAAAAGATGCTGCGCGACCGGCAGCGCAGCGAGAAGAACCCCCGGATCAGGGTTACGGTGGAAACGCGCATCGATTTTGACGATGCATGTTCTTCGACGAGCACGCTGCTGCAGGTGATTGCGCAGGACCGGCCGCGGCTGCTGCACCGGATCAGCTCCTGCCTTTCGCGGCAGCGGTGCAATATTGAAATTGCGTTGATCGATACCGAGGGGCAGATGGCGATTGATGCATTCTATTTGACGTCCGAGGGGAAGAAGCTTACAGCGGAGCTGCAGAAAAAAGTGGAGAAGGCGCTGACGGAGGAGTTGAAAGGTCTCGAGCTGGGAGGATGATCGGCAGGCCTCTGAGATCGCGTGACCTCAGGGGGATTGAAGAACAAGCGCAAAGTCAAAGGCAGCGGGCAAGAGTGCCCGCCCACACGAGCGCTGCTCCATGCGGGCACCGAGGTGGTACCATCCCCTGCTGACAAACTGAACTCATGAGAAAACGAAGTCTATTGGTCTCGTCATCTTCACTGCTGCTGGCGCTGCAAGGATTCTGTGCGGCGCAGGCGCCGTCGCAACCGGCGACGGCACATGCGATTGTTTTGCATGCGGCCGGATTGCTGGACATCAAGAACGGACGTGTGTTGAAGCCGGGCGAGGTGCTGGTCCAGGGCGAACGAATCGTAAAAGTGGGGACGGCGGTGAAGCGTCCAGCGAGTGCGGAGGTAATCGATCTTGGAGAGCGCACGCTGATGCCGGGATTGATCGATGCCCACGTGCATTTGTTTCTGCATCCCGGTGCGGAGGATTTGCAGACGGTGCAGGAGTCGGTGCCGCAGCGCACGATTAAGGCGGTGTTGGCAGCCCGCGCTGATTTGATGGCGGGATTTACGGCGGAACGCGACATGGGGACTGAAGGCGCGGGATCGGCCGATACTGCGGTTCGCAATGCAATTAACGAGGGGCTAGTGCCGGGGCCGCGGTTGCGCATCAGCGGAAACGCCATCAATATTCTCGGCGGACACGAAGACGCGATCGGCTATAACCCGGCGCAGCATGTGCTCTCGAACGCCGATTATGCGAACGACGCCGCCCAGCTGGTGGAAGTCATGCGTGAGCAATATAAGGAAGGCGCGGACTTCACCAAGATTTATGAGACGGGGCCAGACACCGTGCGGGAAGGGCAGTTCTCGACGATTTATCAGTACACAGAGGCGCAACTGAGTGCCGCGGTCGCGGAAGCGGCGCGCGTCAACAAACGCGTGGCGGTTCATGCTACGGGCGAACCGGGCACGTTATTTGCCGCGCAGGCGGGAGTAGCATCCATTGACCATGCCAACCAGCTGGGCGATGAGACGATGCGGCTGATGCGGGAAAAGCAGATTTTCGCGGTGCCGACTTTTACCATTTTTGAATATTTTGCCGAGCATGCGGCCACGCCGGCGCAGGCCGAGCGCGAACGCCAGATGCTCGATGTAAAGGTGAAGGATTTTGGCAAGCAGGTCGCGGCCGGTGTTCCAATGGCGGTGGGGTCGGACGTAGGGCCGTTTCCCCACGGGACGCAAGCGCGGGAACTGGTGCTGATGGTGAAGTACGGCATGTCGCCTCTGGCGGTGCTGCGAGCCGACTTGCTCAATGGCGCGAAGCTGCTGGGTTGGGATGGGCAGATTGGCGCGCTCGAGCCCGGCTATTGTGCCGATATCGTGGCGGTCTCGGGCGATCCGCTCGAGGATATTAGCGCGGTGCAGAATGTATCGTTCGTGATGAAGGACGGAGTCGTCTATAGGAAGTGAGGGGCAGAAGTGTCTCGCGTGATACCGAGCGCTCACTTCTTCGCATAAGTTTGGTGGATGCCGTTCCGTGAGTTGGTCACGGTGAAGGTTCCGTCGGAGGATGCTTCAACCTTAATGTACTGGCCGTCGGGTTGCTCCGACGGATTGGCAACCCGTTCTGCGACGACGTTGTGTTCCTCGTCTGAATTCATCGCATAGTGGAGCTGCCAAACGTCTTCAATGCCGGGAGAATCGTGCACGATTTGCCAGGCTGCGGGGCTTGCGCCCTTGTGCGCTCCGTTATCGAAAATTGCCACTCGCGGGTGCACGGACCACACCAATGCCTTCGAGTTCGAAAGGTCGCTGCCGTGGTGAGTCACCAGGAACAGGTCTGCGGTGCCGATCAGATTGTTGGGGCAGACGAGTTCGAGCTCTTTTTTCTTGGTGAGATCGCCGAGATCGAGGAAACGAAAGCTGCCGTGCTGCATCAGCAGACCCAGCGAACGGGCATTCTCAGTGATATCTTCCTCGGGCGCGGGCTCGGTGGAGCAATAAGGATTGGCCGTTCCGGCTCCGGGAAAAGGAGATTGGATGAGGTTCCCCGCCGCACTCAAAATGTGCACCTCCAAACCTTTGAGAGGGAGTCCCATGCCGGGCGTGGCGACGATGTGGGGATGGACGCCGATGGCTTTCTCATAAGCGTCATAATTCCGGCGAGTCGCGTCGGAGTCTTCCTGATTTGGACCGTGGTCGACTAACGTGCCGACCTTGATCCGCTCCAGAAGTTGAGGAAGTCCTCCGACGTGGTCGTCATGGTAATGCGTGATCAGAACATAATCGATGTGGTTGAGGCCGGCGGCGTGGGCTGTGGCAACAATCCGATCTGCATCGCGACCGCTAACGCCGGGCCAGCCGGTGTCGATCAGTAGGGACTGGCCGGATGGAGTAACGACGAGCGTGGACTGCCCGCCCTCGACGTCGATGAAATAAATCTGCAATCGCTTCTCTGCGTGGGCCGCGAATGCGGCCGGGACAAGGGCAAGACAAACGATCAGCGTAGGAAATGCCTTGAATAAGCCGCGAAGACTTACAGAATGTGGACAGACGGTGTGGGCGTTGATAGTGTCGGCGGCCCCGAGAGTGGCGTTACCAATCTTCGCGCGGAGAATCGTCAGAGAAATCACTCTTCCCATCGGTCTTTTTCCAGTCGTTTTCCCCTAATCGTTTTTTCTCCAATCGAGGTCCGATTCGTTGCGATTGTTGTCTCGAGTCTGATTGCGTTTGCGATAGCAGACGACGATTACGCCGATGCTCATGAACGTTGGAGGAACGATGAGGATCAGGATCCCGCTGCGCAGGGCCTGAATCATTCGCGAACCCGAGGAGGCGGCTTGGGTATAGCAGAGCGCGCAGCCCTGCGCTAACGCCGGCAGCGCGGACAACAGGACGAACGGTGCCACGACCGCGACCACGACAATCCAGAACGGTTTCGAGAACTTCATGGTTGCCTTCTGGCCGGAGCTACTTCGCCCATGGTACACCGTCAATCAGGCGAAAGCTGTCGGTCCATCCGTATTGCAAGCCTAGGAGAACGGCGACGCTGAAGATCAGGACAAACCACCGGAAGCCGCGATTCTCCGACAGATGCATGAAAAACAGAATCGCAAGACCGGCTTCGATGACGGCGACTCCCATCATGCGCACAAGCATCTGCGCTGTGCTGATGTTCTGATAGGCAATGACGAACTGGATGGCCGCCAGGGCGAGCAGGCAAGCGTAAACGATCAGGTCTTTTCCCGTACTGCTTTTGTGCGCTGCGCCGGTAGTCACAGTGATTTTGCTCCTGCCTCTTTCCGCTTAGTGGGCCAGATTTAAAAGATAGACCAGCGGGACTACGAACATCCAAACCACATCGACGAAGTGCCAATAGAGACCCATAACTTCAAGGTCATCGGCCTGATAACGTCCGCGCTGGTATTTGAGGGCTACGGCAAAGAGCGCGATCACGCCTCCAGCGACGTGGAGAAGGTGAAGGCCGGTGATGCTGAAAAACAAAGAGCCTAATAGCGGCGTACCCCAGGGATTATGGAATAGGGTGGCGCCTTCGTTGACCATTCCCATCCATTCCCGAAGGTGAAGGGCGGCGAAGAGAATTCCGAAGAGAGCGGTAATCAGCGTCCAACGGAAAGCTTTGGCCTTCTCGCCAGCCTGCGCGGACTGCACGCCAAAGAGCATGGTCAAGCTGCTGGTGAGCAGAATGAGCGTCATCAGCGCCACGTTGGTGATGCTGTGAAAAGGCTTTGGCCAATCGGGGGTGGCGTTGCGTATGAAGCCGTAGGCTACGAGACAGGCGGCGAAGGTCGCGGTGTCGGCGATGAGGAACAACCACATCGCCAACTTTTTTGCGGGTACGGAAAAAGCTGGCGCCGTCATTAGATCCGTCGCTTGCGATCGCGACACCTGCGCGTGAATCGAAAAATCGGCCTGGCGCACGTTGCCTCCTATCCTTGAATGGTTAGAGCTTTATCCAAAGCAGCAAAAGCAGATACACCCACAAAGCACCCATGAAATGCCAGTAACGCGAGGTGGCATCGAGGGTGCTGTGTTTTAAGACGGACTTTTTCACCTTTGCGATCACGCGGACTAAACCGCCGAGCCCGCCGAATACATGCAGCGCATGCGCTACCGTCAACACATAGAAGAATGCGTAATTGATGTTGGTGGAAAGTTTGATTCCCTGGGAGATAAGCTGGAGCCAAGCTAAGGTTTGACCTGCGACAAAGAGCAATCCCAGGAACAGAGTCACGTACAGCCAGCGAGCCGGACTGGCGTTTTGACTGGCATCGCGCGGATCGCCCATCAAGGCCGCGATGCGGCGGCGGGACATTTCCAGAGTGACGCTGCTGGCGATGATAACCAGCGTATTCAGATAAAGCACAGGCGGCAGGGTGATGCGCTGCCAATCGGAGGCAGCGCCCTGACGAACGATCAGGGCGCTGGTCAACGCGGCAAACGTCATGGTAATGGCCGCCAATCCTACCCAGATGCCGGTACTGGCGGGTGGAGGAGAAGAGTTCTTAACCTCGCGCAGGTTTCCGTCGGCAGGAACCAGATTCCGCCGGCCTCCGTTGCCGGAGCCGTCGCTGGGTGAATGGTCAAGATCGATTTTCGGCGCTTCGGGAACCGTGGTTGCCATACTGACTCCTTACTCTTAGAAAACCTGACGCTTTGATCATCATTCCAGACTACTTCGATCCTTAATCACTTCTCCTCGTGCGGGTTGTTGAGTTGCTCGGGCGAAGTTTGCATTATGAAATCGCTGCTTGCACCCTCGACGTTGAACTCGTAAGGATCGTGGTACACCACCGGCATCTTGTCGCCAAAGTTGTTGTGGGGCGGCGGGGTGGCCGTGCTCCACTCGAGCGACGTGCCTTCCCACGGATTATCCGAAGCAGGAGCGCCCCAGAAGCGGCTGTGGATCAGGTTATAAAGGAAAATGAACTGAACCAGACCCGTGGCCGCGGCGGCGACGGTAATGAACTTGTGCACCGGGATGAGCGCAATCAGGTAGTCATCGGTGAAGGCCTGATAGCGGCGCACGTTCCCGGCGATGCCGAGGTAGTGGAACGGCATAAAGATGCAGTATGCGCCCACGAAGGTCAGCCAGAAGTGGATCTTGCCCAACGTATCGTTCATCATGTGGCCGGTCATCTTGGGGAACCAGTAGTAGGTTCCTGCGAAGATGCCGAACATGGCTGCGATTGCCATGACCAGGTGGAAGTGGCCGACGACAAAATAGGTGGCATGCAGCATGATGTCGATGGCAGGCTGCGCCAGGAAAAATCCGCTTACCCCGCCGCTGATGAACATGGAGATGAAGCCGAGCGCGAATAGCGATGCCGAGTTGATGCGCAACCTGGAACCATACAAACTGCCAAGCCAGATCAAGACCACCACGGTGGCGGGGATGGTGATGACGAGCGTGGGGAATGAAAAGGCCAGCGAGGAGAAGGGATTCATGCCGCTGACGAACATGTGATGGCCGTACACCATGTAACTGAGGACGGCCAAGGTCCCCATGGCATAAATGACTACCCTGTGGCTGAGGAGCGGCCGACGCATGTTGGTGATCAAGATGTGGGAGACGATGCCCATTCCAGGGAGGATTGCGATGTAGACCTCGGGGTGTCCGAAGAACCAGAACAGGTGTTGCCAGAGCAAGGTCGATCCACCGGAGTGAGGTAGCAGCTGGCCGTTGATTACTTCGTTGGAGGATACGAAGAAACTGGTTCCGGCGACGTGATCGAGAATGAGGAGAACGCAGGCGGGCATCAACACCGCGAATGCGGTCAAGCCCATGATCGAGGTGATGAACCAGGCCCAGACGCTCAGCGGGAGCCGCATCAGAGACATGCCTTTACAGCGCATGTCGAGAGTAGTGGTGATGAAGTTCAACGAACCCAGCAACTGCCCAATACAGAAAATACCGATCGAAGCGGCCCAAAGAACCACGCCCAGACCCTGGCCGGGGCCGGCCACCGAGCCCACTGCGCTCAGCGGGGCATACTGCGTCCAGCCGCCTAGGGTTGGGCCGTCGGGCACGAAAAACGACGCGACCAGAACCACGAAGGCTACGAACGTAACCCAGAAAGACATCATGTTGAAATGCGGGAAAGGCATGTCTTCCGCCCCGACCTGGATGGGCAGGAAGAAATTTCCGAAGGCGGCGAAGGGGGCAGTGGTGAGTACAAAGAAGACCATGATGGTTCCGTGCATGGTCATGAGTTGCAGGTAGTACTCGGGAGTCATCACGTCGCCGGGCGCACCGGTCTTGGAAAGGAAGTGCAGACCGGGAATGGCGTAGCTGCCCCAGCCCAGATGGATGCGCATGATCCAGGAGAGCACCATGCCGACGAATACGGCGAACAAGGCCAGCGCGTAATACTGCTTCCCGATGACTTTATGGTCGAGACTGAAAATATGTTTGCGGATGAAGCTGATCGGGGCTCTATGGTCGTCCCCCGGTGCCGGCGTATCGTGCATTGTGTGTGCTCACCTCGAACGAGATGGATTGTCCAGTCGCTCAGGGGCTAAAGCCCTCATGAATGGTGATGCTTTACGCGGCGATGAAGCGCCGCACTTCCAAGTGTTTTATTGCAGAGCTGCCTGCTGTTTGATCCAGGTGTCGTAATCTTCCTGGGACTTCACTTCGAGATACGCCTTCATGTTGTAATGGCCGAGGCCGCAAAGCTGAGTGCAGACGATTTCGTACCTGCCAACTTTGGTTGCAGTGAAGTGAACCGACAGATCCAACCCCGGGACAAAATCCTGGTGGACGCGCAACTCCGGAACGTAGAAAGAGTGGCCCAAATCTTTCGAGTGCATCAGCAGGTGAATCTCGCGGTTCACGGGAATCGCCATTTCGGCAGTGACGATATCGTCCTTGGAAGCCTGATCGTTAGTGGTATCGAGACCGAAGAAATTGCCGCTCGCCTCATTGATCTGGTCTGGATGCAGCGGGCCGAACTTTTCGTCGGGGCCGGGGTATCGGAAGTAAAACGCGAACTGTCCCGCCTGCACTTGAATGGGCATGGCGTCGGCTGCGGGTGGGGTGAAGTACTCATTGCCCCAGGCCTTAACTCCAAACACGCCCAAAGTCAAGACCTCAGTGCCAACCAGCAGGAATGCGGCCATGACCAGGCCCACGGCGCCACCGGGGAAGCGCTTAATCTTGTCACCCGGCTTGGGACTGGAGAACTTCCAGATGAAGAAAGCCAGGACGAATTGCGAGGTCAGGAACGCGATCCCGGTCTCCATCATCGTGTCGGCAAACTGCTCGTCGATGAGATGCCCTTGGAGGGATATATCTTCGGGCATGGGCCATATGTGCATGACGATGGGAACAGCCGAGCCGATTGCGATCAATACTATGGTCACCGCGAGTATCTTCGCCATGTCATCCCGCCCTGGGCCGGTTCTGCTCCGGCATTTTGTCGGAACGCCTGGTCTTAAGGCAGCGGCGTTCCTACGTTCAGATCTGTAACCAAAGGTTACTGCGGGCTTACTTTGCCTTAAAAGTGAAATCGGCAGTTGCCGATCCGCCGGCAGCTACCGTGACTTTTTGCGTTTGGGTGCCGGCGGTCTCCTGCCACGCTGTGACTGTGTAGCTTCCGGGAGGCACATTGTTGATCGTGTAGGAGCCGTTAGTATCTGTGGTCGCGTAAGGGCCTTTGACCACGACGAACCACCCATGCATCCAGGGATGGATGTTGCACTGTACGGGAATCATCTCCGGCATTTTCCAGCTCTTCTCGATGGGCGGGGCTCCCGGGGGCTGAGACTGGTTCCAGGGAATGTTGCCGGTCATGGGGTTGGGCAGGGGGTGAATGTTGTGCGCGGTTTGGTCACTGGTTTTCACCTCAAACGTCTGATTGACGTCCATCGCCAGCACGTGCGGCGCATACACGCAATTTCTTTGATCGAATACGGGCACCGACATTGGCACTTGCGTCAGAGCGCCGTCAGGCAAGCCATCGGAAATGTAGAGCACCACATTCGCCAAGCCTCCACTGGGGGCAACCACATACGTTTCGATGTGGGCAGGATCGCTCGCATGGGCCTTGACGCAGTATGGGTCCTTCGACATGTCGATGCCCCGCATGTGAGGAGCCGGGCCGTCAAGCTTGACCGTTCCGGTAATTTTGCCGTCTCCGGCAGCGTTGACTCTCTGGCCCAGAATTAATGCGGCACAACAAACTAATACTACAAGCGATAGTAAGGCAGCAGGATTGTATCGATTTCTCATGGAAATCCTCACTTATCAGGAACTACCAGGCGCTACGCAAAGACAAGAACTCAGCGCGCAATTCTAGCGCCTATTGTTGTCCTGCCGGGGCAGTTGGATCAACCGGCTTCAGCGATAGTTGCTTTGCCATTTCTTTTTCCTTGCTCTTCTGTTGCATGAAGGTTCGGAGATAGAAGACCAAGTCCCAGGCCTCATCGGGCTTAATGTTGTCAGCATACGAAGGCATGGGCGTGCCGTCCAAGCCAGTCATGAAGATCCGGTAAATGTCGGCATCCGTATTGCCGCACTTTGGCCGCGAGCCGTCGGTAAAGTTGAAAGCCTGGATGGGACGGCCCAAGTCATCGGTGAGAGTCGAAGCCGACGGACCATTGGCCATGCCCTGCACGCCGTGGCATTTCCAGCACTGTACCCGGGCAAACAAATCACGGCCCGTCTTGATGCGCTCGGGGGTGACTTCTGGCTCGGGAGGAATGGTGATGGGCGTTCCGGGCTTTTCATTCAGCCATCGCGGAGAAAAGTGCTTTACCCAAGCCACGAGGTCGGCACGCTCCTGCTTGGTAAAAGTGTTCCACTGAGGCATGTTCGAACGATCGAGGCCACGGGCGATGGTGTCGAACAGATCCTGGTCGGTAGGCAAGGTGCCGGTGGGAGTGGAGCGGCACTTAAACACGGCCAATTGGAAATCGCGGGGCTTGGGGTCGACCCAGGGAAAGTTTTCACCGTTGCCATCGCCGAGTTCGCCATGGCAACCGACACAATACCGACGATAATCATACTTGGCGTCTTTGGCGTGGCCGTTGATATTGCCGATGTGGCTCTCCATGCCGAGGCGGCTCTCTATGTCAAGGGTCGGGAGCTGCGCCGAGGAAGCCAACGGCAGCGCCAGAATGGCAACCGTGCCCAACAAGAACGACCACTTCTCTGATGAAGTCTGCATGTCCATCCTCGCTAGAAATCGAAGTCAAGTCCCATCAGCAATTCGCTGGTGTTGATATTGGTGAGTGCTCCGGTGAAAAGATTTGCCGGCCCGGTACCGTCCTGATGCAGCCAGTTGTACTCGTTGTGCCACGCCAGGCCGGCTCGGCTCGTCATGAACGGGTTGTAGCGGAAGCCGATGGTGTAGGTGGAAATGTTGCCGAAGTTGGAAGGCGTGGGGCCGAGGATGCCATTGGGTCCGACTGTCGTGTAGGCCGAACCATCCGCCTGCTGCGACATGCGTTCCAGTTCATATCGACCGATGAAGATTAACTGTGGACTGTATACGTAATGTGCTTCGAAGGTCGCGCCGTTCCAGCTGGGCGCCTGTGATCCCGTGGGAAGAGCCGTCCCGGGCACATTGTTCAAGAAGGGACAACCGGGTGCGGGACTCGAGCAGGTGGCGGTGGTGCCGCCATTACCGTCTGTGCCTACTGCGTTGCCATAACCCTGCCCAAACCATGGGTTGTCCGAGCCGTGTTGAGTCACGACTGTAAGATCAAAATGCGGGCCGAAGTAGAATTGGCCGACGAAGCCCTCGCGACTGAAGCCCTTATTGCCAATTCCTGAGCCGGCAACGGGCACCCCGCCAGCGGTGAGATAATATGTTGCCGCTTGTCCGACCATGGCGTAGAAACCGACGCGCTGAACACCCAGCCTGCCCAGATCAAAAGCCTGGCTCCCGGTAAAGAAACCCGTATAGGAGTTGGCTCCCAGGGTCAGGTTCACGTTCCCATCATTCGAACTGATCAGGGAGGCGCCGATGCGGGTGCGATCATCCGCCGAGTGTCCCAAGTACTCGATGCCGAGCTGGTTATCGCCTATTTGCCCGAAGATGTTTCCGTCACCCACAGGGATGAAGTGATAGGTCTGATAAATACCACCGTTGCCGGTAAGTGTCAGAATGCGTTTTTCAGAAAGGAGGTTATCGAGTTCGAACCGGCCCAACTTGATATTGAGCCAGGAGCTGTGAACGATGTTATCCAGGCGCAGAAAGACCTGCTCAAAGTGAAAAGCGCCTGTGGGATCCGCGGATGGAAGCACATAGAAGGAAATGTTCTTCTCCAGAGTCCCGGCGGTATGGAAGTCGAGGCCGCTCAAGTCAAAGCCTGAGGTCGAGATGCGCTGGATCGCTTGCCCACCGTCGGGCGCTCCGTTCGTGTAGGTGTCAACTTGGACCTTACCGACGCTCACCCGGTGCCAAATGGGCGTGATGCGGAAGGTGACCGGCCAATAGCCGGGATTCTGCCAGATGGGGGCATCCCGATCGTTCATGAGCTGGTAGCCGTTGTCTTTGAACTTCTGGCCGAAATAATTGAGCATCGGCCAGGATTCGTGGCAGGCGGAGCAGCGCAGGCCGTACTTTCTGGCGAAAGCGGGGAGGGCGTTCGCGGGCTGGCTGCAACTGAGAACCACCGATGTGACAACCAGAGCGACGGCCGCAAAGGAAGTCGGAAGCTGAAAGAAGTTGTGCAGATGAAAACGACGCGAAGCGTGCATAGCCGGACCCTCGGCAAGATCAAATGAAGATCTGGTCTATTTAACGAGGTTGCCGTAGTGGCAAACAAGTTGACAGGCTGGTGCCGGGCGTACGAGACTCGCTGAAGTCTGGAACTGAAGTTATGGCGGATTCAGAAAGGGCCACTCGAGGGGGCACTGTTCGCGCCGACGCCACTGGCCGGGTCCGTTCCCTGGCGGCAAGAGGTTCGTTGCTGCTTCTGCTGTTAATCTGCACGGCTCTTCCGCTGGCTGCGCGGGACAAAGACAAGCTGCATTATGGGGAAGGCTTGATCGTCAACATTCCTGTGCCGGAGAGTGAAGTAGAGCAAGTGGTAGAAGATGTGGCGCAGAATGGCGTGATCCGGGGAACCAAGGAGTACAACAAGGACGAATTCGTGAGCGGTGCAAAGGCTGCCGCGTCGTCGCGAGCGTTTCCGGTTTGGGATGGAGGCGGAAAGGTCTTCTACAAAATCCGCGAGCAAGCGCTCGATCCACGCAACTTCAAAGACAGCAGCGATGTGGGGACGCTCGCCGTACGCTATGTGGTACAGCCTCAAGGCGACAAGAACACGATCCTGCGCGTCGACGCGATTTTTAAAGAAGACTTCCGCCAGATTATTCATCAATCGGACGGTTCGGTGGAAAGCGCCGAGTACAAAGACATCCAGGAGCACATCGAAGCCATTGAGGTGATGAAGGAGCAG
>Ga0302324_100022134_pt1 | contig 12365 bp, 2 predicted proteins | sample Palsa_T0_1_FD_201949 | JGI IMG/M metagenome (GOLD analysis project Ga0302324, IMG submission 201949) | Peat permafrost microbial communities from Stordalen Mire near Abisko, Sweden - Palsa_T0_1 | ecosystem: Environmental > Terrestrial > Soil > Palsa > Peat permafrost | place: Sweden: Abisko...
GGGATCTCGGCATCGTCGGCGAACGGAACATCAAACTCTTCGCCGTTCTCGGTGCGATATCGCGCAATCTGGCGCGGCGCCAAGTCGTGGTTGCGGTCGGTCTCGTAGCTAACGGCTCCAAGGCGACTGCCTCTTAGGACACGATCGGCCATTGGTACCCACTCCTCTTAAAGTCTTCTTAACACCTAGCGCCCTGAACAACGTCGCAACCGGCGAGGTAGTTCCCGGGCATCCGGGCGACCCGACATTCCATGATACCGGGATTCGGACGGCACCCCGACTAAAGTCGGCCCCGTGACACGCCGCGTCCGCCCGCAGCCATGCCGTTGGTGTGGCCGCGACGTCGCCGACAGCGGGATGGGCCGTCGCCGTCAATACTGCAGGCAGTCGTGCCGGCAGCGCGCCTACGAGCAGCGGGCCTCGATCAACGGTGTCAAGGGTGCGTCGTTGCCCGCCGACGCGGTGGTGCTGTCTGCGGAGGAGGCCGCTGACCTCTCCGACCGCGTCTACCAGGTGCGATGCGCAGCGGAAGACGTCGCTACCGCACTGGACGAAGGTGCGGGTTCGCCGGAACTGCGGGAGCTGTGCGCGACCCTGATGCGCGCCGCCGAGGCCGCCGACGGGTGGCGCTGACCGGGCTTTAGCCTCGGCTGACTGGTGGCGGGTACAGTCTCGCCATGGATCGCTGGGCAACGCCGGAATCAGTTGCGGAGCCAGGCCATGGACGGGGTGGGCGAGTCGGCGCCCGCCGACGATGTTTGCCGGTCCAAGAGCAGGTTCGACGTCAGACGTACGGCGAGTGACTCTGCTCCTCATCCAGGGCCGCATTCCGGATTGAGCGACGACCGACGTTAGGCGAGGGGTAACGACATGGCTGACCAACTTCAGCATGCAACCGAGGCGTTGCGGAAAGCTCTGGTCCAGGTCGAGCGCCTGAAGAGCAAGAACCGGGCGCTGCTGGAACGCTCCGGCGAGCCGATCGCGATCGTCGGTATGTCGTGCCGATTCCCGGGCGGGGTCGACTCACCGGACAGCCTGTGGGACATGGTCGCTGACGAGCGCGATGTGATGTCGGAGTTCCCGACCGACCGCGGCTGGGATCTGGCCGGGCTGTTCGACGACGACCCCGATGCGCCGCACAAGTGCTACGCGCGCGCCGGCGGATTCGTCGACGACGTGGCGGGTTTCGATGCGGCATTTTTCGGCGTGGCACCGAGTGAGGCACTGGCCACCGACCCGCAGCACCGCATGTTGTTGGAGTTGTCGTGGGAAGCGTTGGAGCGGGCCGGAATTGACCCGACCACGCTGCGGGGCAGCGCCACCGGAGTGTTCGCCGGAATAATCGCGCAGGGCTACGGGATGCTCGCCGAAGAGATCGAGGGCTACCGGCTGACCGGTATGACGTCCAGCGTCGCGACCGGCCGAGTGGCCTACGTGCTCGGCCTGGAAGGCCCGGCGGTGTCGGTCGACACCGCATGCTCATCGTCGTTGGTGGCTTTGCACATGGCGGTGCAGTCGTTGCGTTCGGGGGAGTGCGATCTGGCACTGGCCGGCGGCGCGACGGTCAACGCCACGCCAACGGTTTTCGTCGAATTCAGCCGGCATCGGGGCCTGTCTCCGGATGGCCGGTGCAAGCCCTTCGCGGGGGCGGCCGACGGGGTCGGCTGGTCCGAGGGCGGCGGAATGCTAGTGGTGGAACGGCTTTCGGATGCCCAGCGGTTGGGCCATCAGGTGCTCGCGCTCGTGCGCGGTACTGCGGTCAACCAGGACGGCGCTTCCAATGGGCTCACCGCGCCCAACGGTCCTTCCCAGCAGCGGGTGGTGCGCACGGCGTTGGCCAACGCCGGGCTGAGCGCCGGAGAAGTGGACGTGGTCGAGGCCCATGGCACCGGAACGACATTGGGCGACCCGATCGAAGCTCAGGCGCTGCTCGCGACCTACGGTCAGGATCGGCAGACGCCGCTGTGGTTGGGGTCGATCAAATCGAACATGGGTCACACCCAGGCCGCCGCCGGCGTGGCCGGTGTGATCAAGATGGTTCAGGCGATGCACCACGAGATGCTGCCGGCGACGTTGCACGTGGATGCGCCCAGCCCGCATGTGGATTGGTCCGCGGGTGCGGTGTCGCTGTTGACCGAAGCTCAGTCGTGGACCGCCGATGGTCGGGCCCGCCGTGCCGGGGTGTCATCGTTTGGGATCAGCGGCACCAACGCGCACGTGATCATCGAGGAGTGTCCGCCGGCTGAGCCCAACGAGAGCGCTCCGCAACCGCCGGTGGTGCCGTGGGTGGTGTCAGCCAAGAGCGCAGCGGCGCTGGCGGCACAGGCCGCTCGGCTGGCCGAATCCATCGGTGCCCGTGAGCAATTGGACATCGCCGATGTCGGGTGGTCGCTGGCGGGACGGTCGACCTTCGAGCACCGCGCGGTCGTGTTTGGCTCCGATCGCGGCCCGTTGCTGGCCGGGCTGGGCGAGCTGGCCGACGGAATGCCTGGCGGTTCGGTGATCATCGGCCGCGCCACTCCCACGGGCAAGACCGCCTTCGTATTCCCCGGCCAAGGCTCGCAGTGGATCGGAATGGGTGTCGAATTACTAGATACCGCACCACTTTTCGCCGACCAGATGAACGCTTGCGCGGAGGCGTTCGCCGAGTTCGTCGACTGGTCGCTGATCGACGTACTGCGCGGGGCGCTGGGCGCGCCGAGCCTGGACCGCGTCGACGTCGTCCAGCCGGCACTGTTCGCGGTGATGGTCTCGTTGGCCGAATTGTGGCGGTCGATCGGGGTACGCCCGGACGCCGTCATCGGTCATTCCCAAGGCGAGATCGCCGCGGCCTACGTCGCGGGTGCCTTGTCGCTGCGCGACGCCGCACGCGTTGTCACCCTGCGCAGCAAACTGCTATTGGCGCTGTCCGGCCGCGGCGGGATGGCCTCCCTGGCATGTGGAACCGATCAAGCGCGAGAGCTGTTGGCGCCGTATGGCGATCGGGTCAGCATCGCCGCGATCAACGGGCGATCAGCGGTCGTGCTCTCCGGTGAGGTGGCCGCCCTCGACGAGATCGTCGCCCAGTGCACCGAGCGTGAACTTCGGGCCCGCCGCATCGACGTCGACTACGCGTCGCACTCCGTCGCCGTCGACGCGATCCGCGATCAGCTCGCCGAGGCGCTGTCGGGTATCGAACCGCAATCGACGCGCACCGTGTTCTTCTCCACGGTCACCGGCGGCATCCTGGACACCGTCGAACTCACCGCCGACTACTGGTTCCGCAACATCCGCCAGACCGTCGAATTCGCCTCTGCGGTGCGTACGGCATCGGCAAGCGGCTACCGGACATTCATCGAATCCAGCCCGCACCCCGCCCTGATCGCGGGCATCGAGGACACCGCCGCCGACTGCGTCGGCGACGCCGCCGAAGTTACCGTGGTGCCCACTCTTGGCCGCGAAGACGGCGGCCTGACCCGGTTCCTAAGTTCAGCCGCCCAGGCGTTCGTGTCGGGTGTCAAGGTGGATTGGCGCGCCGCCGTGCCGGGTGCCGGGTTCGTCGAGTTGCCGACATATGCCTTTGAACGACGGCGCTTTTGGCTCTCCGGTGACGGTGCTGCGATCGACGCTGCCGGCTTGGGGCTGGGAGCCAGCGAGCACGCGCTGTTGGGCGCGGTGGTGGAACTACCCGAATCGGGCGGGGTGGTGCTGACGGGTCGGCTGTCGCCGGCCAGCCAGGGCTGGTTGAACGATCACGCTGTCGACGGGGTGGCCGTGTTCCCTGGTGCAGGCCTCGTCGAGTTGGCCATCCGGGCCGGCGACGAGGTCGGCTGCCCGGTGGTCGACGAGTTGACTTTGCAGGCGCCGTTGCTGCTGGCGCCCTCCGGGTCGGTCGCTGTACAGCTGGTGGTGGGCGCCGCCGAGGAATCCGGCCAGCGCAATTTGTCCGTATTCTCCAGGGAGCCCTCAGATTCCGCATGGACCTGCCATGCGACGGGGCAGTTGTCATCTGGACCGGTCGAGCCGGGCGCGGATCTGTCGGTGTGGCCGCCCGAGGGTGCGACTCCCGTCGATGTGACCGACGGCTACCAGCGGCTGGCGGCGCGCGGCTACCAGTACGGCCCGGCGTTCCAGGGTTTGACCGCGTTGTGGCGTCGCGGCGAGGAGCTCTTCGCCGAAGTAACGCTGCCGCAAGCGGCCGGCGGTGTCGGCGGATTCGGTGTGCACCCGGTGCTGCTGGATGCGGCCCTGCACGCGGCGGCGGTGACGTTCGACGGCGACGGCGTGGCCCTGCCGTTCTCGTGGCAGGGCGTGTCGCTGCACGCGGCAGGCGCGTCGTCGGTGCGGGCGCGGATTGCGCCGTCGGGACCGTCTGCGGTGTCGGTCGAACTGGCCGACGGGCTGGGGCTACCGGTGTTGACGGTGACGTCGATGATCGCCCGCCCGATTTCCCAGCAGCAGTTGATGGCTGCGGTTTCTGGTTCTACCGGGGATCGGCTCTTCGAACTGGCGTGGTCGCCCACGTCGGCCGCCTCACACGCCGAGACACCGGCCTACGAGGTGTTCGATTCCGTGTCGGCGGCCGGGGATCCGGTGTCGGCCAGCTACGAACGCGTGCACGAAGCTCTAGCGGCGTTGCAGTCGTGGTTGACCGAACATGATTCCGGCGTCTTGCTGATGTCGACGCGGGGCGCGGTGGGGTTGCCGGGCGAGGACGTCACCGATCTGGCCGGTGCCGCGGTGTGGGGGTTGGTGCGTTCGGCCCAGACTGAGCATCCCGGCCGGATCGTTCTGGTGGATTCCGATGCGCCGCTGAGTGATACGACCGTGGCACAGCTGCTGGCGGTTGGTGAGCCGCAGCTAGTGGTGCGGGGCGACACGGTTCACACCGCGCGAGTCCTCGCCAGCCGCGCGGTGGACGGCGTGCTGGTGCCGCCCACCGACGGGCCGTGGCGGCTGGGTCTGTCGACCGCGGGCACCTTCGAGAACCTGCAACTCGAGCCGGTTCCCAACGCCGACGCGCCATTGGAACCCGGCCAGGTTCGGGTGGCGATGCGCTCCATCGCCACCAACTTCCGCGACGTCATGATCACGCTGGGCATGTTCACCCACGATGCGCTGATCGGTGGCGAAGGTGCCGGTGTCGTCGTCGAGGTCGGCCCTGGGGTCACCGAATTCACCGTCGGAGACAACGTTTACGGATTCTTCCCGGACGGCAGCGGCACCCTGGTCGCCGGCGACATCCGGCTGTTGCTCCCGATGCCATCGGACTGGTCGTACGCCGAAGCCGCAGCGATATCAGCCGTTTTCACCACTGCCTACTACGCCTTCGTTCACCTCGCCGACGTCAAGCCGGGCCAACGAGTGTTGGTGCACGCCGGCGCCGGTGGCGTGGGAATGGCCGCAGTGCAGTTAGCGCGGCACCTCGGACTGGAGGTGTTCGCCACCGCCAGCCGTGGCAAGTGGGACACGTTGCGGGCGATGGGCTTTGACGACGACCACATCGGCGATTCGCGCACGCTGGAGTTTGAAGACAAGTTCCGTGCGATCGTCGGCGAGCGGGGCATGGATGTCGTATTGGACTCGCTGGCCGGTGAGTTCGTCGACGCCTCACTGCGACTGGTCGCTGCGGGCGGGGTCTTCCTCGAGATGGGTAAGACCGACATCCGCGACCCGGGAAAGATCGCCGAGGACTATCCCGGTGTGCGCTACCGCGCCTTCGACCTGTTCGAGCCTGGCCGCAACCGCATGCACCAGTACATGTTGGACCTTGCCGAGCTCTTCGACGCCGGCGTGCTGCGGCCGCTGCCGGTCACAGCCTTCGACGTGCGGCGTGCGCCTGCGGCATTGCGGTATCTGAGTCAGGCGCGTCATACCGGCAAGGTTGTCCTGTCGATGCCGGATGCCTGGACGCAGGGCACCGTGGTGATCACCGGCGGTACCGGCATGGCGGGTTCGGCGCTGGCGCGCCACTTGGCGGCCAATCATGATGCGCGTCGTCTGTTGTTGGTCAGTCGACGCGGCCCCGACTCGGCCGGTGCTGCGGAGTTGGTCGCGGAGCTGTCGGCTGCCGGCGCCGAGGTGTCCGTGGTCGCCTGCGACGCCGCCGACCGTGCGGCGCTGGCCAAGGTGATCGCGGACATTCCGGTGCAGCATCCGTTGTCGGCGGTGGTTCATGCCGCAGGCGTGCTCGACGACGCGATGGTGACGTCGTTGACACCGGAGCGGGTCGACGCGGTGTTGCGGGCCAAGGTGGACGCGGCCTGGAATCTGCATGAGCTGACTCAAGATTCGAACGTATCGGCGTTCGTGATGTTCTCCTCGATGGCCGGCCTGGTGGGATCGTCGGGCCAAGCCAACTATGCGGCGGCCAACAGCTTCCTCGATGCGCTGGCCGCTCACCGTCGCGCACATGGTCTGCCGGCGATGTCGCTGGGCTGGGGTCTATGGGACCAAGCCAGCGAGATGACCGGCGGGCTCGACGACGCCGGCCGGGCCCGGCTGGCGCGCACCGGCGTGAAGGCGCTGTCGTCGGTCGACGCGCTACAGCTGTTCGACACCGCGATGGTCGTCGACGAGCCGTTTCTGCTGCCCGCCCACATCGACACGGCCGCCCTGCGGGCCAACGCTGCCGTGGTCCCACCGATGTTCGTCGATCTGATCAATGCGCCGGTTCGTCGGCGGGTCGACGACTCGCTGGCCGCCAGCAAGTCCAAGTCGGCTCTGGCGCAACGCATCCACGGCCTTCCCGAAGCCGAGCAGGACGCGGTGCTGCTGGATCTGGTGCGCTCGCACATCGCGACCGTGCTGGGCAATACCAGTCCGGCGGCCATCGATCCGGACAAGGCGTTCCAGGAGTTGGGCTTTGACTCGCTGACCGCCGTCGAGATGCGCAACCGGCTCAAAGCCGCTACCGGGCTGGCGCTTTCGCCGACGTTGATCTTCGACTACCCGACACCGAGCCGGCTGGCGTCGTACTTCCGCACCGAACTCGCGGGTGTGCCACAGGAAGTCAAGAACGTCCCCGCGGTGCGGGTCACCGGAGACGATCAGATCGCGATCGTCGGTATGGCGTGCCGTTATCCGGGCGGAATCAACTCCCCGGAAGACCTGTGGGACATGGTGATCGAAGGCCGCGACGTCGTCACCGAATTCCCCGTTGACCGCGGCTGGGATCTGGCCAACCTGTACAACCCCGACCCTGACGTTTCCGGCTCCTGCTACACGCGCACTGGTGGCTTCGTCGAAGGCGTCGGGAACTTCGACCCGGCATTCTTCGGAATCGGACCCTCAGAAGCGCTGGCGATGGATCCCCAGCAGCGGATGTTCCTCGAGCTGACCTGGGAAGCGTTGGAGCGGACCGGTATTGACCCGACCACCTTGCGGGGCAGCGCCACCGGCGTGTTCGCCGGGGTCTATGCCCAGGGCTACGGCATGGGTGCCGCGCAAGCTGTGGAGGGCTTCCGGCTCACCGGACAGTCGTCGAGTGTGGCATCCGGGCGGGTGTCGTACGTGTTAGGGCTGGAGGGCCCGGCGGTGTCGGTGGATACCGCGTGCTCGTCGTCGTTGGTGGCGCTGCACATGGCCGCTCAATCATTGCGGTCGGGGGAGTGCGATCTGGCGCTGGCCGGCGGCGTCACCGTCAACGCCACACCCGACATCTTCGTGGAATTCAGCCGCATGCGCGGGTTGTCCACAGATGGACGCTGCAAAGCGTTCGCCGGCGCCGCCGACGGCACCGGATTCTCCGAGGGCGGCGGGATGCTGGTGGTGGAGCGGCTTTCCGACGCGCGGCGCTTGGGGCACCCGGTATTGGCGGTCGTCAGCGGTTCCGCGATCAACCAGGACGGAGCGTCCAATGGACTGACCGCACCCAACGGTCCCTCACAGCAGCGAGTCGTCCGGTCGGCATTGGCCAGCGCGGGACTGACCGGGGCTGACGTCGAGGTGGTCGAAGGCCACGGCACGGGCACCACGCTGGGCGATCCGATTGAAGCCCAGGCGATTTTGGCGACCTACGGGCAGGATCGGCAGACGCCACTGTGGTTGGGTTCGATTAAATCGAACATGGGCCACACCCAGGCCGCCGCCGGCGTCGCGGGCGTGATGAAAATGATCCTGGCGATGCGCCACGAGGTGCTGCCGGCGACCCTGCACGTGGATGCGCCCAGCCCGCACGTGGATTGGTCCGTGGGCTCCGTGCAACTGCTGACGGAACCGCAGCCATGGAAGGGCGAGTCGGCGAATGGTCGGGCGCGTCGGGCGGGGGTGTCGTCGTTCGGCATCAGCGGCACCAACGCGCACGTGATCATCGAAGCGGTCCCGCCGATCGAGCCGGCCGCTGGGGCAAGCCCGGCGGCACCGCCGGCGGTCGTTCCGTGGGTGGTGTCGGCGAAGTCGACGGCCGCCCTGGAATCTCAGGCCGCGCGGTTGGCCGGATTTATCCGCGCGCGTGGCGAATTGGCCGCCGCAGACGTCGGATGGTCGCTGGCAGGTCGCGCCGCGTTCGAGCGTCGCGCGGTGGTGCTGGGCGCTGACCGCGACCAGTTGCTGACCGGACTGGGCGAGCTGGCCGACGGCCGGCCGGGTGCGTCGGTGATCACCGGGACCGGGCTGACCGGCAAAACCGTGTTCGTCTTCCCCGGCCAGGGCTCGCAATGGCTCGGCATGGGCATGGGCTTACACGCCACCTATCCCGTCTTCGCCGAAGCGTTCAACACCGCGGTCGGCGAGCTGGACCGCCATCTGTTGCGCCCGCTGCGCGAAGTGATGTGGGGCCACGACGAAAACCTGCTGAAAACCACAGAATTCGCCCAGCCGGCACTGTTCGCTGTCGAGGTTGCGCTGTACCGTTTGCTGGAGTCCTGGGGAGTACGGCCCGACTTCGTGATGGGCCACTCGGTCGGCGAGTTGACCGCGGCGCACATCGCCGGCGCCCTGTCGCTGGAGAACGCCGCGCTGCTGGTGGTCGCGCGGGGCCGGTTCATGCAGGCGTTGCCGTCCGGCGGCGCCATGGTCGCGCTGCAGGCCACCGAGGACGAAGTGCTCCCGCTGCTGACTGACAACGTCGGCATCGCCGCGGTCAACGGTCCGTCGTCAGTGGTGGTTTCCGGCGACGAGCACGCGGTGACCGCCATCGCCGACCAACTGCGCGCCCAAGGCCGGCGAGTCCGTCAACTGGCGGTCTCGCACGCCTTCCATTCGCCGTTGATGGAACCCATGATCGGCGAATTCAAAGCGGCGGCACGCGAACTGGCCGTTCATGCGGTCACCATTCCGGTCATCTCCAATGTGACCGGAGAGTTGGCCGGAGATGACTTCGCGACGGCCGACTACTGGACCCGCCACATCCGGGCGGCGGTCCGGTTCGCGGACAGCATCCGGCACGCGAATTCGGCCGGCGCCAGTCGATTCATCGAAGTGGGGCCGGGCGGCGGCCTGACCTCGTCCATCGAGGAGTCTCTGTCCGAGGCCGACGTGGTGTCCGTGCCGCTGTTGCGCAAAGACCGTCCCGAACCGAACAGCCTGATGGCCGGTGTGGCTCAGGCTTTCGCAGCTGGCGTGGGCGTGGGTTGGCGTGCCACGCTGCCCGGCGCCTCGTTTGTCGAGCTGCCGACTTATGCCTTTGAGCGACACCGATTTTGGCTTTCCGCCGACGAGACCGTGGTCGACGCCGCGGGTCTGGGTTTGGCAGCCAGTGAGCACGCACTGCTGGGTGCGGTGGTGGAGCTGCCCAGCTCGGGTGGCGTATTGCTGACCGGCCGGATTTCCTCGGCAGCGCACGGCTGGTTGGCTGATCACGCCGTGGGCGGCGTGGTCATCTTCCCGGGTTCGGGCTTTGTCGAGCTGGCGATCCGCGCCGGCGACCAGGTCGGCTGCACGGTCGTCGACGAACTGATGTTGGCTGCGCCGTTGGTGATTCCGGCAACGGGGTCGGTGTCGATGCAAGTCGTCGTCGGCGGCGCTGACGAATCCGGCAACCGCGCGGTGTCGATATATTCACGCGCCGAGGTGCACTCGGGCTGGACTCTGCACGCAGAAGGTGTTGTGCGACCCGGCGCCGCCGAGGCGGGCGCTGACATGTCCAGCTGGCCACCACTGGGTGCAACACCGGTCGACATCGACGGGCTGTATGACCGGTTGGCTGCGCGCGGATACGGATACGGCCCGGCATTCCAGGGTTTGACCGCGATGTGGCGCCGCGGCGACGAGGTCTTCGCCGACGTCTCCCTGCCTGATGACGCCGGTGTGTCACCAACTGGCTTCGGGGTGCACCCGGCGGTGCTTGATGCTGCCCTGCACGCCGTGATCGTGGCCGACGAGGCCGATCACGACAGCAAAAACGGTGTCCTGGTGCCGTTCTCGTGGCAAGGCGTGTCACTGCATGCAGCGGGGGCGTCGTCGGTACGGGCGCGCATTGCGCCGTCGGGTCCGTCATCGGTGTCGGTGGAGCTGGCCGACGCGCTGGGGTTGCCGGTGCTATCGGTGGCTTCGATGGTTGCCCGCCCGGTGTCGCGACAGCAGTTGATGGCCGCCGTGTCGGGCTCGGGCCCGGACCGGATCTTCGAAGTCGTCTGGTCACCCGCGGCGCCCGGATTGCACGCCGAGACAGCGTCGTACGACGTGTTCGAATCCCAGCCCGCCGACGACGATCCGTTGGCCTCGACCTACGCGCGCACCCACGACGCCTTGGCCGCGCTGCAAGCCTGGCTCTCCGACAACGACGCCGGAATCCTGCTGGTGTCGACGGGCGGTGCGGTCGGATTGCCGGGGGAGGACGTCACCGATCTGGCCGGTGCCGCGGTGTGGGGACTGGTGCGCGCAGCCCAGACCGAGCATCCCGGCCGGATCGTCTTGGTGGATTCCGATGCCCCGCTGAATGATACGACGATCGCGGCGGTACTGGCAGTCGGTGAGCCGCAGGTCCTGGTACGCAAGGAAACGGTGTACACGGGTCGCGTGCACGGCAGCCGAGCGGTGGATACGCTGTTGGTGCCCCCGGGTGACGACGCGTGGCGACTGGGCATGTCCAGCAAGGGCACATTCGAGAACCTGGTCCTCGAGCCCATCCCGGACGCCGACGCACCGCTGCAGCCCGGCCAGGTCCGAGTCGCGGTTCGCACCATGCCGGCCAACTTCCGCGATGTCATGATCGCCCTGGGTCTGTACCCCGACGAGGACGCCGTCATGGGCATCGAGGCGTCCGGCGTCGTAATCGAAACCGCCCCAGATGTCAGTCGTTTCACCGTCGGTGACCGGGTGACCGGACTGTTCCCTGAAGGCACCGGCACCATGTCGATCACCGACGCTCGGCTGCTGATGGAGATTCCGACCGGCTGGTCGTATACCGAAGCCGCCACGGCGCCGGTGGTTTTCACGACGGCCTACTACGCGCTGACGGCCCTGGCTGACGTCAGGCCGGGTCAGCGAATCCTTGTGCACGCCGGTGCCGGTGGTGTGGGTATGGCTGCGGTGCAGTTGGCGCGGCACTTCGGGCTGGAGGTGTTTGCTACCGCCAGTCGGGGCAAGTGGGACACGTTGCGGGCGATGGGCTTTGACGACGACCACATCGGCGATTCGCGCACGCTGGACTTCGAGGAGAAATTCCGTGCGGTGACCGGCGGTCGCGGCGTGGATGTGGTGCTGGACTCGCTGGCCGGTGAGTTCGTCGACGCCTCACTGCGACTGGTCGCCCCGGGCGGGTTCTTCCTGGAGATGGGTAAGACCGACATCCGCGACCCCAGAGAGATCGCCGAGCAGTATTCCGGTGTGCGCTACCGCGCCTTCGACCTGTTCGAGGCGGGGCCTGAGCACATCGAGCGCATGCTCACCGACCTGTTCGCGATGTTCGATGACACGACGCTGAGGCCACTGTCGGTCACAGCCTTCGACGTGCGGCGTGCGCCTGCTGCGCTGCGGTATCTGAGTCAGGCGCGTCATACCGGCAAGGTCGTGTTGACGATGCCGGATGCTTGGGCGTTGGGCACCGTGGTGATCACCGGTGGCACCGGCATGGCGGGTTCGGCGCTGGCCCGCCACGTCGTTGCCAATCACGGGGTTCGCAACCTGGTGCTGATCGGTCGGCGTGGCCCGGATGCGCCGGGTGCTGCGGAGTTAGCCGCGGAGTTGTCCGCTACCGGGGCCGAGGTCTCGGTGGTCGCCTGTGATGCGGCGGATCGCGCGGCGCTGGCCAAGGTGCTGGCCGACATTCCGGTGCAGCATCCGTTGTCCGCGGTGATTCACACCGCAGGCGTGCTCGACGATGCGGTGGTGACGTCGTTGACGCCGGAGCGGGTCGACGCGGTGTTGCGGGCCAAAGTGGACACCGCCTGGAACCTGCATGAGCTGACCAAGGATTCGAATCTGTCGGCGTTCGTGCTGTTCTC